>Ga0308169_10001127_pt1 | contig 32783 bp, 51 predicted proteins | sample PhyBR1_2_FD_202139 | JGI IMG/M metagenome (GOLD analysis project Ga0308169, IMG submission 202139) | Phyllosphere microbial communities from UC Gill Tract Community Farm, Albany, California, United States - DLSLSB.R1 | ecosystem: Host-associated > Plants > Phyllosphere > Unclassified | place...
AGCTTCTTTGGCGGCTCAGGTGGCGAAGCGGTGGATGGTGGTGTAGAGGATGATGGCGAGGCTGAGGGGATCAAGGTGGATGGGCCGGGAATGGACGAGGCGGTGACGGCGGCCATGATGCCGGTCTATTCGAATCGGCGTTTGCGAGTCCAGGAGAGGGGCTGATCGATTGGATGCCACTTCCAAGGTTCCTTCCTTGATTGTCTGCCGGACACTATCTGTGCTGCGCTGGATGTGTGCCTTCTATATGGTCATGTAGAGAACGTTGGTTGACGTCGATCCAAGGTGCCGATGAATGCTTTGTGGTTGGACTTTTGCCCAACTTTTGAACCGAGGCGTGTTAACCGGGTAAACGTCACAACAAACAGATTTGCCACCATGACGTGGCATCACCCTGAGCCCCCACTATCACCACCTCCACTCCGGATGGACGAGATTTCAGTCCACCTATATATCCATCTGCACATTGCTACATGTTGACACGGTGACACCAAGCCCATGTTCGTCCTCATAGGTGTCAGGGTGAGCCCATTCGCTTGCTGTTCGCTCACCGCTTATCTCAGGACACCGTGCCCGTCGAGCCCAACGCGTTCGACATCCCCCCTCACATCGCAATCACCGACGCCCTTAACAAGAAGTACGCCAACAAGCTCATCGCGAACAAGGGGCTCGCGTTGAGCGTATACGACATCACCACGGCCGAAGATGGGAAAGTGACATGGGGAAATGGGCTCATGTACTACAAGGGTGGGTCCATCCACGGGCAGCGGCGAGTCCGCTCACCGTAGTCGAATTCCGGTTGATGCTGTTCGCGCCGTTCGTGGGCGAGGTGATTGTCGGGCGGGTCAAGTCGTGCACGCCACAGTACATCCGAAGTGGGCTTGTCGTGGGTATCACGAGGTGTCAAGCTCATGCCAGTCTCGCTGGGCTTCTTTGAGGATATATACATCACCCGCGCGCACCTCCCTCCCAACTCGGTATAGTGCGTCGGCCTTGAAGGACGGGTGGATGAGGTGCTGATGTCAGCGACCCGGGAGAGAAGCGGTTCTTCTGGTATTCTGCCGACGAGGACCAGATCATGACCGAAGCTGAACTGTTCAACACGGTGAAAGCCAGTGAGTTCAATTCGAGCATCCGTTGATCCGTGTACTCGCTTTGCCCGAGTCCCACTGACCCCAGACCGGCTGTACATAGACGACAACGAGCCCATCCGGATACGGATAGACTACATAGAATGGCAGCCCGTCAAGCCCACGCCCAACATACCCACCACGCGGCGATTCGACGCCGCCGCAAACGGGGACGCGGCCGAGCCGGCCAAGTCGAAGGAAGACGAAGAACGGGAACGATTTGATAAAGTCGGGTACAAGATTTTCGCCAACATAGGCGAGGCGGGATTGGGCGTGACGAGTTGGTGGTTGGATCCGGGGGATGAGGATGAAGAGGGGATGGAGTACGAGCAATAGTGGGGCAGAACAGCATTGCCGCGAATCTTGAGACACTCAGGTACTTGATCAGCGAACGGGACGAGAAGTCGGACACGGGCGGCGGGGCGGTTTTTGGGCTCTACACGATATGACGAACAGCTTTATGCGTACGACCTTGCATCCTGCACGAGACCTTGCATATGCACATGTATGATTCAATGCCGCACGGAGGGTTCGGTCACACCTCAGCCAGCTACGGAGGGCGGAAGTCGGATCGTCCGGAACGGCCTCAACAGTCACTGCGATCTCATGCCAGATCTTGCTTGTATACACTATGCTGCGGTGTGATGAAGGGCTACACACGCTTGGTCCGATATCACTGCTGCGCCACCTCTCCTTCCTCGGACTTCATTTACAAACGCGATATAAGACAGGTCGATGCGTGAACCACCGCGGTGCTCCCGCCGCACCCTACCTCTTCTTCCCCGGCATCTTCCCGCCCGTCCTTCCAACGCTCTTTCCCCCAGTGGCTCTTCTGATGCCCGCCGTCTTGCCAATCGTCTTTCCCCCCGTCGTTCTCCTCGGCTGTTGCGCCCCCGCCGCATTGCCGCTCGCGTTACCCGCCGCCGCCGTCCCGGTCGTCTTACCCGGGACGCCCTTCCCCGACACTCGGGGCCGTTTGCCCGGCGGCCGATCGAGCACCTCGAGATCATCGCTGTCGGAACTATCGCTATCCGAGCTCTCGTCCAACTCGAACGGGTCTTTGCTCGTTCCCTTCCGCGCCGCAGCCGCAGCCGTTGCCGCATGCTGCGCCAAAGTCGACTGGACAGTCTGCGTCGAAGTCCCCGATCGAACCGACGCTCTTCGCGGTCGAGCATTGGTCGCGGCGGACGCGATGGATGCAGCAGGCGACGAGGCGGACGCGAGCTTGTTCGGCGAGCTGGGGTTGACAGGGCCTTCCTTTTTGGGTGGCTCTTCTTCGCTGATGTCCTGCCCGTCTGGACAGGCATACAGGCCCGTAACGAGTTGGCGGACGGCCACGGGTTCACCAGCGAGCCCGTCACCGAGATTCCGTTCCGAGGCGTAGTCGGTCCAGGTCGGTCCGTCTTCATCATCGCCGTCGACACTGCCGACGTCCTTCCCGTCCGCTCCTTCTTCATCCGCCTCTCCTTCTTCCTCATCTGACCTCGCCTTGTCGAGACCTACACGACCGCGCCCTGCGCCCGCTTCGCTGGGCACCGCGTCCCGCTTCATCACAGCCCCAAACAGCGCAATGGGCACGCTGGCGGTATCCTTGATGGCCCTATGACCAAGGAACAACTCCGAATGCGGCGTCTTCCTCCGTCCCGGCAGTCGCGGGCCGTCCAGAACCTCGAGCATCTCCCACGGTCGATCATCCAGCTGCACTCTGCCTTCCTCACCCTCGGCACCCAAGTTGGCGTTGACCAACGCGACCGGTCGTCTCGGTTGCGGTACATGGGGTAATGCAGTCGCAATGAATGGATACCGCTCCAGCGCGGACATGACCGGTGGCTGGACTATCTCGGCAAGCAGGGCGGTGTGTACCGCCCCACGCGAAACAGCCAGCGCCGAATCGACAATATAAATCAACACGTCCGTCAGGCGGCGGACGAGCTCCTCGCTGGCAGTTTTCGATATCACCGCCAGGATGCGCAAGAACGCACTCGCTAGACGGCCAAAGTCCGGTCGAGGTGTAAGCAGTGACGGCGCTTCAATCACTTGCAGGCCGAGGACGAACTTGGTCAGGTGCAGCAATACCTTGAACAGGTCCATCGGGCGTGGCGGAAGAACTCCATCAGGTAGCGGCGATTCCTCATCGGTCGTAAGATGCCGCTCCACTGCCTGCAGTCCCAGCGAGATGATGTCAATCAAACCATGTCGTGCCGCTAGGAAACCGTGTTCGCCCAGGCCCGTCGTCGACGCCGCAGCAGAGTCCAGAACCCTCAGTAAGAGGTCAACCGATTGACTTGCGGATTCCAGGCCTTCTTGCGACTCGGCGCCAATCATGCCGCCCAGCAGCGCCGTGAGCCGCTCCAGGCCAACTGCGACGATCTCTTGCGCAGCGATTCTTTCCATTCCCCGGAAAGCCTCGCAGAGCAGGTCAGTGTCATCCGTGGAGGCTTCTCGATCCAGTGTGGCGTGGACGAGCTGGTTGAGTGTCGCTCGCGCCTCAGCAGCGTCATCGCCATTCTCGATGCGCAGGGCCAATCGCTTGAACTCGACCCGCATGCCCAATACTATCGAGGTCCATCGCCATGCGCTGAAGCGGGTGCTCGATTCGAGCGTAGCGATTGCGTGTAATTTCTCGTTGGAAGCTGACGTTAACGGTCGCTCACGGTATGATGCGTATCTCACAAGATGATCCCTGAGACATGATCAACTTTAGGCCATCCACCATCCTCGCTTCCACACTGGGATCGATACCGGGTTTGCTCCACTCATTTGATAAGAAAGCATCCTTCAGGATATGCAGGCTCCTGAAAGCGGCGGCTTTGAATTGAGGCGTCCTCGCCAAACCCTGCAACAGGTCGGTGATCTGCTGCTTGAGCCTCTCCGGGGCGGTGCGGGCCGTATCGAGGATGACCAAGAACGGCAGATGTCGGATCAGATCCGGCACATTCGTCGCGTTGAAAGCGGTCCTTCTTTCCGTCTGCATCACGAGTGATTGTCGAAGGTTGATGGGCGGAAGAGCGGGATTGGGTGGAGTGGTGAGCAGCAAATGTTGGGTGAGGATCATACTGCCCTCAACGGCGCGGAGGCACTTGGTCGAGAGGCGGCCTTTCGTAGCGAGCACACCGGATGCAGCGTGTTTCCACGTCGTGTAGGCCAGTCGACTGAGCAATCGCGGGACGATCCGTAAGCGGCGTTTAGCGACGAGGTTGAGCAGGATCTCGATCAAGCAAGGGGCGGACCTCAACGCGAGCATATCAATGACGCTCGGTACTAACATGTCCTCCAGCCAAGAAGCGACGACAGAATCCAAGGTCGAGTCGGTATGGTCGTCCACCTCGGTGATATGCGCCATGGACGCCTCAACAACGCTCGAGGTCCGGGCACCATCCGGCGCAAGGAACGCATTGACCAAGGTCGACCACCATACCGCCGACCAGGAAGCAAAAGGCCCATGCCGGGTGAACAGCTTGCCGGCCAGGACCTTCGCCGCCGCGACGTTCCCCGTCGAGATCGTCTGTTGGAGCTGGCCCATGCTCTCCTGAGCGTCCACCCATCCCACCGTCGTCGTGGGGGGATCCTGTCTGTCAATCGTGCATCCCCTCCTTCCTACGCCAGGGACTCACCTTCGGATGCTGCTCAATCGAAGCGCGGACTTCCTCTTCGTCGTCCTCGCTGAGCCGGCCGCGCTTAGCAAGCTCGAGCAGCAGATTGGCCAGACCCGAGTGATGTCTACCCCGTCGATCTTGCGCTTGATTTCGGTCCATGAGGGCATTGGTCAACAGCTGCCATTTATCATTCGCCGTCCAGACGTCCGCTGCACGACGTATCGTGTCGATCACCACGTCGAGGATCTCTTCGTCCGTGCTCCACACCAGAGCTTTGATCAAGAACTGCTTGTCAGCTGCGCACGACATCGAGCGCAGCCCAGAAACGTACATCTGCGATGGTCGAATAGCCATTGCACAGGTGGAAAATGTGCACTACGCGCACAAAGGTCGAAGCGTCCATAGGCTTGCGTCCCGGTTGTCTGATGGTCAGCGCAGCAGCGCTGGCATCGCACAGGTACACTTACGGCTTTAACCTCTCTGCTGCAGCCGGCGCTAGCCAGAACCGTGCTTGCAGGAACAAGAAGCGATTCAAAGCTGGCGCGGAAGGCATCGGATGGTAAACAACCTCCTTCAGGCTCTCACTACGTCCGTATCGATCTGGCGTAAGCAGCGGCACCTCGATGAAGCGGTCATGCTTAGGCTCACCCATCCCGAAGACTTCCGGGATATACTCCTTCACTTCCTCCCTGAACTCCTCCATCAACCGTCTTTCCTCGTCGTCCCACTCCTTCCACGCTTCCTCGTCATCGCCACACAGAGCGAGTCTGCGCTGGTAGAGGAAGTCCTTGGCCTCTGTGAAGATGGGCATCGCGGCGAGAAGCGGCAGATGATGACTCCTCGGCTGGCCCGGGCGCTTCGCCCGCGCTGTGTGTCCACACGCAATAAGCATCTCCAGGTATCGCCTATACGAGAATAACCCTTGTCGCGTGAGGTCGCCAAACGTGATGCCGATGGCGAAGGCATTTTCCTCCTTACGCGGCGCTTCGCATGTGTCGAGCCATTTATAGAGTATGTCGAAAAACTCGACGGGAGTGGCGTAGATATTGCTTGCTTTGGCTGACTTGAGAGTCTTTGCGTGCAGTTCTGACCAGATCGTCAGGAGGGTGTGGACCGCGTAGGCGCGGTGGACGCCCAGCTGGAATAGTCCCATAGCCCAATTGAGGAGAACGAATGTCTTGTCTTCAAGGCGTGACACATCGATGGTCGTCGAGGTGGGCGAAGCGGATCCGTCAAAGTACGATTTACACAGCTCGGTCATGTCGGTGTCGGCATCCATCCCGTCCAATTTCTGCGCGTCAGTAGGTGTTTCGATCGAAAGAGCTGCACCGTAACTCACCCGTAGATCCTGCATCTGCTGCCGGCGCGGACTGGTAGAGCTGTCAGCAACAGCAGGAGTAAAATTGAGCCGGTCGCTTCTCGTCTTGACTTCCTCTATTCGAGGACGTCGAGGCCGGGGAGGGCGTAGAGTTCCATTCGGCAAGGTCATTGGGCCGGTGGCGTTATCCGTGGGCGGTACCAGCACATCCTCGATCACGGGTTGATACTGTCTCCAAGATGCTGGGCTGATGAGGACGGAAAGGTCGTGGTCGAACAGGGTCTGTCTGTTAGCTTTGTCTACGGCGTTTCACACACAGCCATGACGCACCACTATGACCTGCTGCAGCATCCCTTCCACCTGCGCCATCGAAGCAACGGCAGGACTCGCGCGAAGCTGATGTGAGCTCAGCCGTCAGCGACACGTCGAGACGACTCACCTCGACGAGCTTTGCACAGGATACTCTCACACAGACTCTCGCGATAGCCGCATGACGGCCCATCTCCGGGAGACGATCGCCGAGCAGCTGCAGCACAAATCCGATCTGAGCGAGATTTGCAGTCGCCAGAGTATCAACGAGCCATCCGAGCAGGATCCGTCCAGAAACGAGCTGTCGATCTTCCAATTGTCGGAGCAGCTTAGTGCTGGAGTGAGCTCCTTCCCGAACGCGATAGCATGCAAATAGCTCACCTGTAATCCCACTTGGCAAGCCATCGGGCTCTTGCCTTTTCATCACCCAGCACTCCCGCGGGAGCCTTTGCCGGCGGCCCAGTTGTAGTTGGCGTCACTTTGCCCTTCACAGCAGGCAAATTCAGCTGCGCCAATTGATTCCGCAGCCATCCACTGAAGCCGATGGTGAACTCTCCGGTATACCAATCGCTGCTCGAGACCAGCTGGACCTGCGCCGCGGGGGCCGTGGCGGTACTGCTCGGCGTAGCCGGCATGGGACTAGCAGCCACCGGGGCAGACACGGCGGATGTCTGCGCCCGACCACGGTGCATCGAAATCTCGTTGGCTCCCAGCACGCGGATGAACCATAACGCCCTATCGATCGGAATCGGCGCGGGCTGTTGAGGTGGTCCTGGGCCTGTGCCGGTCCCGGATGATCCGTTCAAAGCCGAGCTTCCGCTCGCGATCCGGCTTGGCGGCTGAGGAGGCGAGAACATGGTCTCGAATAGCTCGACACCCTTGAATCCGTGCGGCACGGAGGTGAGCATCAGGCGTGATAAGGGGATGTTTGGGTTGGCGAGATCGGCGAGGAATTGGTGCCGCCGGACATCGTTGTAGGTCACGCGGACTGGGATCTTGAATGCTCGCTCGCTGCTGTCAGTGTCCGCACGATCTCGTAGCCATGTGATGTGATGGTGTGATGGGCAGTGGCTCACCCAAATTGAGGCATCGACTCGGTCCTCTTCTGAGCTATTTCCTGCCCTAGGCGATTGAGCATGCCCAGACAGCCATTCATCAAGTGCCCGTAAATGGGCCCATGCATGGAAAAGCTCTCCGCCTGACATCAGCGTCGCATTCTGCCTGTACATCCGTCTTTCATGCATGGCTCATGCAGAGGATCAAGTCGACTCACCCCGACGGCAACGAAGGTCTTGGCGGAGAAACCATTCTTGACGAATTCGTCAGTCAGGACGTCCTCCGTCTGATTGAACCCCGGTCTCGAAGGGTAGAAGTCAGGAAAGCCTAGACGTAAGCTTCATCACCAGTCTTTATCCTCGTTGCGGTACGAGTGGCCGTGCCTCATGGCAGTGACACCATGAGCGGTCAAACTCACCTAAATCCGCCCGACTGTTTAACACGGTCCTCCACTCCGGCGGCCCAAAGTCCTCGATCTCAGCTTCAAGCTTTGGGTCCTGCGGAAGCGGATTGTGGCCGGTAAGAGCGGATGATGCCCGCCGGGTGGCTTTCATGGGCATCTTCCCCGAATACGAGCCATATTGACCTATCGCGGGCATGTTGATCTGGCGGAGCGGTTGACCGCCTGAGCTGGGGCGATCAGAGCCGGTGGGGGAGGGACGTCGTTTATAGTGGCTGTGCTGAGGGCGACATGTAAGCTAGAAGCTGCTGATAAAAATGCTCGGTGGGGCGTGAGATGGTCTTGGGTGAGGGGAAGAAGCATCAAGTTGGGAGCGAGGATCGTCGTTGGGTGGTCCGTCGGGTGAGGTGGGTTTAGGTTGATCCGCTTCCGACGGAAGCAACCTTGAAGCTGGGGGCCAACCAGCGTCGCACCGAATCGATGATGCCGTCCCATGTCATTGCTGCCTCCTTTCCACATGCCCAATTCAACGCTTTACAAACCGCCTATCTTCTGAATCGAGACTACCAGTACACTACCAGTACGTCTTTCAGCGCGCCTGTTTGCGCTTAAGCTCACACGTGCAGCCCCGCAGCAGCCCACTTCAACGACATCCACGCGCCGAAATGCCGATCCCCTACCCGTCATCCTCGTCCCAACCCCATCGACAAGCCTCGTCATCATCATATCCCTCCCTTTCATCCGCCTCATCGTCGGCATCATCTGACTCGGGATATGACTCAGAAGAGGAGGCAGCCATGATCCAGGAGGAATGGGAGGAGAACCTGCGGCAGTTTGAGACGATGTTGAGCATATTGATCATACCGTTCTTTGGGCGGTGGTATGGCCGGAGATTCGCATACTTTGGTGAGTCGGGTGTCAGATTTCGTTGAATCTCAATCATGGGTCACAACCTGTAGTCGGCATTGGACACTCGGGGATTCCGGCGGTCGTGGAGCCCTGGAGAGTGATGCTGTCGTGAACTTGGCTTGTCACAGGAGCCAATGGAGTCTAGAGGGATGACCGCGCCGCGACTATATGAGTCTCTCTGTCCCTTGCCGACAGCTTCCACCGTCTACCTGCAGAGCGACGGGGAGAGTCGTACGATAGGACCGCGCTGACGATAGCGTATGCCCGTTGGCAACGGCTAGGGTGGACCAAGGCATTACTCGGCCTGGCGTAACAGGTTGTAGAGCGATAATGCAAGTCTGAACCTGCAGCCTACCTTTCTTAGTCGACCAGGATCGACGAAGTTGTGTGCAGGCAATGTTCGGCCATTCTGAGCTGATCCTGCTGTCGGGGCTTTCTGCATCAAGCAGGATGTTGGTTGACAGCGGTCTGCCGGCCTGATCGGTACAGCGCGACCAGGGTAACTCCGAGCTATACACATATCGACAGATATGACCTACGCTGACCGAGCGTTTGCAGGTGACGTATCGTCTGCCAGACAACCCCAGCGAGAACGCCTGAGAAGAGCCCTCCTAGGTCTGCCCTAGCGCAGACCAGCGTGAAGCGACACCGGTAAGCCTTACGCCTGAGCGCCGTCACGGCATTCGTCCTCAGGGATTGGGCGAGCCTAACAGGCTCTCTGATCCCAGACATGCCCGTAGGTTCGCTTGTCGGGGTAGTGCAGCTCGAGCTGCTACGCACCCCCCGGCAGCAACTCAGCGATCTCGCTGATCTGGAATGATGGGATTACCTTGCTAGGAGCTATGAGCGCGACAGCGAGGGAGGCTGATGATGAACAGCCGAGGCAGCATGCATCGGACCTCAACGACGCTGGCAGTTGAATAGTCGTCGCGCCTCTTTACCTGGGCGGGCCTTGAGTGGCGGGAGAACGCGGAGTGGCGAATCGTTTGCGGAACGAGCTTTCTATGGCCAAGGCCGGTCAAGGGCAGGCGATTTCCGCCCCTTCGGCCTGCTAGACGCTCCGACGTCATTTGTCTGGTCTGGGCCTGTCAGTGCGTTTCGTATGATCTTCGGGCTGAAAGGTTCCTAAGCTGAGAGCCAGCATGTGGCTCCAACTTCCGACGCAGCTCGTCTGCGGAAGGTCCAGACCCTTTCGGTCGGGAAGACATCTCAAATGACGAGAACGAGGCGTGTGAGGATTACCGACAGCATTCGGAGCGTTGGCTGGGAGATACTGATGAGAATCTGCGAACTGGGCTCCGAGAATGAGCCCTGACTGTTCTTCTGGATGACTCACCCGTCTACACCCAATACACCCCATTCACGAGGAAGGACAATCGGCCCATCGGTTGAAACTACCGGCCACCTACCCGCAAGAAAGCTGGAAGCACGAACCATGTCTCGGGCAAACGATACGTGCACGACCGTCTGTGTCTGGGCGAGACGAAGGTCGACGTTGTGCCAAACCCTTGAGCACTGTGGCGGATTCAGGAACAATCAGCAGAGAATTCGGCGGCACCCGGCACCGGGCGGACCATCAGATGTGACTTGTCATCAACAACTCTTGCCGTTTTGTTCTGCGATGTTCATCCGCCAGGATGTGGCGCGATTCCCGAGCGCGGCCAACTCGACACCGATGAACAGTACAGCCCTGAGATCCTTGCGGTATGCCGAGCTGGGCGGTCGTCATGGCGATCAGTGCGGCCAGTGGGTTGTTCGGTTCTTGAACACAGGCACGGGCGTTCGGGCCACCGATGAAGATCACAAACAAAGCCAGGCCACTGGAGACTTGTTACTTGGTTGCGGGTGGGAGGGTAAGGATGTAGCCTCCGCTCGAGACATCGCTTTGATACTTCTTCCCTCTTTTCTCCTTTCCTCACACGCGCCCGGCTACGAAACTTCGGCCTGGACATCTGCAGACACTCGTCCGAGCTAAGCCCACACGACGACTCACAGTACAGGCGTCTCTCCCTCGGAGTTTGTCTTAGCTCAAGATGTTGTTCTCCCACACTCTGCTCGCCATCTCGTGCCTGTCCTTGACTTTGGGCCAGTCAACCTCGCCGCCTCATGCCGACGCGGTAGGGATAGAGGCTACCCCGCTCAATTCCAACCCATTCAGCACCGCTTACTCCGCGGGAGACAGCATGGTGGCACCAGCAACTGAAGAGCGGTCGATGAGCGCTGTTCAGAGGTACCGCGAGGTCATCCGGTCTCGCCAGGCAAACAAGAAGGACATCCTCCACCGCGCGACGCGCAGGCTCACGGCACCCCGGGCATATGTTTCGGGCACGTAAGTTCCTCCTCAATCTCCGGATATCTCATCTTGCCTCTGCACTCCTTCTCGCTGCTAGATCCCTGGCTGCAGGCTGACCAGGCAGCGCATGCGGCGGCTTTGCCGGCCAAACGTTTGTGCTCGAAAGGTCTTCAACATCGTATATCGGTGGCGATTCCCTGGGCCGTATCAATCTCGGGCACAGTCTGAGTACGGCTGTCCGAGTCACCCTCAGCTCGACCTGTCAGCTCCTGGACAGGAGTGGATATGTCGGTACGTCAACTGCATATCCAGACATTGGGCGTTACGGGTGGACTGACCATGCGCAGTCGGAACGAGCTCGGACAGCCCTGATCCCAGCGATCTCTCTTTCGCGCCGTCCCAGAATCCAAACTATTACGCGTTGACTTGCCGTGGAGACGAGAACCGACAGCTGTCCTGCACGCGTTTCGGCAGCAAGACTCCTGGGGTCTTTTGTGCGGGCAGCGCAGCCGACTCTGCCTACGTCAGTTTCGGAGATACCTGCGAAGGGCAGTATGCTACCGTCTCTCTGCTCCTCACAGACGCGTAAGAAGCCCCCCTTCGGCATCGCACGTGTCCTGGTAGGGATAGGAGAACAATGACAAACGCCTCGGCATATGCTCGATCGCGTCTCGATCGGTTCTTCCGTCTAGACATTGGTTCCTCTATGTGGTCAGGTCTGCACGTACAGGCATAGGAGTAAACCCGGCAACAAAAGATGTACAGCCAATGCATGCTGATCGCGTCGTCCCTGCCTGACCGCCCATCAAATGGCCGTCCCGACCTGTCCTCCTGCCGGCACCCTGGCTTGTACGGGCAACCCTAATCGTCCCCGCATCGCCTGCCCGACCCATACGCCTTCGACATACTTGTGCCTGATGAACTCTGCAATGCCACTACCAAGTCAGTCATCATCACACAACCACATTCGTCCCAAGTCAACTCACGCATCATCGACCGGCGCGCCATTCACTCTCAGCTCCTCCCACACGGCATTACCGCGCTCGTTCCCCCACTCCATAGCCAGCCTGATACTGTCCGGTGTCCAGATATCCAAATCAACCGAACGGGGTTTCGAGATGTGCGTGCCCAATCCCCGGTGTACGCCCACACACCGTATACATAGAAATATCACCATCGGGTACTCGCGCAGACCTGTCGCTTAGCTTCCTATACCCTCGACCATCATGATACTCACTCAGCGTAGCCCACCGCGAGCTTTTCATTCCCTTCCGGCAATCCGCACATTGCCTGTTCTCTGGCAGATCCGCTATCCGCCTAAGCATCCGCATATCGACTGCCTCGCCGCCCACTGCGTCCACGGTTGAATCAGGACGTCGGGCGGCCAGGGCATCCTTCGGCGGGAGGGGCGGAACGGGCGGTATACCGGGATCGGCCGACCTCGTCCGGCTCATATCCGCCGAAGGCAGCCCTTCAAGCTTCGCAAGCGTCATGGACCGCGAGACGCCCTCGCTTACAACTCTCCTCCCGCTTGAAGTACTTCCTTCGCCGTCCAGGTTCTTCTTCACAGGCAGATCACCCAGTCCCAGCCCAGCCATTTCGAGCACCCTCTGTTCGATATCGTCCGCTTCCTCCGCCACCCCTCCGCGATCGGTCCCAAGTCGGCTGTAGCTAGGCGAGTGAAGCATCATCGATTGCGGTCGGGCTCCAGATGAACCGTCTTCATTGGAAGATCGGCTGACGCTGCGTCCAGCCTGACCGAGGAATGATGGCCGAGGCAGATCCAGACCCGACGAGTTGCGCGCCATGACATTGCTCCATTTCTCGCCGGCGATCTCGGCTGACTGCCTGAGCACTTTCTTAAGACTCGTCTTGCGTTGTCTCCGATCACCCGCATCACCGCCTACTCCGGGTCGAGGTGGAGGTGGCATTGAGCGGCGGCCGCCGAGATTGCTTGACATGCTTGGCATAGGCAGACCTAGACCTAGTCCCAGTCCTCGTGGCTGGCCGCCTAATAAACGCCGCGTCGGCAGGGCGTGATCATCGAGGGACCCAGAGACGGTGCGCAGTTTGGAAGCGTCGAATGTGCGGACAGAGGATGTCCCGTTGATGCAAGACTCGATGGCATTACAGATGGCGTACAGCCATTGCTGATGATTAGCGGCCGTGGGATCTGCAGATCCGACTGTACGCACCTTCATCTCTTGTTCTGAAGTAGCCTGGTACAGCCTCCGGCCCTGGCTAGGCGTCACGATTTCGAAGACTGTCGCGTTAGCGGGATTGCCCCGGACTCCACCCGAATGCCAGCTCACCGAATCGCCGGTCAGTCCCTCTGCCCTCTCGCACACTCGCAAACTTCAAATCGATGACCGCATGTGCCGCATCAGGCTTGACGAGGTTGTTATCCCTGTACTGCTCATCAGCGCGACTCATTATGTGTCCTCAGGTTCGGACTCACCTCGTAGATGCTCGACCGGTCCAGAACCACCCAGAAATCTGCCATCAGCCATGCGCGGCAGGACAACCGTTTCGTCGGCTTACTCTCCCACTTCGCCTTGCCCGAGCTTTTGCTCAGCCCCTCCCAGACGCCAGCCCCCCACAACACCCCCTCCTTCTTCCGCCCCACCTCCTCTCGTCTCTCATCTTCATCCCCACCTGCTCCCAATCCTCCAACTCCGCCTACGCCCCGCACAGTAGTGTTCACAATCGCCGCATTCAGCCCCGGGGTATCCGGTATCCGCAAGTCAGGCGAGCTCTCTATACCCATCGTCCCATCCTGAAATGCCGCCTGCGAAGCGATGAAGGGCGATACATATTCGGACGTCCGCTCCACATGCATCGAGTGCCGAGGCTGCATCATTGGGCGTGGGGAAGTCGTTGAAGGTCGCCGCGCCGGCGCGGGGTTTGGCGTAGGCAGAGCTGGGACTTTGAACACCTCGTCTTTGTTCTTGGCTGGACGTTGGGACGTTTGTTTGCTTTGTGGGGGTATCGGTCCGGCATGCCCATTTGGTGCAGCGACTTGTAGCGGAATCGTCCGTAGGATTTCGGGCCGGGCGTAATGGCTGTCGAAGCTGGATCGAGATGTGCGATCCGATGCGGGTCGCTTCTGCTCCGCAGCTGCGAGGTTATTCGAGCTCCCGGAAGAAGACAGTAGGCCCCGCAGTCGTCCACCGACCGATCGATGAAGCTTGTGCATCTTTTTGCCCTTCTTGTGTTCGATGCCCGTGGTTGACATTGGTGCTGAGGACATATCGACCCATCTGGGCGAGGGAAGCTCCGAGATGATGGTTCCTTCTTGCTCTGCGACCCGCTCCGCCGCAATTTCCTCGAGCTCCGTCGTCTGCGAGTTCCTCTTCGCCCACGAAACCAGCAGATCCGCTCGTATTGTCGATAGTCGAGCGAGTGAGATCGACAGCGACTCCTTCAGGGCGCGGGGATTGGGCGTGCCCGTACCGCGGTCATTCGACATGGTGTTCTCGGCGGACGATGGTTCTGCTTCCCGTGGGGTGGTCGTGCCGATACTGAGCTGCGATTCGCGCCGCGTAAAGCTCGGTTTGCGGAGTTCCGGCTGTTCGCCCAGCAGTCCCCCCGCCCAGCTGTACAGGCCCACAAGCAGGTCCAGGCATGTGATCGACGTGGGAGGTACCGCGTACAGCAACGTTGAGTGATGCGAATACCGAGCGAGGTCGAACTGAGCTAGTCGAGACGCTTGCGCGAGATCGCCGGACGAGGAAGCCACCGTTTGGGAACTGGCTGACTGCGTATGTGGGGAACCTGAAGGCCCGGCCTGTGCGCTCGCCTGTGGGGTGAGGTATTCGGATGTCTGAGTGTAGAACTGCTTTGCCCCTTGCTGCTCATCAGCGTTACCACCTCAGCGGCGGTCCGCGCCACCACCCTCACCTCGAATCTCCCTTGAGCACCTCCGCCAGCCAGCCCATTCCGCTTGAGTTCGCCCTTGACGGCACGAACTCCATGCTCCACCATGATCTCCATCTCCTCCCGCTCTCTCCGCCTGGCGTCCTTCCTGACCCGCCTTACACCCCTCTCATCGTCCCAGACCGACGGGCCGGAAACTCCATACCCGCTCTCCAGCCACCGTCCGAGCTCTCCTAATTGGGAGAAGACATCTTCTTCAGCCTTCTCCACCTGTTCCAGGAGAGCCAGATACGTGCTTGTCGCGCTCAGGACAGCTTTGCTGAGCCGCTTGAGAGTCGCTGCTGAGTGGTCGAGCGCGTTGAACGTAGATCGCAGGAGCAACGAGTCGGGCAAGGGCTCTATCGGCAGCCCGTCGATCTTGGGCAAGAGGTCTGTGCGCACCGTAGGTGACAGCGGCTGGCTGTCACGTCGCTCGAACGGACCTGGGTGAGCCGGTCCAGAGGTCACAGAATGTAGGACTCGTGAAGATGCAGGGGATGATGAGAGCGACACGCCCGAGATGATATGTGATGAAGTCGAGGCTGGCGGTGATGGCGGGTCCTGTATCGAGACCGACGAAAAGGACAAGGGCGAGGGCTGACGGGGGATTGGGAGGACTGGAGGCGAACTCGACAGCGCCGTAGGCATCGTGTTGTGTGTGTGTGCAAATAGGTCGATCGACGTTACGAGCGCAGGATCATGGTGCTAAGCAGGAAATCACGGTCGAGTCATTCAGTCGGCAGCAACGATGATGGCAATGAGATTAGCGGTGTGATGGCGATGATGCAAAGGGGCGCAGGGGTGTAGAGTTTTGTTGTTGATGAGTTGCAGGATGCAGGTCGGATCGGTTAACACGCTGCAGGGGAGATGTCAGGTGAAACAGTTCCCCACATCCGTCTCAGGGCAAGATTGCCCATCCCATCAGCCAGGCGAATGCGGGGTAATCCTCACTTCTTTTCCGTCTTGGGTGGCAAAACGCTTCACACTTCTCGGTTGCATCTACACATCGGAAGTCTATGCACGCAGGTTGTCAACCGAGAGGAATTTGCAAGTCTAGTGGATCCAGCATGATGGTTCAGTATGAGAAAGAGGCACAACAGCATGCAGAGTGATCTTTGCCAGTCAAAGCAAAGGCTCAACTCACGCACCCGGGAAAAGTGCCACACTGCGACCCGCTTGGCGCCTGCGAGGCCTCCCCGCGGGCCGCGTCCAGACCCGCCCGACCATCCCACCACCCAGCCCCTCTGGACGCGACATGACTACCCTACCACCTTTCATCGTCGTCACCTCTCTTCGTACCTTCAACACCACTTACCCTCGTCGGGGCTGCTCACTCTTCGTCGGTCGGGAACAGTCAGGCGGACATCGTTATCGTGTCATGGTCGAGGATAAGTACATCGGATTGGGGCTTGCGCTCGGAGGGACCTTCTTAATCGGGTGAGTGAGATCGCTTGCGATTTCGCGGCTTCTGTTGTCGTGTGAGGGGTCACAATGAGCTCGCGGTCACAATGTGCTCGGAAGCTGAGAACCAGGTCGTCCTTCATCATCACGAAGAAGGTGTGTGAGAGATGCCATATGTGTTCTTGCGATTTCCAACAGCGATGCATGGCGGAGAAGGGAAATGCTAAAGCCGGAGCTAATTCAAAGGGTCTCATCGATGCTGCGAAGAACGAGCTCGTCGGCGGTCCAAGGAATGGGTCCAAGAATGCCTGTGAGTGACGGTCGTAATCTTGGCGCAACCTCTTGTGAAGCACCCGCTCGGGACGGGATAGGGAGCGCCCATGCTGACCCGCAGCGGACGACTTGGCGTACCTGCGGAATCCTATCTGGTGGGCGGGCATGGTGACGAGTGAGCTTGCTGTCGATGAAATGGTGTCATACGGTCGCTGACGCAACAGTGATCGTCGGCGAGGGTGTGTCCGGCCTATCGAAGGGGAGATGGGACGGAAGCTAACGAGTCAGTTGCCAACTTTGCGGCGTACACCTTCGCCCCCGCTATCCTTGTCACCCCATTGGGAGCCATGAGTGTCATCATAGGGTGCGTCCTGCCATCTACCGCGCACTCCTCCGTGCTGCCTTGCGACACACACGACTTGAGAAGTTGGGTCGCTCAGGGTCGCTCACGAATAGTGCCATCCTCGCCTCGTTCCTGCTGGATGAGAAGCTAGGACGCCTAGGAGTGTGTGGGTGCGCGTCGTGCATTGTGAGTCCCGTCGGCCTTCGATCCGTATCTGGCATGTCGCCCAGGCTGACCCTCAGATCGGCTCAGTCGTCATCGTCCTGCACGCGCCGTCAGATAAAGAGGTAGAAACAGTCGACGAAATCCTCGACTACGCCGCCCGATTCCCTTTCTTGTGCTACATCACCTTTGTGGGCGTCTTCTCGGCGTACATGATCTACCGCGTCGTTCCCACCCACGGCACCAAGACTCCCCTTGTGTATCTTAGTATTTGCAGTTTGGTTGGAAGCGTCAGCGTCATGGCCATCAAGGTGAGAACGCGCACTTCGGTCCCGCTCGCGTGAGGCTGACCGACAGGGCTTCGGCGTCGCTCTCAAGTTGACCTTTGCGGGGAACAACCAGTTGACTCATATGAGCACATACATCTTTGGTGTGGTCGTTGTTGGCTGCATTCTTGTGCAAATGGTGAGCTTCGAGAACTGCTTCGGTAGCGTGAGCTGATGGCAGAACTACTTCAACAAAGCCCTGGACACGTTCTCGACCAACGTGTAGGTCACGCCAAATACATAACGAGACGTGAGCTCACCTGCAGTGTCAATCCGATCTACTATGTCGGTTTTACGACCTGCACAATTATCGCCTCCGCGATCCTCTTCCAGGGCTTCAACACCACCGGCGGTGTGAACACTGTCTCGCTCCTTTGCGGCTTCCTCATCATCTTCATGGGCGTATACCTGCTCAACATCTCGCGCCAAGCCGAGCCGCCGCACCACGCCACCTCGCTCGAAGCTGGCCTCATGAGTGCGTTGTCGTCCTTCCATCTTGCCAACCCATTTCATTCTCCCACCAGCGTACTGACGCCAGACCCACGCATGTCCATGTCCGGCCGCCTCTCGATCGACTCCAACGGCCCGCAGACGTGGAACTACGCCTCCGTACCCGGCAACACCTACGCGCCGGACGGGTCCCTCCACTCTGCGGGACACGGCCGCCGGTCGAGCATATACCGCGCGCAGAACTCGACTCTTTTCACGGCGTTTGAGGAGGGCGACGGCATGCCGTTGAGCGATTTGCCAGAGGAGGAGGAGAGCGACGATGAGCGGAGAGGAGGCGGGCAAGGGAGGAGCCTGGTCGGCAAGAATTCGGCGCGTTGAGGGGGTGCGTAGAGAGAGAGAGAGGCGAGGACAGCACGGCTGGACTGCGAGCACCGCGAGGGGCCGAGGTGGGCAGAGGGTCGGAGTCGGTATGATCAATGCATCGCATCGCATCGCATCGAGTTCCAGAATGTATGCATGTATACCCTAGACGAAGAGCGTGTCTGCTGGCGGGTGAAGCGGCCGAAGCAATACGAGGAGCACCGCTCACGGCATAATGAGCGCAATGCATCGGTATTATACACACATATCGGATCTAAGAGAAGTCTTCCCCTGAAGCCCATGTCTTCGGTGCGCTCCGCATGGACAGCTCATCCCCCATACACGCCTCGCTCGCGGGGGCAGCCCGACCTACAACGACTCGATTCGACCCCTCGCTTCGCTGGTCTTCGCCTCCCACTTGCGGATCATCTCCTCCCCCTCCCGGCGCATCACCTCATACCGCTTCTTGTACTCGAGGCGCACAAGCTCCTCAAGCGTCATCTGCATTTCCTCCTCCGTCAACTTGGCCTCCATTGCCTCCGTCCCAACCGAGCCTTCCTTCCTCTCTCCGTGCGTTCCGCCCGCCTCATCCGCGCGCGTCACGTGGAGCACCACTTGCTCGACAACCGCGCGTGCCTCCGCGGCGCCCTGCGCAAGCGACGCATTGAGCGTCTCTCTCGAGAGCTGGGTTGACGGGGACGGGCGGGTCGGCCTCGCGATGGTCGGAAGCTGCTTTGCTTTGGGGGTGGCGTCCTCGGGGAAAGGCGACGAAGGCGGGACGTTAGCGAACCTGTCCAGCTGCGTTAAGACGTGTGTCTGTGCGGGTTGCGCAGGAGCTCGGATCGTCGACGGAGCGGAGGCGGCGGGCGGTGCGGAGGCTTTCTTCGTCTGACGCGGTTTGGGCGCTACCTTGCGAGGGGCTGGAGCGGACTTGCTGCGCGTTTCGGCCTCGACTTCTTTCACCTCGACCTGTTCTGGCTCTACCTCGCTGGGCGCTTCGCTCTCTGCCTCGACGGCGGCCGGAGCGCTTCGCGCCGATTTGGACCGAAACGAGGCTGATTTGCTCGACTTGAATGTCGATGGCTCCTTCGTGGTCCTGCTCGAAGACGACTTCGACTTCGATCGAGAAGCTTCTTCGTCATCCAAAGCGGATCGCTCCACTTCCGACTCCGTCGCCTTTGTTTTCTTCGAGCGTGTCGACTTTGTTTTTGTCGATTTCAAGGTTCGCCTTCGATCCTCGGTCGAGGACTCTGCTTGTTCCGCCGCGCTGTCTTCCACCTCGCTGATTGGCACCTCGCTGTCCTCCGCAGCGGACTCTTTCGGAGCTCGCTTGGTCCGGGAAGACTTGGAGGACGGCTTTGTTGTTCTTGACGACTTGGACTCCTTCGACTTCCCAGACTTGATCGTTGCGCGCCGGTCCTCGGCCTCGTCGGTCTCCACTCCTCTCTCTGCAATTCCCTCGAGGGCACTCTCGTCATCCACTCCGTCCTCCAGCTGGGACTGCATCTCTGCATCATCCTGTTCCCGCCGCGTCTTCCCTGTCCTCTTCGCTTGTCCCCGGCCCTTTGTCCTCGTCGACTTGCCCAAGTCTGCAACCTCTGGCTCTACCTCCGCGTCCATCTCGCTAGCTTCCACTTCGCTCGGCGCCGTTGACTCGACGTCCGCTCGACTTGAAGTCTTCGAGCCAATCGTCTTCCGGCTGCCCTTCTTCGCTCCCCGCTTCGCCCTCTTCCCCTCATCTTGCGTTTCGACTGTGCTCTCCACCGCACTCTCCGCTTGACTCTCCAGCTCGGTCTCCGTCGCAGCCTCTATTTGTGTGTGTCTCGCCTTTCCCTTGCCTTTCCTCCCCTTTGGTGCCGGTTTCACTCTCGGTGCCGGATCCTCGTCTTCACCGAAATCAACCGGGACGACCTGTTCCTGCTCGTCTACGACCGCTTGCGAGTCCGCCCCGCTCTCCAGATCTGTGTTCGTCTCGCCCGCCTTTTTCGTCTTGCCTCGAGCCGGCGCTTTTCTCCGGGGCTTGAGCTGCGAACCTGATGGCTCGTTGTCGGTCGTATCAGGTGCATCTGGTGGTGCCTCGGTTTGTGACGCCGCCTCTGTCATTCTTTGGCCACTGTCAGGTCAGCGACGAGGCTTCCTGACACTCTTGGAGCCTTTACGCACCGCTTGATGGTCTTCCGGGGCGCTTTGACCGCCTTGCCCTTGGAAGGCGGAACTCCCTCGAGCTGGGCCGTGAAGAAATCGCAGTGCGGCGACTTTTTCAGGTGTATCGTCCTAGCCGTCAGCTCTACATCAACGCTGCAGGCGCATGGAGCTCACCAAGGATCGTCGTCCGCCTCCCAGCCTTCCACACCGTACTCGCAGAACGGGCACCATACGCCGTCCGGCGACACAGACGTTGCCTGTAACACGAAGCCCGCTTTGGCAAGCTAGCATAAGCACATACACGCCTCTGATTGCAATAGCAAGCTAGCAGAGTCTACGCACGTTCTTGACTGTCGGCTGAAATCCAGCTTTGGCCTTGTGAGGCCACGCCTTCTGATACGTGATCTCACGGTATGTTGCGCTCGATTCGGATGAGGGCAAGTCCTCCGGTGTCTTATAGACCAGTCTGCCGTCAGCCCTGATACTTCACAGCATCGCTAGGGTGCGTGATGCACGCCCAGACTCACCTTGTCTTGCCTGCACGCTGCGCCACAGGTCCGCAGACGAACTCGGCCCAAGCACAGCTCCCGCGCTTATGATGCTCCTCGAACGGGTTGTCCGTCTCGTCCCACCCGCCGAGCTTCAGCCCGCATATGAAGCACTTGCACGTATCGTACGTATCTTCGTCGGGTCCCGGATCATGGAAGAACCCGGCGTTGGCGAGGTCCGTTGGCGTGAGGCTGGGGTAACGAGCTGGATCGAGCGGGAAAGCGGGCTTTGCCCTCGATTTGGGCTTGAGGACTGCTTTGAACGAGTCGAGCCTCGCGTCGAGGTGGATCATTGAGGGAGTGGCGGTTGATGCTGATGCCATCGTGCGGGCGGGCGCTGTGCGCGGTGGTCGGGCAGCACTCGGCAACGGGATGGTGTGGTCCAGGCAGCAGGGAGAAATAAAGTAGCGATGCGGTGAGGTGGACGGTTTGTTGATGTATTTTGACGCGTATAGACGCTCGCTCGGTGGCGAAGTTAACCGCGTCCCCTACCCCGACAAAGTGGGGTGCGCAATTAACTTGGTGCTCTGACCCGTGCCACTCTGGCCAAGCTCGCGAGAAATTCCGTCCACCAAGCTGCACTGTTGCTCGCTGCGGCTGCTTCTGAGATTTCACAAAGTCAAAGCATCGACATCCTATACTACCAGCATCGTCAACACTCCTCTCATCATGCGGCGCTTACTCCCAAGAACGTTACTGCGGCTATCGCAACAGACCGCCCGGCGCGCTATCTCAGCGCCCTTGCGCCGGCCAAACTCCACCCTCCCCCCTGCTCCATCCTCCTCCGATGCCTCCGCCTCATCATCCTCCGACGCCGTCGTTCCCACCACACCCCAGATCCCCTTGACATACATCGACCAACCGGCCGCGATTCCTCCTTCGTTCGAGTCGCTGCGTCGGAATGTTCCGCTCAAGGTCAAGGAGCGTCGGGAGCAATGGCCCGACCACCCGTCATTCACCCGCGAGCCATATACCGACCCGGACGTGTTCGACGTGGACCGTTCTAGCCAAAAACGCCTCCCTCACGAGATGGAGATACAGTTCGAGCACATGCGGTCGCAGGGGTTCTTCCCGGGTGACTCGGCCGTAGCTCGCACGCACTTCATCGATATCATGCGATTGTGGCGGGGTCGTATACGCGGAAGGGAGGGTCAGGTGTGGGACGCGACGAGGAAAGAGTGGCAGACTGCTTCGAGGCTGGTGTTCTTCTTGGAGCAGATGAAGGAGAAGGGGCTGCCGTTGCCTGAGGCCGAGGCCGACGGTGTCGCAGGCGTGACGCCCTTGTCGGACCGGGATGTGTTCCTGGCGGGATTGATCACGATCCAACAGCTGGAGGACGGGGAGATCAACGCCGAGGCGGTGGAGAGTGTCCTCGGGGTGAAGGCGGACGAGTACACGTTTGCGATGCACCGCGGACAGCTCGAGTACGGACCCAAGGACGGTTCCGAGGGAATCACCATACTGAACGAGGACACCTTCCGAACGTATCACGAGAGCCTGCTCAACTGGCCGGCAATCATCAGCCGTTATACCGAGCAGCTCGACGCCGCCAACCGCCAATCACACCGCACCCGCGTGGTCGGGCACCGGGTCTATCTCCCCAACGTCACCATCCGGCTCACGCGAAACTTCACTCCTCCTGGCCAGCCGTACGACCCGTACATCGCGACCTTCCGGATCCCGCCATCGATGACGAAACAGGACCTCCGGTCGTACCTCAAGGCGGTGTACAACCTCGACGTGTCGTTCGTCCGGACCGTAGTGTACTGGGGCGAAGTCGTCCGGGACCCGCGGAACGGACGGCGGCATAGGCAGAAGGGCGGGGTGCACAACTACAAAAAGGCGGTCGTGGGCCTGTACGAGCCGTTCCACTACCCCGACGACGTGCAAGAGCTGCGGGCCATCAGCCGTGCGCAAGGCAGGGGTGATAAGATGTACGTCGACAGGATGAACTCGATCAACTCGTCGTTCTACATCCGCGAACAGAGGGATTTCAGGAAGAAGTTGGTCCAGGCCGTCTACAAGCGGTCGTCGTATGGCCACAGGTCCAAGGGCGAGGGCCAGTCACGCGTGAGTACAGCTTGTATATGTTGGGCTGGCTAGTCCTGGTGCTCATGTCAGCCACGCATCCTGGACAAGATCATGGAGCGACGCAAGGCGCGGGAGAACGCGGTCGAGGCCGAGGCGCTCAAGCTCAGGAGGAACGCAAAGGCGCAGGTCGCTGCGTAGGCGCGAGGAAATGGTGCAGGGTATTCGTAGCGACCGACGCGACGAATGTCGCATGCTACATGCTCATGCATTCATTAAAGGGGTTGCGTGCTTGCGGATCAGATAGTCGGCTGCTCCGGGTCGATGTCCTCGATATCGCCCCGACCTTCGTACACCTCGTCCAGTGTCGCCTGCTCGGGGAGGATATGCCTGTCCACCTGCGTGCCGATATTGGCGAGACCCCTCCATCGGTCGAAATCGGCCTGGTTCCTCTTGTCCCCGTGGGCGTCTTCCGGGTTGTCCCAATGTCCCTTGGAGAAGGCCATGTATGTGGTTATCCGCTTCTTCTCCAGGTCGGCCACGATGGACACGACGGTACCGGTCTCTGGCAGTCAATCTCTGAGCCCCTTCCGCGGGGCAATCGGGTCGGGGTCATCGTCGTTCGTTTGGAGGGACGAAAGTCAGGCGCGACTCACCCTCGAGCCATGAAATCTGGTAGATCTCGTCCGCCCGGATCTCCTGGACCGCGCATGTCTGAAAGTTCTTCCTGCCGGCCATGGGCCCGCCGTGGATCACTGCGCCTCAGCGAGGGCGGCCTGAGGAATTGTACCGCGAGGGCGGGCGGACGTACCGTATACGATGCGCTCAGCGGACTTGAGCCAGAACTCGTACTTCCACCCATTGTCGTAGGTGTACTGCGGGTGAGCGATTGACCTTGATGGCCGCCTGATTGGGCGAGAGAGGAGCTTTGCAGGGTAGATGGAACGGTCCGACCGGGAAGGACATACCGTCAGGTGCTTGTTCACGATGGTGTCGATGGTCATTGTGGTGGTCTCTTGGCTGATGGCTTGGGTGAAGATGAACACCTGGCACGATGTGGTGATGCGAATGCTTCTGGAGCGCGGCCTCTTCCGATGCAAAAGTGGGCTTGCCCACGCAATGACGCCGAAAAGACAACGTCGACTGTGGATCATCGCGCCAGTGACGCCATTATGCTTAATCCAATCCGGTCGTCCGAACACATGCCCTTCCAGATCCGCCGTGGCCTCTTACTCATATCCGCATCACCAACCACAAAGCCCTCGCGCACCCATACAATGCAATGTGTGCCCCAACCGAGAATGCATGCGTGCCTTGTGTGGCCCGAGCCGCCTATCCCTTGAACTCATAAGACGAGCCCTCCCGGTCCACAACGTCAAACTCGTACTGATCCAGCACCTCCCCCTCGACACCGGGGTACGTCAACTTGGCCTCGAACTTGTCGCCTGCGACCATGCGGCTCACACCCTTGGGCGTGCCAGTCAGGATGAGGTCGCCCTCCTCGAGCTTCATGATGCTTGAGACGAAGGCGATCAGGTCGGGCACGGGGAAGATCATATCGCTCGAGACGCCCTGTTGCCGGACCGTGCCGTTCACGGCGAAGTGCAGGCCTACTTGTGCAGTGTCGGGGATCTTGGACTTGGGGATGAAGGGGCTGCGGTCAGCTGGCGTAAGGAGGGGATTGGGGGCGAAAAGATAGTGGTGGCAGTACGCTGATTCAGAGGAAGGGGTCGAAGGGCAGAAGGAAAGGAAGGAGAAGGACAGAGGGTGGGCAATGGAGGGGAGCAGCAGGAGCCAGATTCGAATAGAAAGGCGGGCCTCGCAGTAGAGACGATGACGGCCGCGCGGGGAGTGACAGCAAGGAAGAGGATATGCCAACAAGAGGAGCGGAGGCTTGTCTTGGGAGAAAGTACAAGCACATCAGCGCGGCTGGCCCGCCGACAGCACGTCGTCGCAGCAGCCAAGACAGGCATTCGCTTTTAAAAATGCGTAGGCCCGCCGGGTCCGTAGATGGGGACTTGTACCGCGTGCGCAGATCAGCCGTTTCTCCCCCATATATCCGAATGTCGAGACCCAAAGCCAGCGAGCAACGAGCGCGACCAACTCACCCAATGGGAAGGAAAGTATCATAACCCTTTGCAGCAGACCAAGGCAGGCCCTTCTTCTTCACCGCATCCTGGACGTTCCGCCCCGTCAAGTCAATGGCGAGCGTGTATCCAGCAATGTACGATTCGGCGTCGGCCTTGGAGATGTCTCGGCCGGTCTTGCCAATCACCACCCCGAGCTCCACTTTCGCGTCAGCTTGTACATGCCTCGTTGTGCTGAAGCGAGCTAACCCTCGTGGTGGCAGTGCACGCCCTTGGGGATCTCGACGGGGCCTTCGCCCGGCTGGATGAAGGATGAGGTGGGCTTGAGGAAGAAGAACGGTTCTGGCGTAAGCTGTCGTTACGAACAAGTTTGACTCGACCATCTGCTCGGAGTCAAGGTGCATCGCTTCGGCTTCGGTGAATAGGTAGTGTAAGGGCTGCACATCGACATACCCTTGGGAACGGCATTGCCCAGCTCTTTGGCGTGGTCCGCGTAGTTTCGGCCAATAGCCACGACCTGTTTGTCAGCGCTCCTCCCGAGCAACACGCCTAGCGCACCTTTCGGGCTGTTCGCGCAAAGCTCGCCATTGTGGAGGTTGTGTGAAGGAGTGGAAGAGAATCGCTCGCGACCGAGTCGTTTATATCGTCGCGCCATCGCCATCGTTCGGCTCATCGGGAATACCCGAACCGCGAAGCCGAAACGACCAACCAGGTCAACCAATTTCCAACTTTCATCTCTGATCACCGCTCACGTCTCGTTATCGACCGAGGGCGTGACTTATCTCCGAGCATCGGCCAAGGCAGGCGAAGCGATCAACAACACCACTGAACAGCGTCTTGCAACATGTCGTTTGGCCGGCCAGGGGGATTTGGGGATACGTTCAAGGTTTCTCCGCCGCAGAGGGGCTCGTTCCCGCTCGACCACGATGGTGAGTGGCTCGCAATCTGCGGGGATCATTTTGTTGGAGCCATCTCGCGCACGATGTCGACGCGTCGGGACAGCACTGACAGCAGGTGACTGCAAGGAGTTCATGATCAAGCATCTGAAATGCATGACGGAGAACAAGGGCGACGTGGGCAAGTGCCGGCTTGAGTCGAGGCGGTACCTCGAGTGCCGGATGGACCAGTACGTCGGCGGCACATCCTAGCCCACACTTTGATTCGCATCGCTGGCGAAGTGTTATCAGCGTGTGTGCTGACAGCAGCGACCTTATGGCCCGCGAAGACATGGTCAACCTCGGGCTGGGCGACGTTGGGACGGACAATCCCAGACGGCCCGCTCCGCCAGGCAGCACCTCTTCCACAACCGGCCCATCCACCACTTCCAAGCCCGTCAACCCGCAGACGGAGCGCATATGATCACTCACCCATCCGCCATCGACAGTATACCCCGCAGCACCTCATACCTTTGTATCGATTGCTTACCTCACGAATCACTGCTCCGACTTTCTCCGCGAAACCGCCAACGGTCATCTTCGGCGGTAGAATAGTGCATCAACATGATCATGTACGTTTGATTTAACTTCGAACAACGCGGCGGTCATGATGGGTCGTAAGATACTGTTAAGCTCTTCTGTTTCCTTCTTCCTTTGATCCTTCGTCAATCTGTTACAGGTTGATTCCATACAACGCGGCCATCCCCATCCTCCGCCACAGTCCTCTTGCTACTGTTCTGCGCATCCCTCCCCGCACCTCGTGCCGTACTCCCTCAGATCCTGTTCGTCGCGGCAAACAGCTTCCAGCTCGCGGGGATGGCGCCCCTCTTCGGCAGACTCCTCCCGGAGGACCCGCTGCCCGCACTCGATGCGCTCCCACCGCTGCTGTACGGCCCGAGCGAGCTGACTTGACCGGCGGGGCTGACGGGGCAACTTGTGATGCTCGACGAGGGGGAGGTCAGGAACGGCTCCTCGCCTCGAGAAAGCGACTGCAAGAACGAGTGGTTGCTCGGCAGCTTCACCGGCGGTCGGCGGTCGGCTTTGTGTCTTGACGTCGGGGTAGGCACGATCGGAAGCGAGGGCAGGAGCTGGCGACGGTGCATCGGCGGTGGGGTCACGGGCGTCTCGGATGATCCGAGGGAGAAGATCGTCGGCGAGCCCAGATCGATACCGAGGCCCAAGAGTTGCGTTGATGCGGGGCGATGTCGGGGTGGGGTGTATTCGCGAGGAAGAGGGAGCGGGAAGGTCGAAACGCCGGACAGGAACGCTTCTGTCCGCCCTTCGTCCTCTGACGACGTGTACCCGAACGACTTCGGCCTTTGGTAGAACAGATCCGTGTCCGACATGCTCTCGCCGTCGGAGTCGCTGAATGAGCCAGTCTCGAGGTCCGAGGACCGTTCACCGCAGCAAGCCAGGAAGTCTTCCAGCGCCGACTCGAGGTCGAGCGGGGTAGGCGGGAAGTCCGGACGACCATGCGAAGCTCGCTTCGCTCGTGGTGGGGTGATATCTGGCGGGCCGGAAGCGGATCGACGACGAGCTTGTTGCACCCCGGGCGACGCTATCGCGATGGGCGAGAGCAGCTTGGGCGACTTGCGCGAGCGCCCGGCCGGGCTCGGAGAGATGGGCGGGGAGTAGTCGGCCCCCTCATCGGCGAGAGTGAGGGAGGAGTAGCTCGACGGCCTGCTCTTGTTCGACGAGCCGAGGGTCAGCGGGAACGGGCGGCGGATCCGGGGGTTCCGGGCGGAGTCGGTAGGCGAGGCGCCAAAGCGGGATTGCCGGACGGGCGAGTCGTGCCAGACACCGTCGAGCGCGAACGGGTCTTCATCCTCCATATTGGGTGTGATGATATGGTTGACCGTCGATTCCGAATCCGTAAGAGTCTCCATCGCGCCCTCGTTATATTCGGTCTCGATCCGGACGGACAATGCGCTGATGGGTGGTGACGGCGCGAGGACCTCACTCGACGGCTTGGCGCTGAGAAACAGGTTGGCGGGAGAAGGGGTTTTACGACAAGGGGTGGAAGGGTTGGTCAAGATGTACGGGGCGAGGTAGGCGTAGCTGACCGGCCGATTCTGCAGCTCCTCGGTGATTCGCACCCAATCCTCGTCGACCTCGAACAACGTCCACAGATCCTTGCTAGCCGGAGATGAGGCGCGCACGTGCTTCAGGTCCCACGGGCTGACGTTCTTGGCCTTCTTCCTCTCTCGCTGGATCCGTGAGTCGGGGCGCAGGAGGTTCGAGCTGGATCGTGATGTGTGCGACGGTTGGACAACGGGCTGGTAGACCGGTGGCGGGGGTGATGAGAGCGGAACCGGAGCCGATATGGGGACACGGGGTGCCGGACGGGTGGGTGTTGGACGTGTGGCTGTGGTCGAGCGGGGTGCTCTTGCTCGTTTGGCGACGGCGGAAAAGGGACTTGCGGATGGTACGGGTGGCACAGCGCACGACGGAGGTGGGGCGGGGGAGGGGATGCGTGTGTGGGTGATGTTGCTCACGCCCGTGAAGGGGAAGGAGGGCCTCGTGCGTGGCCGACGAGGCGAGTAATCCGCAGCGAAAGGGTGCGGGATGCGTTGGATGGGCGTAGCAAAGCTCTGAGACATAGTCTCTGGCTGAGAACCGTCAGCGAGCTGTTTCATCTGGTGCGCACCTTCACCTGCCCACTCACTGAATCGTATCCGTCACACGGGGGCGAGGCAGCGTTGAGCGGCCGTAAGGATTTGGTGGGTCGTTTATGAGGACGATACTGGCCAGCAGTAGTGATTGAGGTGGGATTATAGGCTAGCGAATGCGTGCGCTGCAAGGGAGGTGAGCTGAGATGCCGGTAGTATCAGAGTTTATGCGATATGGGTGATGCTGAATAGAGGAACTCGGCGAGGTCGACAATGCCGGGTGTATAACTATAACAGTATGCGTGGATTCGGGCACGGTGGCACGAGTCCGACGAGTACAACAGAGGCTTCTTCGTGGGAAATGGAAGGATATGGAGCGATCAAGGCGTGGCTGAGGCGAGGAGAAGGATTGTGGTGTGGGTAGAGGGCGAGAGGGGGCTTATTGTCTCGCACAATGAGGTGCTGCCGTCGGCGAGATGGACGTTTCAGCCTGTCACGCCGACTCACAGTGCGTAGAACGATCGCTCAACGCGGGAGAAGACGTCGAACAATAGCGCCAAAGGACCGTCCGTTTGAGAGGGACCGAGTCGGTATTGTTCCCAGCCGCGACCTCGATGGTATTTCTGGGACCCGGTGAGCGGGGCCAGGTTGATAACAGCCCATAAGCGGCGTGCAGCCACCGCTCGCAGCCGACGTCCCTAGCTCTCATGGGTGCACGAGCTGCATCCAGCAGGGTGGGTTCAGGGCAGAAGATAGGCCTGGGAACAAGCTCAGCCGAGACAACGCGTGCGGCGCGTTTCATGTTGTATTGTGACGTTCCCCTCATGCCCGGCCCAGGCACGCCCTTCTCTGGAATGTTCTCCTTCCATCCGGCCTTCTCGTGTCGCGCCCCCCCTTCCTGGGCTGATACCGGCCTGGGATGGGATGGCCAGACAAGGGAGGACTATACTGTAGACTCCCACGCCACGAGATCGCATTGACACACGCGTCGTGGGACCCCCGAGCTTATCGGGCCTACCGCGGGTTCGTGCGAGAGTTTATAGTTTATCCCGTGAGCAGTGTGCTTAGCCTGAGAAAGGTTTTGTTCTGTCGGAATTGACATGATTGGTGGGCCACCGCGGCGCATGACTACCAAAACGTCGCACTAACCAGGGCCTCAAATGTTCTGACGATCAACGTATGTCTCAGCTAGGGTCCGATGCCCCGTACAGCATGCCGATGCAATGCCTGCCTGTGGGACGGCGGCGCAGCTCGGAGCCGAATTGCATTCGAGGCCAATATTGCGCCATATGGACCTTGCCGTCTGTGCCTGCAAGGTACGTACCCACGACGAGCGCCCTGCTTGCGACGACATGCTGAGGCGGGGCTCTTCTATAGCTTACGACGAGGGGCTTAGGGGCTCGTTAATGGCCTAGGGGATGAGCGGCAGCCTCGTTCTCGACACCCTGCCGGGTTGGGCCGCCGCAAAGACTTTCCGGCGGGATCAATTAACGTGGTGAACACCTGTGGGCATCTGGACCGGGATCGTCCGCGCTGACATGAGTGAGTCGTGCATTTCCCTCCGACCACACCGTCGCAGCCCCCCTTATCGGGACGACTCTTTGACGCGATATGACCTGCCCTCGTCCGCAGACCGCCGCGAAGACCCAACCATGCTCGCTCTTCGCCCTCACGCAATTTGAATGCACGCCTGAAGGAGGGAGAGTGCAATGTTGGCCGATCGAGCGTGTGTTTCGCAAGTGAGTGGGACGTCTGGGCGCAGCGTGGGTCGTCTGCTTGCAGGAGACTCGCTCCGCCACCGAAAGAGGGATGGTTGCTGAGTGCAGATGTGGACAGGGACCCGCTGTCGAGGTGACGACGGAGCTGGAGCCGGCATCGAAGGACGAAGCGATACCTAGGGTGAAGCAGAGCTTCCTGTGAGTCGTGGTGCCTAACCGCTAGGACGGTGTGTCGGCGCTAATACCAGTGATAACCCTCCAAAAGGAAGGAGCTGGCAGGAGGGGTCATCATGATCTATCGCCTCCGAGCATTTGCGGGCATGACCCCGAAGATGGCTGTACCATTTCGTCAACCGATATGGCGGCATCGCTCAACGACCTAGCTCGTATGGCGCAGTCCATACTTGGGGATCATCGCACAGCCCACGGACACCGACCCTCCGGTCAAGCGTGCTGCCTGCCGCTCATTCGCCCGCTATCGACCGCTTAGGCTGAGAACGAGGGCGAGAAGCGCTCCTCCCGAAAGTCGGACGAAGCTTGTCCGCGACTGGTTGGACCGGACCTTGGGCCAGATCAACAGGCAAGGCGAGGTGTCTTGATTGCGCGAGATGTATTGAACGCATGAGACCTCAACTCGGGATACATCGCGCGCTTTTGTGGGCTGCGTTCATGGAGATCTGAGCCGAACGATTGCCCTCACCACTCCGTACGCCCGGCCTGACCGCCGTGAAAAACCAAGTCCACCCAAGGAGACGTATGCGATAATGTCGCGCAGTGAACTGTCTTTGAGGGAGACGCAACGGAACATTTGGGGGCGGAGGTTTTGGCTCGCCAACATGCATGCTTCAACCTCTGTGCTCATCAAGCTCCCTCGATCTCCCACCCCGTCCAAGCCGGCTCTTCCCCGTTCATGCTCAGCACATCGCCCACCATCGGCGAATGTTGCTGGTGGATCAGCCATTCGGAGTTCTCCAAGTTGCTCGACACGATCGTTGGCGCATGCACTCTAGTCACCAAGCACTGAAGGTCTGGGAAGGGGTACGCGCCCGAGAGGGTTTCCGAGAGAATTCCCCAAATTGCGCTTCGGGCTTGAGAATCCAGAAAAGTTCCCCGATCTTCAGACCCCCTTGAAGCCCGAGTGCTCGCCATTTTGTGCCGCACAGTTTGAAAGAACTTGTGTCTGTTGATGCTTTGACCTTGCTGCGGCTCAAAGCTCGATTCCTGCTGCTCGATGCTCAATTCGACTCGCCCAACCCCTGTCATTGAGTGGAGCAGAGTATCGTCGCGATCATCGATCCAAGTGCGGTATCGTACGGTAATCTGTGGGAAGAAGAACCTTTCCAGACTGCCTCTGGTGGGATCAGTTGAGAAGTGTCCAGCTGAAGGTTCGGTGCTCTTCGCGCAGCTTCCAGGCTGCATTGCTGCAGCTTGAGAGAAGGTAGTTGGAACTCGTGTGCAACTGTCCCTCACTCGATTCCCCCTCGCACGGTGAAGCCACTTAACCCACCGGTGGCGACGGTGGGCGATAGGGGGGTGTCAAATGTGCAAATGAAAGAAGCCCGGGTCCGCCGAGACGCCAACAGAGTAGTGGCGAAAGAAGGCCTGTTCATGGCGCATCGCCCCACCCCAAACGGCTCTCAAGGGGGATGTCAGGTGGCATTTTCAGGTCGCGGACATGCAGTAGACGAGCAAGGTGCCTCGGCGATGCGACAGATATGTGTGGCACGCGAAAGGACTCACAGGACTGACCACCTGACCTATTGATGGGGTGCATGTCAGGGGGGAAGGCGCCCGGTGAAGGATCAAGATCGTGATGAACAGACTTCTTTGTGGCAGTACCCTGGCCTCCCAGGGCCAACAGCCATCTTTCAGTCCACATAAGCCCCACGCGCACAGACAGAATACGAAATGAGTTGGAAGAGTTAGGCTAGAGTCCACCGCCCGGGAGCCACTAAAGCGGCGGCTCGCGATCCTTAGTGTACACGTACCCCGTCGCCGAGTCGCTGTCCTCGCCGTCCTCCGGGCTTCCTCCTCGATAGGCCTCAAATTGTATTTTGACGGTCCTGATGTCGAATGACCTGAATGTCGTCGTCTTCGGTAAAGCCACTCTCACGCAGCGCGGCCTCGATCGCGGTCCCCGCCTCCGTGGCCAGAGTTCGATTGAACCCGTCACTTTGTCGAGAGATTTTGGCTTGGAGGATCCACTCAAGCGTCCTTTCCAGCACGAGGGGACTGGTGTCCTCTCGTCGCGTGACCGGACACTAATGCGAGATTGGGACAAGCCTCCGATCTCGGTCCCGGGAGGGTAGTGCGTGTTCGTCACGTACCTCACGGTGATACCGCCGGTTGAGTGGTTGCTGCTTGGAGCGGTGCTCGAAGAGGAGGCGACCGTGTCGTGTGTGCTGCTGGTCATGCTATGTAGGCTGAGGTGTGACGAGAGGGTGAGAACATGAGTGCTGACTGATGTCGTGG
>Ga0308169_10001129_pt1 | contig 32722 bp, 24 predicted proteins | sample PhyBR1_2_FD_202139 | JGI IMG/M metagenome (GOLD analysis project Ga0308169, IMG submission 202139) | Phyllosphere microbial communities from UC Gill Tract Community Farm, Albany, California, United States - DLSLSB.R1 | ecosystem: Host-associated > Plants > Phyllosphere > Unclassified | place...
GTCCACTTCGGCTGAAGCGCCCACAGTGCCTGGTCGTCATCTGCACGCGGGTCTGCGGGAAAATCCAGTCGAACGGAGGAGCTGCCATCAAGCAGGACATCCACCGGGGACGCGGGCGCATCCCGCTTTGACGGCACATCGGAAAGGAATCCTCTCAACCGCAATCTCGTCGCGGGTCTAGTCTCGGCTGCAAGTTGCACCCAGACGGCGCCGATAGCGGCCACGCCCGCCCGCACCGCCCGGAACATTTCGCGTCGGGCCTCGGCCGCCTCATCACCGTCATCGTGCTCGGCAAGCACGGGAATGAGCCGCCGAGCGAACGCTAGCGCCGCGGCGTTCCGCGCCGCCTCAATCCGCGATCGCAGTGATGGGTGTTCGCGTCCGAACTTTCCGGTAGCGACAGCGATCCCCAACTCGTCGAGGATGGCGGCCGCGCGTTCAAATGCCGCATCCACATCTATGCCCTGGTATGTGCACATTGCGGTGCCAGGTGTCAGCGCGTCATCCCAAACAGTGATTGCTACCGATCCGGTCAGTAGCTCCGGAGCAAAGGGACGTGCGGCGAAGACTACAGCCGGTAGGCTGCCTGGCCTGACCACGATCCCGTGCTCTCCACCCCAGCGTAGCCCCCAGAGCTGGAGCGACCCCCTTCGGTACGCCGGTCTTGCCAGCTGGATTCTACTGCCGGACCCATCGTATCCGGCCAACGCCGCTTCCGCGTCTCGCGCCCATCGTATGAGCGGGGCGCGGCTCGCGATCGATCGCAAGCGCCATGGTGCGATCGACGAACGCACCCGCTCCCGGATCGCCGACCTCTCGCCCCGCGCACCCGGACGACGCCTTGCAAGGGTCAAGGCCACCGACAAGGGCGACAGCGTTTCCATTCGGTCAGCTATCGATACGGGATCGAGCGGCAGCACCATGCTGACCGTGACAGGTCGGTCGGAGATCCTCGAAACGCAGCGAAACAGCGTGTCCACCAAGGCCCGATACCCAGCGACGGCCTGATTCGGTTCACCGACCGGCACATCTCCTTGGAACGAGCAGGCGACCGCAAACTCCAGCGAAGGATCGTTGGCATGGCGACGAATCGACGACCATGCAGTCAGGTCGGCCCTTCTTCCGAGCAACCCGGTCGTTCGATCGAACCGGACGATGATGCGAAGTGCAGGGGTGATCCCGTCCCGCACGATCTCGTAGCCCAAGGTGCAACCTGGCCACTGGTGGAGGGCGAGAAGAGCATTGGCCTTGATCGCGATAACCACCACCGTCCCCCTAATACCGAAACTCGGCGAGTTCGAGTAACGCCAGATAGGCAGGGCTTTCAATGGTTCACCGGCGGGTTTCCGTACGTCGACGTATTTCGAAGCAACATGGCCGATGACCACCGACCGGTGAGCACGGCATCACCCGCTCGATCGCGCATCGTTGGGAAGGTGAAGTCCGGGACGGCCGTCTGACAAGAGCTGGGGCGACCCTAATCGCATTCCCTTTCAAATTGCGAAGGGCCTATCAGATGCAGGATCCGCCGCCAGAACGGGCAGCCTACACGATCCCAGGTGGGCTACGCGGCGGCACCTCATGCCGCACGTCGTAATGATCGGCGGACCGACGCGGGACGGTGCCGTCGCAACGGCGGGAAGTCGACCGGACGGCTGCGGCAATCGGGACGGCATGCCTTCTTAAAGCCCGATTCCGACAAAGCTACGGGAAACCAGATGGTTCGATGCGCACCCATTGACTCTTAAGTCTACATATGGCGTGTTTGACAGATGATCCGCAAACGGCCTTGGGCGCCTCGTCTGCGGGCTTGCAGCCCTTCTGACCTGGCTTGCGACCCAAGCCGATCGACTTGGCCATCGTCCTACGCGCTTCCGAATAAGAAGGGGCCACCATCGGGTAGTCCGACTTGAGGTTGTAGCGGGCGCGGTATTCGTCAGGCGTCATGCCGTGGGTCGCAGATGACGACGCAACGTCTTGTATGGCTTGCCGTCGATCATGCAAACGATGTGGTAGGGCGAGGACAGCGATTTGCGCGCGGTGACCGCTGGCTCGTATGTCGGAGCCGGCTCTTCCGCATGAGCGGGAGCCGTCGCGCCCGATACCTTCGCGACGGCTGCGTGCATCGAGATCAGAAATGCAGGAACGTCATCCGCGCTGGTTCGGGTATTCGGATTCGCCAGCCATGCCGCGGGTCAGTTCGGCAGCCAACTCAACTGCGCTGCTCTCATCACTCATCTGCATCCCGGCACATTGGACAAGGGATCGGATAGATCCGAAGCGGACTATCTTCAAGCTTCAAGAGGCACTTCGCTAATCCCGATCGTTCGTCGAGAACACCCAGGAGTTCTTTCCCGAACTCTTCGCCAGATACATCGCCTTGTCGGCGATGCCCAAGGTCTCTTCGACGGTCCTTCCCGTCGCTGCCCCCAAGCTGCACGTCGCCTTCCATTCCGACGCGTCCATCGCCGACATGAGCAGCCCGTGAATCTCTCTCGCCGTTCGTTCCGCCCCCGCTTCGTCATATACGGCCAGACAGAACGCGAACTCGTCTCCGCCGAGGCGAGCCGTGACGTCATACGGTCGAACGGCCGAAACGAGCGCCTCCGCGACGACACGGAGCAAGTCGTCGCCAGCGGTGTGGCCGTGCTGGTCGTTCACGGCCTTGAAGTCGTCCAGGTCGATGATGCCACACAGAAGGATGCGGTCGTCGCGCCGGGCCGACGATTCCAGGCGCTCGCACTCGCGCTGGAACGACCGGCGATTGCCGAGTCCGGTGAGAGGATCGATGTGCGCCGTCGCACGCTCGCGGTCGAACGTCCGACGGAATGCGCTCACGAGAAAGATCACGAATGCCAGCCCGAAGGTTCTCATGCCGGCGTTCCATGCGGCGATCGCCGTCGGGACCGATGAAGCCTGCGCGGACACGCCATCATTAAAACCGTTGAGGTGGAGGGTGACGATGACGGTGATGACGCCCAAGGCGAGGCCTGCGAGCCTGCCGAGGCACCAAGTGGTCAGGCACAGCGGCAGAAGATACAGCGAGTTCAACGAGAAATGCGGTCCCGTCGCGCCGTCCACGATGCTCAGCCCACCCCACAGAGCCACGACCCAACAGGCAGCCGTCGATGGGTCCAGGTCGGCTGATCTCCGCAGTAGGGATTCGAACGGCGTCAGATGTCTCTGCCGCAATCGTGGGATCGGCCGATGTCGCGTCTTCATCGATGTTACCCCGTCCAAACGTTCATCTTTCGTGCGAGGCATTCCAAGCGGCGACGGGCTTGCCGCTGCGCAGGTCGTATCTTCGAGACCGAGATACGAACGGGGCAGGTGGAGATGCCGACGGACCGAAGGCATTCGACGCCATGCGCAGCGTTCGAACCAGGGGACCCGGCGGGCTACGCGCGCCAAGGGTCAGGCGTATCTCTCGCGCCAGGTCATCCTGCGGACGTTGGGTTCGCGTCGATCGCCGTAAAGCATGATCGAAGCCCAGCGCACCTCGTCCGCGACGTCCTCGTCGCAGACGGAGGCGGCCCAGATTCCGCGAAGGATGTCCCGGACGTAGCCGCGCGCGCGCAGTACGTCCTCCGCGGTCTCGGGAGCGTCGGCGATCTCCACCATCCAGCTGTCTCGTCCGGCTCGATCCACCATCAGGCCCGCGACGGTGATCCCGTCGCCAAGGCGATGGTCCAGCAGATGAAGCAGGGCCGTCACGTCGGCTTCCGCCCTTCGCTCCTCTGTGAACCAGCCCATCGGCGCCATCAGCTCCAGGAGACTGCCGCCCAGGAAGCCACGGGCCCTCCAGTCAATGTCGTCGAGCGAGCACGCCCAGGGCCTGCCGGCCGCCAAGGGGAGTCGTTTCTCGACGAACGGCCGGGTGGCGGCGGCGCCGTGAGCCACCACGAAGTCGACGTCGAGGAGGATGGCGGTCGCCTCGCCATCCGAGATGGACCGCCCGATAAGGTCCCCGTCGACGAGGTCGACGTCGCGGCCCGAGACGGCCGAGATGGGCGTCCGCGCCTCCTCGAGCCACGTCCGCCTCTCTCCCGTCTCGACGATGCGCATGAGCCGGTCGAGACGGAACCGCTGGACGGACAGCTCCACGATCCTGTCACGTCGGTGATCGTCCCCGGAGGTCCGGACGGCGAGGGCGAGGCCCACCGTTCCGCGGGCGTGCTCGTCGCCGGTGAGGCGACGATCCATGGGCCCGAGGCGCCGCTGGACGCGGAAGTCATGGTGCCGATGGAGCGCGCGCGCGAGGTCCGACGCCTCCATCGACAACGTGATCCGGTCCGGGTTCACGCGGCCAGCTTCCAATCGACGAAGGGCTGCTCGACGACGACGTCCAGGCCTGCCGCCAAGGGGGAAGCGGGATCCGCCGCGGCGAGCTCCAGCGTGTCCGCCATCGCGTCGCTTATCATCGCAGTCGCCATGGCCGCCGTGCGATCGAACCCGTGCGCGACCGTCGCTTTCGACGCGGCGCTCGCGCCGCAGCGCCCGACGATCCGCTCGATCAGGTCCGCCGGACGGTCGGTCACGATCGCGCAGAACGCGAACACGCGGCTGCCCCCGTCCATGCAGTCGACCCAGCAGGTGAGGAGTTCGGGACGGGGAAGCCGCGACGACCAGGGGGCGGAATCCACCAGCCCCTCGTCGACGACGCGCATCGGATCGCCTTCGTGGCCGGCGACGTCGTGGACGCGATCTTCGTCCGCGCCGTCGTCCTCCTCGTCCAGCAGGGCGTCGATCGCGCGGGGATCCGCATCGAGGCCCAGCCCGAGGGAATGGAGCACGACCGATCGGGTGAAGTGACCGAGCTGCTGGCACGCGTCGATCGGCGGCAGCCCGTCGAACAGGACGCGTGGCGTCAGCATCCATGCCGCAGGATCCTCGTCGAGACCTTCGCGAGCGAAGCGCGCTCCCGCATCCGCCGCCGCGATGGCGAGGCGGACCAGGCGGCGCGACGTGGTCGTGACCGCGACGTCGTCGATGGCGTCGGGATCGAGCGGGTCGCAGTTCCAGTCGGATCCGATCGTTCCGACGCCAAGCGAGTCGGCGTCGCCGATCACCATGGAGGTCGGGTGGCGATCGAGAGTCTCGTTCGAATGGTGGAAAGCCATGTGATGCTCCTGTGCGTGCGACCGGATCCTCTCGATCCGCACAGCCAACCTAGGGCGTGGTTAACGATACGTCAAGAAATATTGTCGCATCTTTTTTCTTTGCAGTCTATGCGACGGCGATCGCGCCAACTATGTCAGGTGCATGATCGATCGAGACCTCGCCGTGGCCCTGTCCGCCCTCGGACAGCCGATCCGGCTCAAGCTATACCGGCTCCTGGTCGCTGCCGGTTCCGATGGCGTCGGTCCGGTCGTCCTGTCGGGCGCCGCAGGGATCCAGCGCAACCTGGTGAGCTACCATCTGCAGCCGCTCGTCGCGGCGGGGCTCGTCAGAAGCGAACGCAGAGGCCGCGACGTGAACTACAGGGTCGAAGGCGCAGGACTGAACCGGCTTGCCGCCGCGGTTCTGGATCTTTCTGAACCGCCGAAGGACGCCGTTGGCTGATCCGAGAGGCGAAGGACGAAGGGTGAGAGGGCCGCTCCGGAATCAGATCCGGAGAAAAGATTTCAGATCGTCGGAAGGAGTCGGGGAAAAGGCGGTGCGCCGTCAAGCCGTCCACGGGAACCCGAACACACCGGCTCGGATCCTGGGCGCTGGCACCTGTCGAGAACGTCGTTGGCCCGGGATGCGCGTCCCTGCCCCGTGACCGGCACGGTCGGCGGGAGTTCTTCAGATGGACGACATCGGGCTCGTGGGCCTGGACCTCGCACGAGGTGCGGCACGTCCCCGGCGTCCCGCCCGAGCGTTCGCGGAACGCGGCCGCGAGCCCACTGCAGCGGGACGCGGACCGCGACGTTCGCCAAAGGATGCGTTCCGTGCCGTCATCGGTGGCGGATCGTCCGGAGCGTCGTCCGCCTCTTCCTCACGATGCTCCGGCAATCCAGACGGCGAACCGTCGTCAGTCTCTTCGGGTATGACCGGCGCGGGGGTCAGGGCGCGCAACCGACCGAGGGCGTTCATCGTTCCGGCCGCCGCCGAGAAGCTGGGAAGGTTAGAAAGAGCGAGGGATCGGAGGCCCGCGGCGGACCTCAGGATGGAATGCAATGGAACAGATCGAAGCCGCTCGTCTCGCGGAACTACCGACCACCCAGTGGGAGCAGGCGAAGGAACGCGTCGCGGTGGTGCGACGCTATCTGCGCCAAGGGGACACGTCGATGCACGCGGTCACGCGACACGCCCACGAAATCGGCCTCGGGCGAGGGATGTTCTACAGGCTGGTGAAGGTCGTCAAGGCGTGGGACGAATGCAAAGAGCCCGTCCGCCCTAAGGCGCCCCGCAGACCGACGGACGTCGCATCCGCGTTGCTGGCGCGAGAGGCAGTCGATCTGGCGGGACCTGCCGCGACGCTGGAACAGGCCATCGCCCGTGCCGTCGAGCTCGCCACGGACAGAGGGACCATCCCTCCGAGCGAGCGCGCGGTACGCGGCGCCTACGGCCGAGTGCGCTCGGGACGTGCCACCCGCCAACGCCTCAAGCTACCTGGGCGCTTTGCGATCGACGCCACCGCCCTCGAAGCGACCGTCGCCGATGGCCACGCTCCGGCAATCGCGGTCCTGACGGCCGTGGTGGACATGCGGGACGGCATGCTGGTCGCATGGCGGCTTTCTGCCGGAGAAGCCGACGCGGCGACACTGTCTCGGCTGATCGACGTCTCATTGCCGGACCTGCTCGCAACTCGCGCAATCACGGTCTCGTCCGCCCTTCCGGATGGGATCGGACCACTGCTTGCTCGAGGCTCCATCGAGATCGCGGAACGGCGGATGGCGGGCGGCAGCATCCTCAAGGCCGTGCTCGGATCGAAGATCGGACGCATCCGTCTCCTGCCACGATACCTTTCCCGGGGGAGCGACGTGAAGCCTCCAGTGGTCCAGTTCGACGATCTTCACGCCGTGATCACGGAGATCTTCGCGGCCGAGGGGATCGCGATCGGAGGGGACGGGACTTGAGTCCCGGTATCGCTATGAGGCATTCCGCGGAATGCCCAGGCCGACGTCATCGTCCGCCTCCATCTCGAACTCGCACGACGATCTCGAGCTGCACCGAACACGGAACGTTCTGGCGAACGTTCCTGATCTAATGCCACAATCTAGTTCCTATCCCGGATGTAGGAGCTGAATATCACGACCATGTCCTGTACGAGCGCTTCCACCGATCTTTCGCCCGCTTCGCTGCTCCGAGAACGCAGCTCGGAAAACGATGCGAGCCGTGCGCCGTTGCGGACGTTGACCTCGGCTCCGATGGCGAACGAAGCTTCGAACGAATTGACGAAATGCCCCAGGTCCGACGTTGTCGCGGGTGATGGACGGGCCGCTCGTCCGCGGGTGAGCAGACGTCGGTCCCCGAGCCTGTCACCCACGATGCCGATCAGCCTCACGCCGAACTGCCTCTCCCCACCGGGAAGGATGTCGATCCAAGGACGTCGCGACGCTCCGAGTTCGGATCCTGCCCTATCCGCCCGCTTGATGAGCCTCGGCGGGACCACCCAGTCGACGCGCTCTATGCGATCGGCGACCGGCAGATGGTCGGCGGCACCCAGCAATCGATGCCTCATGTCGCCTAGCGCGTGACCCAACCCTTCCGGATCGTTTCCCGGTTCGAGGGCGATGCCCAGTATGATGCCGCTCGGAACGTCAACGATGGCCGTGATCCACCAGTCGCTCTCCGGAGGATGGTCGATCCTGACGTCCACTCGGCAGAAGTCGATCAGCAGATGCGCGCCTAGAGGTTGCAGCGCGGGCCGCCCGGGTGAGGATCGTCTAAGTTGCTGGATCCGCCGCTTCAACGCCGACGGCGTCGGCAAAGCGATATCAGGATGCCCCGAGTCGCCTCGTCTGGCGTTCAAATGACGTTCGACGTCCGCGATCGTCGCGGACGGAGAGCCCGATAGCGCCTCCTCGATCCATTTATCGATCGGCTCGCCGAAACCGTCGCGCGTGCCCGAGGCCCGCTGTCCGACTCTGTATTGCGGCACCAGGCCGCGGATCGGACCGAGCACCGACATCCGCTGGATGAGCCTGTAGGCGTTGGCGCGACCCGTAGAGGCCTTCTTCGCGACCTCGCTCATGCCTTCTCGAACCGGGGAGCTTCTGTGAGCCCAGAACGCGAGCAGTCGTCGTCCGACCTCCTCCTTCTGCTCCTCCGGCAACGCTAGATAGGCGGCCAGTTCGCGATCCGCGACCAACGCGATCGCAGCGCCATCGGCGTCTTTGGCTATGGCGCGTCGACCGCCCTGGTCCGGTTCCGCCGCGTCCATCCGTAGCCATCCGGTGACTGCAGCTTTCAGGGCGTCAGGTATTTCGATCGCCCCGTTCTCCGGCAGTTTCTGAACTTCGGTCATCGACGCGACCTAGAACCAACCGGCAAGATCTTCAACGTCCGATAAATTACCTAGACAGAAACTTGAAACACTTTTATGTCATCACTATCTGCCTAGAGCCGAGGATGGATAGGAGACGTGAGATGAGGATTGGAATCAAGGGCGGCGATCTCGGATGCGAGCATGCGCCGCCCATAGCGGGCGGCTCGTGCCGCCTGCCCGTAGGCGCTTCGGTGCTCGTCGGAGGATGCCGCATGGTCCACCTCGGACTGACGTGCACCGGAAGGGCGGCGTTCGTCCGCGAGACGGACTTCGGCGACTTCAGCCGCCCTCACGCTCCGACCATGGCGACGTGGCGCTGCCCGCGTCACGAACGGATGCCGGTGCGCGGCATCAGGCATGCCGAGGAGGGCCGCTGCGCCCGAAGGCACGGGAACGCCACGCGGAACGCCGGTCGCGGCAGGCGGGCCTCGTACAAGCGGAACCGGCCTTCGGCTCGACCTACTCCGAAGCCCGCCGCCTCAGGAGGCGAGCCCGCCGACTAGGCGTCGTCGCGGCGACGCCGCCAAATCCAAACGGACCGTCCAGGTCCGTCCTGCCGGCCCGCAGCCGGAGAGCCCGGGCCGCGATGCGGTCGGCGGAACGCCGACGCGTGCCTCGAACACATGAGGACCCGAGCATGAAGACCGTTATCGTAACGTCGTCCGTCGAGGACGACCGCACGGCCGCCAGCGAGCGCGAGGTCGATCGCCGGAACCACGTCGTCGGTCGGCATCCCCTGCGCAAGGACCGTCGCCTGGCGGGCAGGCGGAACCTCCCGTTCGTCGCCCGAACCGTCGATGGCGCCGCGCATGGCCCCGTCGCCAATCCGCCAAGGAAGTTGGGGCGCAACGATCAGGAGTATGGGCGCCCGATCCCCGTCGACCTCCCGGCAGGCCCGTCGCCTCGGCTGGCGTACGGCGGGGACGCACCGGAGGAGGGGGCGAAGCCGAGCGACGTTTGCCTCGGGTGGGAAGACGCGGCGGAACGAAAGGCCAGCACCGAGCGGGCCGACGACCTGCTGTCGTCCGCCGCGATCCGAGTTCTCGTCGACCCCGCCGTCACTTTGGCGAAGGCGTACGAACTCTACCAAGCCGACGTTCTGGCCCTCGACGATGGAGCGAAAGGCGGACCCGTCTGTGCGGACCTTCCATGTCTGCGCAGGCGCATCCGGTTCCTGCGCGTGGTCCTTGAGATCACGCAGCCGCATTTGCTGCCGGATCCGGGCGCGACCGGAAAGGCGCGATCGCGAGCGTTCCGCAGCCCCGCCGGCGTCTAGCACGCCTTTCACGACGGGATGCCCCGACGATTGACGCGAGAGCATGGGCCAAGTCCGGCCAGTGGCGCTCGCGTAGATCAGGGAATGACCGCCACGGCGCCCGAGGATCGGTTCTTCCGCGGCCGCCAGACACCACCACTAGCTCGTACACGCGAAGGGATCGGCAATGATCGTGATCATAGTGATGCAGCACATCGACGAGGAGCCCGGGGAGGCCGACGTTCGGCCGACCGAGCGCACCGTACATGGGCCGGTTCGGTCCATGTGGGTGCGAGGGCGCGATCGGCGGAGCGCCGGCATGGCGCGCCATCGTCCGAGCGCCGGGTGGGACCGCTGAAGGTGATCGAGGCCCCGGCAACCTTCGCCGTGAACGTCGGCGATCACATGCTGTTCGCTGCAGGCACGGACGACTTCGTCGATCCGACGCTCGCGCCCAGCTCCGACCGCGTGAGATCCCTGATCGGCGGCCACGACTACGATCTCGGCCTCGTGCCCCGCGCGAGAATGGTCAGAGCCCGCGATGGCGCTCCGCACGGCGCGCTCAGAACCTTCAACGGCAACCTGTCGCACGAGAACGGCCTGGTGGAGAGCTTCAAGAGCGGCCGCATGCTCGGCTGGCAGGGAGAAAGCCAGTATCTCGCGGTGATAAGGGCGCAGACGTCGCACGAGGTGATTGCCGTCGCGACCGAAAGCGTCCGGTTCGAGTGGATCGACGGCGGCGCGCGGCGCAAGTACACGGCCGATCTCGAGCTGATCCCCGAGAAGGGGCCGACCCGCCTCATCGAGGTGAAACGAGACGAGCGCGACCTCGACGACCCGGCCCTGTGCAGGTCGCTCGCGATCGTCGCCGAGATCTGCCGGTGCTGCGCGTTGCAGTTCGACATCGTCTTCGGTCGAGACATCTTCGCATCCGACGTCCACCGCAGACAGGCCTCGAAGTTCGCGTCCCAGGCGAAGGTCGTCCCGACGGGCGAGGACATCCGTGCCCTTCTCGCGCACGCGGCGGAGACGGGCGGGACGTCGACCTACCAGCGACTGTCCCGCGCCCTGAGGCCGGACTGCGAGCGGATGGGAAACGCTCTCGTGCGGTCGATGACCGTGCGCCGCCTCGTCGAGATCGATCTCACCACCCGCGTGCGCAGCGACACTCCGGTCGTCCTTCATCCCGCGAACGCCCGATCGTGATCCGATCCCCACCGCCCGAAGCGACGTGCGCGTCGGTTCGCCACGCGCCAGCCGATCCGCAGATCGACTGCGTCGCGCCGAACGCCAGGGCGCCCCCGAACGCCGGGGACGATCGCCTTCGATCCACGCAGTTCTGGTGCGGCCGTCTGCGGCCACACCCGCGCGGGACACCACCCACGACAGCTGAAGGACGCAGCATGACCTACTACAACAGGATCCCGCCCAACGCGCTGCTGGAGATCGACGGCGCCGATCACGTGCATCGCGGACGCATTCTCGGCAGGCATCACATCGTCAATGCCGTCACCGGCGCGGACTTCAGAATCAAGGGGGCGGACGGCGCCCCGGTGCTGCCGGACGAGGATCAGTTCTCCGAGATGCTGGGCGACGGGCGGATCGTCGTGCGCGCCATCTCCGCCACGGACCGCGTCAGGGTGCTCAACTCGGTCGCCCAGTGGACCCTGGCCGACGCGACGAAACTCGACCCGTTCGCCGCGACGCGCCTCGCCATCTCCGGCATGCTGGACGACGCCGGCGTCCCCAACGGCGACAAGGCGATCAACAGGTGGTTCGATGCGCACTGGTCCGAGGAGCTCCGAGCCAAGCACGGCGCCCCGCCCCCCGCGCGCACGGTCCGGTCGTGGCGCAGCACGAGGGGCACGCTCGGCCGCCGTCATGCGCGCGACATGGTGTCGATGACCGGCAAGGCGCCGAGGGCGCCCTACTGCGTCGACGTCGTGCAGGCGACGCTCCAGAAGCACGCGCTCGACGCGATCGTGAACGACGCCACCGTGCGGTCCGGCTACTCGATGTTCTTTGCCGAGATGAAATCGATCAACGAGGGACGCCACCCCGTCCACCCGAAGCCTTCCGAGCCCTATCTCGTGCCGTCGAAGCGCACGTTCAGACGCAGGCGCGACGCGCTCGAACAGTCGATGACCGTCAAGTCGGGCAAGGGCAAGGCGGCGTTCGAACAGGGATGGGAGGGCGGCGGCAGGTGCCTGACCGCGGACTACGCTCTCCACCGCGTCATCATCGATCACACCCCGCTCAACGTCCATGCGGTCAGCGACGACCTAGAGATGGTGCTCGGTCGGCCATGGCTGACGCTGGCCATCGACGTCTTCACCCGGGCCATCGTGGCCTGGGTGCTGACGTTCATGGATCCCTGCGGCTGGACGGTCGGAGAGACGCTGCGGAGGATGGCGTTGCCCAAGAGGTACAACGCGGATCTGCTGCACCGCTATCCGATCCTCAGAAACCTGCGCGGCAAGCCGACGGAGATCGTGCTCGACAACGCCGCGGAGTTCCGTTCGTACGACCTCGAAGCTGCGCTTCGGGCGCAAGGCGTCGGCGTCAGGTGGTGTCCGATCAGGAAGCCGCGCTATCGCGCCGTCGGCGAGCGCGTGATGCACACCATCAACGAATGGACCTGTTGCGACATGCCCGGACGCGTCCTGCCTCCTGCGGAGACGAAGCGGCTGGGCTACGATCCGGCGGACACCGCCTGCATGATGCTAGACGAGATCGAAGCCAATCTCGCGACCGTGATCGGCGAATACAACGTCGAGCCGCACGACGGACTGCAGCAGCGCCAGCCGGCGCTGATCTTCGAGAGGGAGGCCAGCAGGGACGGCATCGACGTGTGGGCGGATCTCGACGGACTCCGGCTCGACACGCTGCCCGTGGTCCCGGACGTCCAGCTCTCGCCCGCCGGCATCAGGGCGTTCGGCACGCTGCGATACGCCGGAAAGCGGGAAGTCGCGGACCTCCTCGACGATCTTGTCGCGATCGAGGGCAGGCGGCAGCGACGCGATCAGGCGACCGCCACCGTGAACTACAAATATGATCCACTCGACATATCCAAGATCCACGTCTGGAACCGAAAGCGTCGCGTCTACGTGACGCTGTCATGCACCGATCGCTCGTATGGCGACGGCATGCCTCTGGCGTTCCACGAGCAGCTGCGGGCGGAGGCGCGGCGGCAGGGCCTGGCGTTCAACACCGAGGATGAGCGCGAGGCCTTCCGAGGGGAGCGGATCCAGGCGATCCGGCAGATCGATGCGAAGGCCCGCGCAAGTTCCAGAAAGGAGGTCGCGCTCCTCTACGAAACGCCGCGTCTCAGGCAGATCACCGGCCGGATCGTGGATCTGCATGTCGAGTCCCCGTCGGCCGTCGACATCGGAGACTACATTCCTCACGAAAGAGCGGCCCTGACCGCATACGACGTGGAGGTCCGGATGCCGCGCAAGACGCCGACGCCGCGGGCGAAGACGTCCCTGGACGCCCGTCGCGACCGGCGCGATGCCGGCGCACCGCTCGCGTCGGACGAAGCGGACCGGAAGCCCGAGGCCGCCCCGGCTCCGCGCCGGCGGCGTGGCGGGGAGGTCTACAAGTGATCGCCATGGACGAGCGTCCGCCCCTGGGCGATGAGGTGCAGGTCGCGGACGGCGGCATCGTCCACGTCATCGCCGCCGCATGGGCCGCGATCGACGCCATCGACGTCGACTACGGGCCGCAGGCCGATGCCGTCGACGGCCTCGACCTGCAGCTCCAGACGGCGCTGCTCGCCCGTCCCGGCGCCCCGTGCAACGCGGTGACGCTCATCGCGCCGCGCGGGACCGGGAAGAGCAGGGCGCTGGCGATGCTCGCGAAGAGGTCGCGCCGGGACGCCGTCGACGGCGCTCGGCGAGTCCTGTCGGTGAACATGGACACGGCCGGAACCGTGGAGTCGGTGCCGAGCGCGATCCTGGCGGCGCTCGGCGAGCCACGGCACGATGCCGGCAAGCCGGCTCTGCGATGGATCAGGGCGACGACGCGCCTGCGGGACGCCGGCGTCCGGTTCGTGCTGTTCGACGAGTTCAACCGGGCGGCGCGGCGCTCGACGATGAGCGGTCCGATCTGCGAGGCGATCTTCGAGAAGATCATGGAACCCGGACTGGCGGCAGTCGCCTTCGTGGGCGAGGACGATGCGAGCAGGGCTCTCAGGCGCGCGCCTTCGGTGCTCGAACGGATCGACGAGGAGCTCGATCTCGGCCCGCTGGACTGGCTCCGTCCCGGCGACGACGCGATCTTCGCGGACTTCATCGGACGGTTCGAAGCCGAGATGCTTCGTCTCCACCTCATCGACAGACCGATCGGCCTTGGCCTCGGCGAGACGCCTCGCCTGATGTGCGAAGCGACGTCGGGCCGGCTCCGCCGCTTCGTCAAGATCATGAAGTCCGCGACCGCGGAGGCCATCCAGCGCGGAGACAGGTCGGTGACGTCCCGCGACCTCGCCCAGGCGGTGCAGGACACTGTGGTCAAGCGAGGCTTCCTGGACGGCAATCCATTCGAGGAGTTTGGGAACTGACCGACGCATCGACGACCCCGTCGGGCCTTCGCGATCCGCTTCCGGGCGAGTCGCTGAACGGCTACGTCGCGTATCGCGCCGCCGCGGCTCTGATGCCAGACACGCTGGTGTTCGGCCGGGGAGGGGAGACCTCGGACGTCATGCTCGCCCGCTACGGCGTCGACGTCGGTTCGGGCGTCGAGGATCTCGCGCGCGTACTCGGCGTAGACGCGTCCGTCCTTGACCAGATGGCCCACCCGCGCGTCGGGGAGGGGCGGCCGGGACGTCGGCGCATCGGGCATGCCGTCGTCGACGCCAGGCTCCTGCATCGCCCGTCGCGGATGTTCGCCCCGAAGGCGCTGGCGAACAGTCCTCATCATCGCGCCAAATGGCAGGTGCGCGCGATGCCCTTCTGCGACGAGACCTGGGACCTGCTGGTCGATCGCTGTCCGCAGACCTGGTGCTCAGCCCGACAGGGGTGGCGCCATGCGAAGGGCGTGGATCGCTGCGACCAATGCGGAAGCAGCCTAGCCGAAGCCTCCGTGCCACAGGTTCCGGAAGCGTTGAGGGAATCTCTGAGGTCGATCGCCGGCCTCGTGCATCACGACGCCGCCCGAGTTCGGGAGAGCGTCTCGGCGCTGCCGCTGCCCCTCCGCCACGCACCCCCCGGCGATCTCGTGGAACTGGCCTGCGCCGTCGCGGGCTTCTTCGATCCGTACATCCGGGCGTTCACGACCAGGTTCCTTCGCCTCGACGCGGAGCCTTCCCACGTCTGCCGAGCGATGGCCGGCGCATGGAGCGTCATGCAGGGATGGCCGAACGCCGCCGCCGATCTGGCCGGCGAGAGGCTCGGCACCCGCATCGGCCGGTTCAGCGACGGAAACGCCGGTGCGACGCTGGAACTTCTCGAACTCGCGGATCAGTGGCGGGCACCGGCGGCGCTGCGTGACGCCGTCGGCCTCCTTCGCGAGACGCTCTCGACCAACGACGGGGAAGGTCTGCGGATGCGCGGAGTGACGCGTCACTCGGGCATGCGCAGCACCGACGTCATCCGGCACCGCAACAACGGCGACCTGCGGACGATCTTCCATCTGGACGGCACCCGCGTGGTCCCGATGATCGCTCGCGAATCCGTCGAACGGCTCCAGTCCGCCTGGGGCGAGGGAGTCGCGATCAAGCTCGTCGCCGCGACGCTCGGAACGACGGCGAACGGCGTCGAGCAGATGCTTCGCGACGGGTTGATCGCCGAGGCCGGCAACGATGCCGCCTTTGCGAAGACGGACAAGATACGGGTCGATCGCCGCTCCCTCGAGGCGTTCGTCGCCAACATGGAGGACAAGGCGCGGCCCACCCTCGGCGAGGCGTTCCCCTGTACCTTGACGCACATGGCTGCTGGCATGGGCGGCGGCCTGAAGCCCTGGAGCGCATGGTTCCGTGCGCTGGTCGACGGCGGCACGTCGTTCACGATCGACGAGGGAAACGAACCGCTGGCCCAGCGTCTGCGGCTGCGTGCCGAAGGCGTCGACGAATTGCGGGCGCTGCCATGCGACGACCTCAGCGGACGAGCCTTCCGTTCGTCGATGTCGCGAGGCGACGCGGTCGTCACGCTCAATCTGCACCCGCGACACATGCGCAAGGCGTTCGCCGCATGGCCGGCCGACGAGGCGCTCCCGCTGACCGAGATCGTCGGACTCGCTCGCCGATACGTCGCGCCGTCCGAACTCGCCTCGCTGCTGTCGCATCCCGTCATGGCGGTGGCCGGACTCATGCGGCGCGTTCAGGTCCCCCGCACTCCCTGGGGATACGACCGGGTAGCGGCCGTCTCGGCAGGGTCCCGTCTGCTGCGGCGGCGGCGCAAGGCTCAAGACGACTGGCGTGGCAGCTCCCCAGACATCGCATGATCACCGCTGATCCTCCTGCTCGGATCGCTAGCGCCGTGTCCGAAGGGATGTCCTGATGTACCGGATGGCGACGCGAAGGCAGTCTTGGAGGCGACGGAAGGCGTTCTCAACGAGATGACAGTGGCTAATGGCGGGATCGAGTTCCACGAGGTCCGTCGCCTGCCCGTTGCCGAGCGTTGGACGGTAGCGGCCCGTGTCCGGAACCACCTGCGAAGCGTCGAGACGGGTCTCGAGGCCGATGTCGGCGGTGAGGGCGGTGCCCTCGGTGGCTCGCAACGATCGGATCGGCATCTGCCTACTCTCGGCTGCGATCACCCCCATGCCGGCACTTCGGCCCCAATCGTCCGCATCGCGCCCGTTGCGTCGCGGCGCCAGCACCTAGATGCGAGGAGGGCATTCGTTGTCCCTGCCGGATCTGATCGACAAGCTCGGTGTCCAACTCCGGACGACCTTGACGGAAAGGGTGCTGCCGTCGCCGGGGTGGGCTGCGGAGCCTCAATTCGCTGGGAGCGAACCGGTACCTCGGCGACTTCATGCGCCTGCTGATGAAGGGCAACGACCTGACGGCGCGAAATGCGACGCCTGCGGGAAAAAACGAAGGTGACGTGATCGGACCATCGTCGATCATGCTCGGGTCGCCTTCTGCCTCAAGGTTTGATCGCTCGGCGGCGACGACGAACCGGCGGGTGTTCCGGCGAGTTGCGGTGGATGAGGCCTTGCGAACGCGGCCCGCTCCCGGCGCGGCGCGCTAACCGAAGACGGCCCTTGGCGGACGCGCCGCCTTCGCCTTGCGGCGCTCGGCCGCGTCGTTGTTCGACTTCGTCTTGGCGGCTCGGAATGCAGTCAACTCCCGAAGGTCGCTGCGCATCTGATCCTTCGTCGGCATCTCGATCTGGCGACCCGCCGCCTGATCGTGGCCGGAACGTTCGGAAGCGCGCTTCATCGCGCGGTGGACGATCATGAAGTCGTCGTCGCTGACCTCGACGCCGCCGAGACGCAGCGTGCCGACGTCCGATCCGAACCGACGCACGACGTCGTTCAGGACGACCTCCTCGACCGCACGCTCCCAGGTTTCGCGAAGAGCCGCGTAGAACGAGGTGCAGTGTGGGCGATAGGATGCACTGGTCGTCGGCTCCGCGTCGGCGATCGCGTCGATCAGCGCCTTCAGGCTGACCTCCCTGTCCTTCACCTTGCGTGCGACCCATGGCTCGTCACCGACCGACACCATTCCGAACTCCCCCATCGGGCCCTGCTGGATCAGGCAGGAAAGCGCGCTGACCGGCGCATCGCGATCGACGCAGTTCAGCATCAGCTCGTGGTAGAAGACGAGATTGTGCGTGAAGACGATGATCTGCCGGCCCTTCGCCGCCTCGTCGACGAGCCGCCGCGCGACCCGTCGCACGCGCCCGTGGTCGAGGCTGGTGACCGGGTCGTCGAGGATGATCGCAGAGCGCTTGCCCGCGACGTGGGTCTCGGCCAGGAAGCATGCGAGACTGAGGGCGCGCTGCTCGCCTTCGCTGAGGACGCGGGCCTTCTTGGCCTTCTTGTCAGTCGCCAGCTCCACCTCGAACACGCTGGTGCCCTTGGCGCTCTCGTCGGAGAACCTCAGCGGAACGTGCTGGAGGCCCAGCCCTTCAATCTCGGCGGCGATCCGTGCCTCCAGCGCGGGGGAAGTGAGCTCCTTTCGGAGCGTCGTGATGAGACGGGACAGCGGCGCCGTGCCGAGCGCGGCCTCGCAGGCCTTCCAGGCATGGATCCCGTCCAACTCGCGGCGTCTCGCGACGATCTCCTCGATCTGCCCGTGCAGCTGACGCTGAGCGGTCAGTTCGGCGACCCTGACGGAAGTCGCCGCGGTCTGGCTGTCGCTGGCGCGCAGATGAGCCGCATGCTGTCCGAGACTGACGGCCCAACCGCGCAGTCTCGTGGACGGTGAGGGCGCCAACGGGGCGAGCGCGAGGTGTTCCTCCGTCTCGAACTGTCGGATCGCCGCGAGTCTGCGCGCGCGCAACGCCTCGTTGTATGCGATCGTCTCCTGCACCAGAGCGGCGGCGGCGGGGCCCTCCGCCGCCGCTTCCGCCAGCAGCGTCCTCAGCTCCGCATCCGGTTTGAGGACGAGCGCCTGCAGAGCGGCCAGACGACGCGCGGACGTCTCCGCCGCGACCCTCGCTTCCTGGTTCGCCTGGCCGGCGATCAACGCATCGAAGACGGCAAGGCGGCGGACGGCGTCCTCCTCTAGCGGCTGCTGGCACAGGGGGCAGGGATCGCCGGCTTCGAACGCATCGGTCGGTCGTCGAAGATAGGTCTCCGCGGCGAACCGGCGTGCGGTCAGATAGAGGGAGCGCCAAGCCGGTGATCCGGTTGCGGAGAGGGGTTGTCCACCTAACTGCTCGGCGGCCAACGTGTCGACGACGCGCTTCGTCTCCGTTTTCGCGATGATCATAGGCCAGTCCAGTCCGACCACGAGGTGGTCCAGCGGAGCGGTGTTGCGCTCGAGGTCGGCGGCGGCCGTGTCGCACGCCGCAGCGATGCGCTCGCACCGCGCTGCGACCGCCGCGGGCCCTTGGACGAGCCGAGCCGTCGCCTGCGCGAGCTCCGTCTCGGACTCATCGGACCATTGCGCGGCGGCTCGCAGCTGCTCTTCGGTCGGCAGATCGGCGCGGCTGGTACCGATCTGCAGGAGCGCGATCAGGGCCGCGGCGGTGGTGCCGGGCTGGTAGTGGCCGCCGAACGGCGCGCCGCACCGGACAGCGGCCGTGTCGATGAGGCTGCGGAAGTGCGTCCCAGCAGCCCGGTAGAGGTCAGCGAGACGCCCGACGCAGGCTACCTCCGGCGGCAGATACAGGATCTCGTTCCTGCCGTCGACGTAGATGCGGAGATTGTCGCTGTCGAGAAGCGTCAGTCCTCGCAGCGCGGGCGGCTTCGCCAGCCCGTCCGTCCAGGTCTCCGTGACTTGCGCGCCGTCGCCCTGATAATAGCTGTAGCCGATCGCCTTGGGCGCTTCCGGTCCATCCGCGAAGACGTCGCCTTGGAGCACCGCGTCTATGCGTGCGTTGCACAGTTTGCGAAGCGCACGCGTATAGCCGCTCTTGCCCGAGCCGTTGTCACCGAAGACGATGGTGATTCCGGAATGCGCGAAATGCAGGGTCTGGTCGTGAGCGAGGCGGTCCAGTCCCTGCAGCGGCCCGATCGAACGCAGAATAACGTCGTCGGGAACGTCGACTGCGGCGACGATGCTGGTCTCGGCGAAGGGGACGCACGGATATTCGTCGTCGGAGGGCAGTCCGTTCGCCGCTAAGACCCGTGCCACCACCGCCATCACGTTCTCGGGGGAGAGCGTCGCCGTCATGGCTGCGCGATGCATGGCGTCGACGGCCCAGGCGGGTTGTTTCGAACACCATTCCGACAGTCTGCCCATCTTTTCCCCCGAACATGCCGGGGAGTCGGGCCCGGTCCCAAATGCTTAGCACGTCGTTTCCGGGATCGAAGGTCTTCGATGGAAGCGCTTGATGCAGGATCGACATCGCTACGCCGGCTCGATCCGGTCGTCGCGCGGGTCTGGTCGACCGACTATCCCTGTCGTGTGATCAGGATCACCTCGCGCGTGATCTCGGACGCGGAGACGCTTCCCACCGAGACGTCCCATGCATCCTCGACGGCATCCGTTCCGAGGGCGTCCGTGATCATCGCACGGACCACGGCTTCGAGGTTGCGGACAGGACCGCCGTTGGTCGCCTTGAGCCTCGCCACGTCGCTCTGCATGGTGAGTCCCGGAAGGTCTCTTGGGACGAAGATGATGCCTTCGGCCTCTTCGAAGTGATGAGCGAACTCCTTGGGATGCACATCGTCCGTGTCCTCGTCGTATCTCACTTCTCCGGCGAAGTGGACGTAGACCTCGTCAAGGTCGGCCAGCACGGCGCGCAGGGTCTCGGAGGATAGCCACGTCCCATCGAGCCTGGCGACAGGCAGTTCCCCTATGTCGCCGCCACACATCAGGACGACCTGCGCCGCACGGGCCTTGTCCTCGCCGTGCAGTTCCGCGTGCGTCAGAAGTTCCGCCTGCTCCGTCGACCAGGCGGCGAGTACGGCCGGAGGCGCGATCGGGAAGGCGCTGTTGCGTGCGGCGGTGGACTCCTGGCCCAGCAGAACTCCTCTTATGAAGCCGAAGTTGGACGCCCTGAGTCCTCCGACCGAAATGCAGCCCGCGCCGGAGCTGCCGTAGAGCTCCGTCTCGATCATGGCCCTCCCGTAGATCGCTCCGTCGTCCGCGATAAGCGGCCTCATGCGTGACCGACTGGAGGAACTGGATTCGGTGGACTTCCTAGCGGTGCCCGAGACGCGGCCGATCAGTTCGTCGCCGTCCATCTCGATCCAGTCGTCTGGGTGGACGGCGACCTCCTCCTTGCCGAACTCGTCGACCGTCAGCTGGACGGATACGTTGGGCGCCGTCGCGGCGATCACCCGGCTCAGCGTCTTGATGATCTTGCTGTACCCGCCCTGGTGGAGGAACCCGCCTTCCTCGGTCGGGTCTTCGTTCAGTTCCACCTCGATCCGGGTGCCGCCATCGATCAGGAGGCGCTCGGGCGACGGTTTGAACAGAATGGGCCTTGATCCGAGACCGTTCTGGAACTCGAGGCTACGTACGGAGTCCGACGCCTTGTCGAAACGCCGCGACGTCACCCGGACCCGTCTTCCGAGCATGAACACGGAGAAGAATCCGATGCCGTACTTTCCCGTGGCTGAGATGCCGGCAGCCTGCAGCCCCGGAAACTCCTCCGCAGCCAGAGAGGACCGCCAGAACGAGTTCCCGAAGTCTATCAGCGGTCCGGTTAGCACGTTCGTGGACATGCCGATGCCATTGTCCTCCACGACGAGCCAGATCGACGTTCCGTCGCGATGCAGGGAGACCTTTACCTCTCCCCAATGCTTCGATCGTCTTTCGATGCTGCGTCTGGCCAGGACGGCATCCGCGGCGTTCTGGATCAGTTCTCTGACCGCAGCCAGAGGATCGTCTCCGTACAGTTTGCTGCCGCCCAGGGTCGCGACGATCTTCGGCACGTCTGAGACCCGGACGGTGCTGTCGACGGGTACCCAGCCGCTGGTCTCAACGTAGCGGGCGAGTTCGGTGGGACTACCGACGCCCTCGACCCGCGTAGCGTTCAGACGCGTGATTCCGCGCTTCTGAAGAAGGTGGTCCACCTGGCGAAGTTCCCGGTCGACCATGGATACGGCGTCGAACGCCAGCCACCACGCCTCCGCGACAGAGATGTCGAACGCCGGAGCGGCCGAATACACCAGTGCGCCGTTCTCGATGAACGGGACCGCCATCCTTTCCTGGAATGACCAGTGGTGTGCGGACACCCCCTCCGGATTCAGAAGGCTTCGTAGAAAGGCGGGAGCGCGTCGCCGGTCCAGATGGATCGCGTCGGATACGCGCAGCAGGCACGCGATCTTCAGGAGGCTTATCTTGTTGTTCGTTCTGCCGCCCAAAGGTCCCAGATCGTTTGACAGTTCGTTCTCGACCCTGTCGATCGACCACCAGTGGCTGTGGGCGACCTTTCCTATCTTGGGGCCGTAGAAGCTTCTGACTTCGGGGTCGTCGATCAGGAACTCCGCAGTGTTTGTCGCGGACATCCAGGACATGGTCGGCAGCTTCTCGGCCTGACTGGCATGAAGGCTCCGCAAGGCCTCGGCGGTGGCCAGCTTCTCGATGAGATCATCGGGCAGGGGCGGCTTGGCGTTGAGCTGCTGGGCCTTGAGCCGGGCATGGCTGTCCCTCCAGGACACCTCGTTCTTCAGACCCGCGAGGCCGCCATCGTAGGCGGCCAACGACATGGCGGCATCATGGAGCAGGATGGCGCCGCCGTAGACGAAGGCCTCGGGCGGGCTGAAGTCTATCCGATCACGGGCGAGGATGGATCCCATCTCCCAGAGGGCATCGAGATGACTGATGTCGTGCACCGTCATGTCCTTGAGGTCGGAGGGTATCCTACCGACCAGCATCGCGGCCTTCTCCCGCATCGATTGATAACGGGTCAGGAAGTACTGCTGCTCGGCGACCGTGGCATCACTGCGGGGTTCGACGAACGCCCTCCGCCAAAGCCAAGAGTCCGTATACGCCATCTGTCCCCCATCTCGCCGCCGTTTCGCACCGTCTACCCGCTTCGTCGGCATCCCTCCATAGCGGCCGGTGCTGTTCGTGCTCCGCCGAGCCCGAACGGTCCGTCGTCGGGGGTGGTCCGTTGGTCGAGCGGGAACGACCCTTATGCAGGATCGGAGGCGGTCCGGATCATTAGCGGAACGCTGCATCCCGCCTACCGGGTGGTAGTGGAATCGTGCGGCGCGTACGATCCGCGGTTCGAGCGAACCGTGGGTTGGTGTCGAAGTGGAAGGCATTTCTCGAGGGGAACCGTATCTCGTGATTCTCGAGGATCGCGCCCTGCAACGGGACCGTGCCGTCGCCGGCCGCCGTCGTGCGGACGAGCCTGAGTGAACGGCCGTCGTGGAGGAAGTGGGTCACCGTTTCATAGCGAGTGCCTATGAACATGAACGTGCGGACGCCCGATTGCGGTCCGCGCAGCACCTCGTGAAGTCTTGCCGCTGCGTCGAGATTGTCCTGGCTCAGCCCGAGTCGTCCGGCCAGGTCGCGATCGGCGAACAGGTCGTGCGGCCGGAGGCGGCCGCCGGGGCCATTGTCCCAGACGACGGCCGCCCCCTCATGCGGAAAGAGCTGGTACAGGGACGGGTATCGAGGATCGCGGCCGTCTCGGCAGGGGCTCGTTTGCTGCGGCAGAGACGCATGGGTCGAGACGTCTGGCGCGGCAGCTCTGCCGAGCGGACTTAATGGCCAGGCGCCCGAACGCTTCGTCCACCGTTTCATGATCGGCCTCTCAGGCCTCACGGACAGCGGCATTTGTTGCGGCATCCCCCGGTCGAGTCGCGTCGGAGTTCGCCGTCGAGCCGTCGACGCGTCATCAGAAGGACGCGAGCATTCCTCTGAGCTGGCCGTCCAGTCGAAGACGTGCGTGATGGAGACGAGCGAGAACCAGGGCTGCCTCGTCCTCCGCGACCTCCAGTGAGGTTCGCTGGACAGTGGCCGCGCGGAAGCTGGTCAGGTTCAGGACCAGACGCCACCTCCCGGACGGATCGATCGTCGTCGTGCTGCTCCCATGACACAGGAAGGTCCTGTATCCGTGAAGGTCCCCGAACTCGTCGAGCGCGCTCGCCACCCTGGAGCCCACCGACGCCAGCGGGCCTTTGGCACCGACAACGATCCCCAGGGCTTCGAAGCGCTTGCCGACCAGATGGGGCAGCAGGCTCTCGGCTCCGCTGGTCGCGATCGTCGAAAGATGCGCGAGAGCCTCGCTGACCACCGCTTCCGCCGAGGAATACTCCTCGATGAAGCGTCCTCGCCACAGGCTGCATTCGTCACGGGCCATCGCCTGGTCGCGGTCAGTTATTTCCAGCGGCGGTGCGAAGGCGTTCATTCTTCGACGATACGGCGGATGCGTTAGCAAACGACTCGCGAGCACCATGCCCGTGGACGCGTCATTCGTTCCGATCCGATCTCGGAAGCATCGCGTCGCCATCGCCCGCAGCGCGTGCGGAAGTCATCGACGGGTTCGCCCCGGCGCCTTCGGCACGACGTCCTGCCGCCCGTCACCTGCGGGACGCCTCGGTTTCGTCACGCTCGCGACCCGAGATGGTCGACGTTCGCGAGGGCGCCTAGTGGCAGACGTTCGTCGTCGTAGAAATCGGAGACTATCCGCATTCCGCCGAACTCGACCATCCTGCGCCTGAACTCCGCGAGGTCCGGCACGCCCAGAATCGGCGCCAGCCTGATGAAGTATGCTTCGGACTCGGCACGGGCGAAAATCCTGAACGGCGTGAAGCGGTCGACCGCATCGATCAGCGACACGGGATACCAGTTCGCGTCCGTCGCCTGGCCGAGCGCGCGCAGGAAAAGCGCGAAGTCCGCCTGCATGACGGACTCGAAACCAGGCGTCGAACCCTTCGGGAACATGTCCTTCAGCAGCTCGGCCTGAACGCCTGCGGCACTTAGCCCGGGACGGCGGGAACGCTCCTCGAGCGAACTGGGATGCTGGCGGAAGATCGAGAAGTCGGACGTGGACCTGCGGCCACCTCCGGCAGCGTCCCTGACCAGCCACGGCCGCACCAGCACGCTCTGCGTCAGATCCAGCCGGTCCTCTTCCAGCGTGGACGCGACGAGCGACAGGAAGAGCTGGTGCGCGACGATCTTGTAGACGTCCCCCTGATGCGAATGCCAGGGCGAAGCGCCCGGATCTCGGAACATCATCCGGCCGATGCGCTCGAGGACGTCCAGGACCGCATCCCACGTGCGTGGATCCTCGTGGTATCTGATCGCCGTCACCATGAGATCCGAGAACTGGCGCGCGTACGGTCGCATGGCGGATACCGCCGCCAGGACGGGCTCCTCGCTGGCCGACCCCGGCCGGAGACTTGGCGACATCGACGCGAGCTCCTCCACCAAGGCATCGCCGAACTCGCGAACGGCGGGGGCGGCCGAACCAAGGCCCTTCCGGATCGCGTCGTCGGCTCGACGCGCGCGCGACGTCGTGGCGGATGCGGTCGGTGTTGACGACAGGATGCTCTCGGGCACCGCGCCCAGCTTCGGCTTCACATGCTGCGGTCGGTCGACCAGCCAGCGCAGAAGCTCCTCGTAGGCGTCCTCGAACCGGTCGCCGGAGCGGAAGTCGAAGAAGATGCGGCCCTTGTAGAACGTGGGGACGTGGGCCTGCCCAGCTTCGTCGCCCTCGGTTATGGCCGCGGCGAACTTGTCCTGCGTGCTGGCGCTGTAGATCTGAGGCGAAATGATCTGGCTCTCGGTCCCGACGCCGCCCGACCGGGAATCCGCCTTCTCGGCATACCGCCGGTCGCATACCATGATCACCTTTGTGACGGTGGAATCCGTCACCATCGTCTCCATGAACCTGTAGGAATCGTGCCCCGGCTTCAGGTCCCACTTGTCCAGGATCACGTCGACGCCGTCCTCCCGCAACCGGGTGGCCAGGTCCAGGACCCAGGTCTCGTGAGTCGGCGAGGACCACGAGTAGGATACGAAGGCTTTGGTTGGATTGGTCGTGGGTTCGATGGCCATCGGCACATCGTTGAGGCATTCCTCGGCTGTGCGCAACGATCCGCCGGCGATACCCCCAACTGGTTAGGTCCACGGACGCTTCGATCATCGCGACCGACCATCCGAACCGCCATCACGAAGCGACAGCCAACGCGTCCGCTCCATGCGGACGTGCGCGGCAGCCTGTCACCGAGCCATCTGCTTGGCGAGGACCGCAGCCGCGGACAGATCGAAGCCGCCGGGCTCGTCCTTGATGATCCCGTCCTGCGTCGGGCGGAACAGCGAGGCCAGCACGATGGTCTCGTTCGCAGGGTCGACCGACGCGCCCTCCTTCAGCGCCATGAAAGTCTCCGCGAACGCCTTCTTCTCGTCGGCATCGAGCGACAGGTGCCTCTCGCTGAGAAATATCCTGTACTGCAGCCTCGTCGCCCAGAGGATCAGCGAACTCGTCAGCAGAAGACCTGCGACCGTGAGGGGCCCCTTGGCAGAGAACGGCCCCACGCACCCCGCTGGCGACCCGGCCGGGCAGCCGCCTGCATGGAAGCTGCCGGCGATGTAGTCGCCGAACCAGTAGGGCACTCCGATCCCGACCAGGACCGCGAACAGCGTCGCGATCCAGAACAGCCGTTGGGCGGTGATTGCACGGGAGCGATGGGTCTCCGATCGCTGCTCCCACAACGCGACGGGTGCCCGGAGGCGCAGCTGCGTATGGAACAGCGCCTTCAGCTCCTCGAAGGACTCCTGACGCGAAAGATGCTGGGTCCGCCCCAAGCGGTCCAGCGCCTGCAGTCGCGCCTCCGCCTCGCCAAAGCGCTTCTCCACCTCCGCCTCGATGTCAGCCCGCCACGCGCGCTGGCGCCTGTCGCGCTCGCGCTCCGCCCGCAGAAGCGTTCTCCTGACCCGTACGACCCCCGCGGCCATCAGATCGCGCATCCTGGACAGGCCCACCGCGTGATCGGCGTTGATCGCGGACGCCTCGGCGACCTGGCCGTCGAGCGAAGCCAGCAGATCCTCCGCCTTCGCCTTGGCGCTGCCGATGCCCGACGAGGCCAGCTTCGACGCCGGGAGCGCGGCGGCGACGTGACCGGCGGCGAGAAGGGTCCCCCCGAGCTTCAGGAATGCGGCGAAGTCCTCCGCTGGACGATGGACCTGATTGCCGGCGGAGAGCTCGAGCACGACGAACCCGGCATATGCCGCTGCGGCATCGCTTGTCCGCCCGGCCGCATGAAGACCAAGGACGAGCATGCCCTCGGTCGATCCGGTCGGTGGCGGCGCGACGGTGGTCCTGCGGAACGAGTCCGCGGTGAGACGTCCGAAACCGTCCGGGTCATCGAGCTTTGCACGCAACATGTCGAAGGGCGTGGCAAGCTGCCGACCGGTGATCGCCTGCTGCCTCGCCGGTATCTGCATCTCTCCGTGTTCGATCGCGAGCATGTCGAGGAACGGCTTCCATGCGCCCTGCTCGCGATCGAGGTAATCGACCATCGTCCGTCGCGCGGCCCTCTCTATCGTGGGCAGCGTCCTGTAGTTGATGACATAGGCCGCCGCGCTCATCGAGCGGGTAATCCGGTTCCGCTCGCAATGCTCGTTCGGCTAGTCGTGCGCGTTCCATGGCCACGATTAACCGTTCTGCCAGCGTCTTCGGAAAGCACGGGACGTTGCCGCGAGATCGTCATGTCGTCCGAGCCTTCCTCGTAAACCGGGGTCGCCATCTGGTAGGCTGCCCTGCATCGGGTTCCAAGTGAATGGCATGCGGTCGGCGCGGCGTCGAGGCGGCGTTTTGCGACCTTCCGCGCGCTCCCGCCGCCGCCTTCCTCGGTTGGGAGGGGTGTCGCCCCGTTCCACTGGAGGCCGACACTTTCGGGACCGGTTTGGATACGACAGCGACGTACAGTCATCCTTCGTCGGTCCAGATGTATGTGGAGTCCGCGATCCACTTCTGGTCCGGTGCCTCGGCGGTGAACTGGTGGTCGAGGATGCTGTACGCCATGGCCAGCATACGCCTCGCGGCCGTCGAAGCGCAGGAATCAGTACACGCCAACCTGCCAGCGGCAAGCCAGTCCGGTAAAGAGGTGCGGCTCTGCCTCAACTTTCCGAAACTGGCAGCGACGCCATACGCAGTTCACCTCGCCGGCATCACGTCGAATCCCGCCGGAAGTCGGAGTGACGACGGGCCTGGGCAGTTGCTGTTGACTCGCGGTGGCGAGTCGTCGTCAACGGGGGCCGTGCGTGATCGTCATCCATTTACCGGTTCTCACCTGACGTGGCCGTTCAAGCGCGATTCCCAGCGCTTCAGGGTCCGTGTGGTCGAGCCGGACAACTTCTCTTCCGCAGACAACGACCGCATCCTGTTTGCGGTGGTCCAAGAACTCATAGAGCCGGTCGTGCCGAAACTCGATCGCTTCGATTCAAGCCGTCGACCGTCTTCCGCCAACCGCTACGATCTGGTTACGTTTCCGGAAGCGTTCGCAACACCATCGTCCCTGCTTGCAGTAGCGAATTCGCTTGCTGGTCGCGGTCCCTCCGGTTGCCTCCACATGGGACTTAAATCCGGTGCATCCCCTCGAACGCATCTGATGACCGTTGCGGAGATCGGCACTCTCGTCGCTGACCTGGAAGCCCTGACGGATACGAGCAATGACGATCTATTCGGTTTCAAGGGTTGGCTCGACCAACAGCAGAAAGAGCACCGGTTCAACATCGGATGCGTCTTAGCTGTAGACGCGGACAACCACCTGCGCGTCTGCCTCCATCCGAAGATCGTCGCATCGAAGTTCGAAATCGATGCTCTTGCCGAACGTCACATGCAGGAGGCCGATCTTCTCACGCTCATAAGCCTCCGCCCTCGAAACGGCCGGTTCGTCACAGTGACGTTGCAGCCCCTGATCTGCTCCGATGTGCTCAACATACCGACGGAACGCATGACGGGTCCGCCGATAATGGCCATCACGCAGTACAGTGAGTGCTTCGACGCAGCTCCAGATCATGTGGACATCGTGTCGGTCGCCACCTGCACGCCCCAGCCGAGGGGCAGGACGGCGGCAGGGCCCTACGCCCAATGGCATCGCCAGTTCCTCGACGCCTTCCTTGCCGCAGCGGAGAATCCGGGCTGCAAGCGCCACCAACATGCGAGCATCGTTCTCGCCAACTATCGCAAGATCGGCGAAGACCACGCCGGGCTGTCGGGCGCCTTCGTCCCAACGGCGTCGGGTTTCGGCAGGCTGCATCGCGAGATCGCCATCTCTGGTTTTGGAAAGCCCGCGGATGGCAGCTGGGCCAACAACGCCTGGTCGATCCCTGGCCCCAGCAGCCCCGACGGCTTCAAGGATCTCGGTTTCGTACTGAGCCTCGACTCATCCGGACAAGCAGGCGCGGCGGTCGCACGAACCATCGGCTTCTCTCTGCACCATCTGCCCCGCGAAGCTCCAGCCTGGGGCAGCACGGTGAGCAGCATCGTCGAACCCGAAGTGACGACTTGGGAAAAGGGCGACGACGAGCAGATCAAACCAACGGCTTTGGAGCCAACCGATGTCTGACCATGGCCCGAACAGTCACACGGAAGCGCTGCGTGCAGACCCGCTCGCGTGGATCGTCGTGCGTCACTTCCTCGATGCCGGCGTTCTGCGCGAGCTGTGCGAGGTCGTCGTCGAGCACGGTAGTGGAGGCGCTCTGTTTCTATCGGACCTCTTCGAGGAGATCACGCCGAACGGCTCCGACGTCACGGCAAGCTGGTTCGTTCGACCGCGGCTTCTGGAAGGCAGTCTCGCCAATCATCTCGCGCACGTGGTCACCCACGTGCTGTGGCAGAGCGACGAAGCGATGTCGCCGTTGCGGGAGGGCGTCACTGCCGACGAAGCGGAAAGGCTTCGCGCGCTGAACAGCGCGTTCACGGTATCGATCGCGGATCTTGGCCAGACGCCAATCCGTCTTGACGAAGGATCGATCCATCGCTCGCTTCGAGCGGTCGTCGAGGCCGTAAATGTCCTTGGCGAGCATGGCACCGCCGTCGCTTCAGCAGAGGCTGTATCGGCGGCACAGACAGTAATCCAAGATCGCCATCCCGTTCTCGGGGCGCTGTTGGTGAAGCATCTGGGAGACCTCTGCGCCGACGCTGATCAATGGCACGCCGCAAAAGCGCTCTACTCCTTAGCGCTACGCCTGATCGAGACCGCGCCTGTCGACGACTGGACTGACGTCACGGACAAGACCCGTGTCATAGTCAGGCAGTCCGAGGCGATGGCGGTCTGGCATCTCGAAGGTCCCGAAAAGTCCTCACGTCTGCTCGAGGGTCTCATCGAGAACGTGAGCATCGAAGCCGCGCCGCTCGCCGTCATCAATGCCTCCTACGACGCAATGACGGCCCGCCTCGCAAGCGGCGATCTCTACACCTACACGGGCGACCGGCGCGTAGCTGCGCTCTACGCACCGCTTCTGCTGCACTCGCATGACTTCGGTGCCGCATACTCGGCGTCGCTCGTCGGCCGTCATCGCGACGCCGCGCGACGCTTCTGGGGGGTTCTTCGAAGGCAGACGGCTCTTGGTGGCACGACGCAGGCGCGGTTCACGAAGGCACATTTCGCGCGGGCCATCCTGGCGGAGCTCGAAGAGACGGTGGATCGCCACGATCGGAAGGAGGACTTCGCACTCGTCGTGCGTCTCCTCGTCGAATCCGGTGAACCGCCGCACGCGGAACGCATACGATGGAGCGATCATCTCGTTGCCGCCTATCTTACGCCGTCGATCCTGCAGCAGATCGAGGAGATGATCGAGCGGGCGCCCGGAATGACCATCGGGCGGCGAATGGTGGCGAGCATTCTGTACCGGGACTGGTTGAAGGCGATCGATGCGGATCGCTCCGATCTCGCGGTGCCGATGCTCGACGGCCTGATGAAGACCGCGACGGAAGGCTCTCACAGCGGGCTCCGGAACGTCGCCACGGGCAGCCAAGCATTGAAGGCGCTGCGAGAAATCGGAATGTCACGACCCGAGTTCCACATTCTGACAGGCGACGGCATCTGCACAGTGCTGGATAGGGTGCTCACCGCCTGGGGCCCCCTTCCGATTTCCGAAGCGCTGGCGACCGCCTCCAGCTTCATGGATGGCTCCGACGATCGCCTCGTGGAAATGATCGCGCTACGTACGATCGATCTCGTAGATCAGCTTCCGCAGGACGCCTTCACGCCGATCACCAGGGCTGCTTCCGATCTCCTCAACGGGCGAGCCGTATCCAAGCTCACCCGTCAGAGCGCACCGTTCCGTCTGAAGAGGGATCGGGCACTGATCCGTCTCGCGCTGAACTCATCCGACGAACACGTCTCGCTCCTCTGGCTTCTTGGTTGGGTGGACCCGAAGGCTGTTTCCGAGCAACTGGATGCGGATCGGATAGACGAAATCATCGACGGCGTGCGGGATCAGGCGATGGAGACGCGCTCCAGCAACGCTGCCTCGTGTATTCACGGACTACTCCTGGCGCCCCGGGTCGTTGGCCGTGAGCGTGTCGAGGCGGCACTCGGGAGTTTGGAACAAATCATACGCTCTTCCGAGGAGAGAAGGCCTTCGCCGGCTTTGGCCAACGCCTACGATCCGATAATCCTCCTGGCGCGTGAACGAGTTCGCATCTCGACGGATGCGGACCTCAGTCAGCAAAGCTTCGACGCGACCATCGAAAAGCTCATCCAAGCGCTCTGCGTTTTGTGGCATGAGGCGGCGAAACGTCCGTTGATCTTCGGTGGCTTCGCGATCCCTCCCAACACGAGACCAAACCCTACCTTGGTACACAACTGGACGTTCGCGTCTCTCGAACTGGCGTCCGCCGCTGGGGACGTAGCGAGGATGGAACGAGTGATGAATGACGCACGCCGCAACGAACAACTCGCAACGGCGATGGCGACAGGCGCCGCCGCGCGCAAGGATGCCACCGACAAAACGCTTTTCGATGCCGCGGCTATCGCTGGCGAACCTGCCGACGCGTTCTATGCGGTACTTGGCGAACGCCTGACCGCGATCGATGGAGGCGCCGACGACGTAGACGTGACAGTCGCGCTACTTAATCGTTGCCTCCTTGTCGGACCGCGCGGTGAAGACGCAGGCATCCTACTGCTCGCGCGCCACGCCGGCATGATGCTCGATCCCGATACGCCGGCAGTGGTGTCGTACCAGGCAAAGCTAGTTCGCGACCGAAAGCTTCGCCTGAGCCTTTCGGCTCTTTTGAACGCGGTTCTGCGCAATGCTGAGCAGTGATCCGAGGGTCGACTTGGCGGGGCTGCTGCATCCCTAGCTATCGCGGCATCGCACCGTTGATTCTCGGATGGGGCATACACGCCCCTAACCCTCTGATATCAATGTATAGGGCAGCTATTGCGTCACCGCTGCGCGTTTTAAGGCGGATTATATGTCACGGATACGAGGCAGATCTTGCGCCCTCAAGGGGAAGCGGGCAGCGCTTTCTGTCAAGCCGCACGCTTCCTAAATTTCCTGCAGGAATTGCAGCATCATCGTCAGGGCTTCGTCGGTCAGGCCGAGCGAACGTTGCGGCCATGCGGCGGTGTGCGGCCAGCACGTGATCAACCCGCGATGCTCGAGTGTCAGCAGCCAGCGTCGGATCGTCACTTCGGACAGCCCGGTGGCGGCCTGCACCGCGTCAATCGTCAGCGGTGTGCCCTCTTCGTAGGCGACGAACAGCCCGAGCAATATATCCCATGCGGGATCCTGGAACAGCGCCCGAGCCGACGCGAATGCTGCCGATCGGGCGCGTTGCTGATGAAGCAGGGCGCGGGCGCGGTCGAGTTCGGTCGGCGATGGCGGCTCGATACCCGATCCGGCCCCATCACCAGGGGGAGCGTCGCCAAGGGGAGCGGCACCAAGCGGCATCTGCGGTGGCGTACCGTCCTGCGGTGAGGTGTCGGGCAGGGGGTGATGCGCTGGGTAACGCAAACGAAGGGGGTCGCTCATCGGCGTCGATCCATATTTAGAAGTCGGTGTCGGGGTCGTTGTAGATTCGGCGGTCAGGGCGATCTTGACGCGCTGGACCAGTCCGGATCGCAGCCACGCGACTCTCGTCGGCGGCGGTGGCGTTCGGTGCCGACGACCAACAGAGCCAACATCGGATAGGCGATCTTGCTGATCGCCGCGGCGTACATCCAGGGCACAAGGTCCGGGTCGTACGCGCGGACGCCGTGCACCGCGATCGCGAGCAGGTGCAGCGCGCTGATCCAGATCGGCCAGAACCGGTTCGCGAACAGCGCCACTGCGACCAATCCGGCCAGCAGCGCCAGGTCGATCGATAGCAATGCGGTATCGACCGACCGGAACGCGGGCCGCGCGGTGAACGCCAGCAGACTCGACAGGATCGCGGCGAGCAGGAACGCCGCCGCAACGATCCGTTCGGGGAGCCCACCATGGCGAAACGCGAACCAGCATGTCGCCAGCGCAACCGCGT
>Ga0308169_10001131_pt1 | contig 32700 bp, 29 predicted proteins | sample PhyBR1_2_FD_202139 | JGI IMG/M metagenome (GOLD analysis project Ga0308169, IMG submission 202139) | Phyllosphere microbial communities from UC Gill Tract Community Farm, Albany, California, United States - DLSLSB.R1 | ecosystem: Host-associated > Plants > Phyllosphere > Unclassified | place...
TATGCAGCGCCTTGGGCAGGTCGCGCAGCACTTCCGGTACGGCGGCGACGCCCAGGCCCATGCCGAGGGAAATTGCCACGATCAGCACATTGCGCCGGTGCAGCCCGGCTTCGGCGAGGATCTTGATGCCAGCCACCGCCACGGTGCCGAACATGATCAGGGTCGCGCCGCCCAGCACCGGCTTGGGCATCAGTTGCAGCACCGCGCCGATCATCGGGAACAGGCCCAGCAACACCAGCAGGCCGGCGATGAAGTACGCCACATAACGGCTGGCCACGCCGGTCAATTGGATCACGCCGTTGTTCTGGGCAAATGTCACCATCGGCAGGCTGTTGAAGGTGGCGGCCATCGCCGAGTTGAGTCCGTCTGCCAACAGGCCGGACTTGATGCGCTTGATATACAGCGGGCCCTTGACCGGCTGTTGGGAAATCATCGAGTTGGCGGTCAGATCACCAGCTGCCTCCAGGGGCGAAATCAGGAAGATCACTGCCACCGGGATAAAGGCCACCCAGTCGAACGAGAAGCCGTACTTGAACGGCACCGGCACGCTGATCAGCGGCACCTGGGGCAGTGCCGCCATGTCCACGCGCCCCAGCCACCAGGCGACCACGAAACCCAGGGTCAGGCCGATCACGATCGAACCCAGGCGCAGGAACGGATTGTTGAAGCGGTTGAGCACCACGATGGTCAGCAGTACCAGCGCGGCCAATCCCATATTGCTCGCGGCGCCGAGGTCGCTGGCGCCAAAACCGCCGGCCATATCGGTGACCGCCACCTTGATCAGCGACAGGCCCATCAGGGTAATGATGGTGCCGGTGACCACCGGGGTGATCAGCTTGCGCAGCTTGCCGATGAACTGGCTGAGCACCACCTCGATAAACGCCGCGAAAAAGCAGATGCCAAAGATCGTCGAGAGGATTTCATCGGTGCCGCCGCCCCGGGCCTTGACCATGAAGCCCGCGCTGAGAATCACACTGATGAAGGAGAAGCTGGTGCCCTGCAGGCACAACAGCCCGGAGCCGATCGGGCCGAACTTGCGCGCTTGCACAAAGGTGCCGAGCCCCGACACAAACAGCGCCATGCTCACCAGGTAGGGCACTTCGCTTTCCAGGCCCAGCACACCACCAACGATCAGCGTGGGCGTGATGATCCCGACAAAACTCGCCAGCACGTGCTGCAAGGCGGCAAAAATGGCGGCCGTGAAGTGCGGGCGGTCTTCCAGGCCGTAGATCAGGTCGGATTTATAGCGGGGGCGGGAGGCTTGAGCGTCAGACAAAATGCGGGCTCGGGTCAGAAAATGGAGGCGCAGGATGCCAGAAACTGCCTTTTGTCAGAAGTGTAAAAAAATATTTATAGAGCCCCTACGCAAAACCCCTGGCCCTGCCGATACCGCGTATAGGCCCACATACTTATTACAACAGTGGTGACCAAGGTCTGAGCAGCGCGTTGACGCTGACGGATCGTTTCGCGGCAGGGACGCTTGCAAACACTCCTTCTGAGAGCACCCCTATGTCCCTTCGCCAGTTGAATATTGCTCCTCGAGCGTTTCTCGGTTTCGCCTTCATTGCGTTGTTAGTGGTTTTACTGGGGGTGTTTGCGGTCAACCGCATGACACAGATCCGCCAGTCTTCGGTTGGCATGAGCCTGAACCAGCTGCCCAGCGTGACTTCACTGGCTGTTATTACAGAGAACGTGCTGCGCCTGCGCATCCTGTCGTTCCGCGTGTTGGTCAACCGCGAGCCTGCCAGCCTGCAAGAAGCCGAAACCCGCATAGGTGTGCTCGCCGACAAGGTCAAGACGGCCCAGGCCACCTACGCTGCACTGCCTGCTGGCCCGGAGGAGGCGGCACTGTACAAGACGTTCTTGACGACCCTGGACAACTACTTCAAGGCCCAGGCCGACATGTTGGCGCTGTCCAAGCAGGGCAAGGTCGATGAAATGCGCGCCCTGATCAACTCGCGGATCAAGGACGGCACCGACCAGATGGGCGAGCAACTGAACAAGCTCATTGCCATCAACGCGGCCGACGCCAAGCAAGCCGACGATGACGCCGGACAAAGTTACCAGGGCGCGATTACCGGTGTGATCGCCGTGTCGGTCGTCGCCGCGCTGCTTACCGTATTGCTGGCCTGGCTCCTCACCCGCAGCATTGTCACGCCGCTGCGCAGGGCCGTGGAACTCGCCGAAACCATCGCCGGTGGCAACCTGAGCAAGACCATCGAAGACGATGGCAAGGATGAACCCGCACGTTTGCTCAGCGCGTTGTCGACCATGCAGGCCAATTTGCGCCAGACCATCCAGCATATCGCCGGTTCGGCCACGCAGCTGGCGTCCGCCGCTGAAGAGTTGAGCGCGGTGACCGAAGAAGCCTCCAAAGGCTTGCAGCAACAGAACAATGAAATCGACCAGGCGGCTACGGCCGTCAACGAGATGACGGCAGCGGTGGAAGAAGTGGCGCGCAATGCGGTGTCGACGTCCGAAGCGTCCGGGCAGTCCAACCAGGCCGCGCGCGAAGGCCGCGACCGGGTGATGGAAACCGTCGGCGCGATCCAGACCATGACCCAGGATGTGCAAAACACGGCGGCGATGATCGAAGGCCTGGCGACTCAAGGGCGTGATATCGGCAAGGTGCTGGACGTGATCCGTGCGATTGCCGAACAGACCAACCTGCTGGCGCTCAACGCGGCCATCGAAGCTGCCCGTGCCGGTGAAGCCGGGCGTGGCTTTGCGGTGGTGGCCGACGAGGTGAGGGCCCTGGCCCATCGCACGGCGCAGTCGACCCAGGAGATCGAAAAAATGGTCGCCGGTATCCAGAACGGCACCGGCGAAGCCGTACAGTCCATGCAGCAGAGCAACCAGCGCACCCAGACCACCCTGGAAATGGCCCGCGCCGCCGGCGTGGCCCTGGAGCAGATCACCCAATCCATCAGCCTGATCAACGAACGCAACCTGGTGATTGCCAGCGCGTCAGAAGAACAGGCCCAGGTGTCCCGTGAAGTGGACCGCAACCTTGTGAATATCCGCGACCTGGCGACCCAGTCGGCGGCGGGTGCCAACCAGACCAGCGCGGCCAGCCATGAGCTGTCGCGCCTGGCGGTGGATTTGAATGGGATGGTGGCGCGGTTCGTTATCTAACGAGCGACGCGGGTCTGGGGCGGGGGCTGGCTTGCCTGCGATGCGCTGGATCAGTCAATGATGTACTGGCTGTTAGCGTGCTAGCGCGGGCAAGCCCGCCCTCACATTCGTCTGGTGTTGGGTCAGGAATCAGTGCTTCCAGGCGAGCGGGTTCACCAGGTTTTTCGGGCGCTCACCCGCCAACGCCTGCAACAGATTATCCACGGCACACGTGGCCATCGCTTCCCGGGTCTCATGGGTCGCCGAGCCGATGTGCGGCGTGGCCACCACATTGTTCAGGCGCAACAACGGGGAATGGTGATCCAGCGGTTCTTTTTCGAACACGTCCAATCCCGCTGCGCGGATCGTGCGTTGGTGCAACGCGTCCACCAGCGCGGCCTCATCTACCACCTTGCCGCGCGAGATATTGATGAAGATCGTCTCTGGCCCCATCAGCGCGAATTGTTCGGCGCCAATCAGCTTCTCGGTTTCAGCGGTCAGCGGCAACGTCAGGCAGACAAAGTCGGCCTGTTGCAGCAAATCGTCCAAGCTACGGTACTGCGCGCCGAAACGCGCTTCCACCGCCGGCTTGGGCGAATGGCTGTGGTAGATCACCGGCATGCCGAAGCCAAAGTGCCCACGCTGGGCCAGGGCTTCGCCGATACGGCCCATGCCGATGATACCGAGGGTCTTGCCATGCACGTCGCTGCCAAAGTGCGCCGGGCCGATGTTCTTGCTCCACTGGCCGGCGCGCACCATATCGGCCAGTTCGACCACGCGGCGGGCGGTGGCCAGGATCAAGGCAAAGCCGGTGTCGGCGGTGGTTTCGGTGAGCACGTCCGGGGTATTGCTGAGCAGGATGCCGCGCCCCGTCAGGTAGTCGATATCGTAGTTGTCCACGCCCACCGACACGCTGGCCACCGCTTCCAGTGTCGGCGCCAGGTCCAGCAGCTTGGCGTCCAGGCGCAGGCTGGCACCCAACAGGCCGTGGGCGCTGGGCAGGGCATCGCGCAGCTTGGCCAGGCCGGTGTCATCCAGCGCTTCGATCAGCGTAACCTCGGCCTTTTCATGCAGGCGGGCCATCAGCGGCGCGGAGAGTTTCTTGTACAACACGACAGACTTTTTCATGAGGTCTTTACCTTCAACTCCAGAGTGGGCACGGGCGAGCGGTCGCTGGCGCCGGGCTTGAGGAAAATGGTCAGCACCACCGACAGCATCAACGCACCGCTCATCAACAGGTACGAGGCGCCAGGCGAGCCGGTGCTGCTATTGAGGTAGCCCACCAGGTACGAACCACCGAACGAACCAAGGGCTCCCATGCTGTTGATCAGCGCCATGGCGCCACCGGCGACATTGGCCGGGAGGATTTCCGGGACGATGGCGAAAAATGGGCCATAGGGCGCGTACATACAGGCGCCGGCAATCACCAGTAGGGTGTAGGACCACCAGAAGTGTTCGGCGCCCAGCACGTAGGACGCATAGAACGCGATGGAGGCAATCAGCAGCGGCGGCCACACAAAGCGCTTACGTTTTTGCAGTTTGTCCGAGCCCCAGGACACCACCAGCATGCCAATCACCGCTGCCAGATACGGCAGCGCCGACAGCCAGCCTGCCTCGACCATGTCCATCTGCAGGCCGGCCTTGAGGATCGACGGCAGCCACAGTACAAAGCCATACACACCAATGCTCCAGCAGAAGAACTGCAAAGCCAGGATGATCACCTTGGGCGAGCGAAAGGCTTCGGCGTAGTTCTTCACCGCCTTGATGCCCACCTGCTCGGCGGCCAGGGCCGTTTCCAGGTTGTGCTTTTCGCTGTCGCTGAGCCATTTGGCATCCTTTGGACGCTCATCGGCCAGCTTCCACCAGATAAATGCCCACAGTACCGCTGGCAGGCCTTCGATGATGAACATCCAGCGCCAGCTGAAATGCTGCACGAGGTAGCCTGACACCACCGACATCCACAGCATGGTTACCGGGTTGCCGAGGATCAGGAAGGTATTGGCGCGGGAGCGTTCGGCACGGGTGAACCAGTGGCACAGGTACACCAGCATCGCCGGCATCACCGCGGCTTCCACCACCCCCAGCATGAAGCGAATCACAATCAGCATGTAGGCGTTGGACACCACGCCGGTCAGGGTGGCCAGGCCGCCCCAGAGGATCAGGCTGACAAAAATCAGCTTCTTGACGCTGCGCTTTTGCGCATAGATCGCCCCCGGCACCTGGAAGAAAAAGTAACCGAGGAAAAACAGCGCACCCAGCAATGACGACATGCCGGGCGTGATCATCAGGTCTTCGGCCATCCCGGAGGCAGCGGCGAAGCCATAGTTGGCGCGGTCCAGGTACGCCAGGCTGTAGGTGATAAAAACGATGGGCATGATGTACCACCAACGGCGGGTGGCGAGTTTCACGGTGTCCATGGGGTTGCTCCTGAGCTTGTTGTAGTTGTGGCAACAGGTAATGGGTTAGGCAACGGATCGACTGGGTAACTCAGAACGGGTGGGCAAACCTTCCATGTCGCCGCGGCTCTGCACGGCACGGCTGCCGATCCAGTTGCCGCGCTCTACCGCCTCGCGAAAGCCGAGGTTTTCGAGCAGCGCGCTGATCATGCCCACGGCAAAGCCGTCACCGGCGCCGACTGTGTCCACCACGGTGTCCACGCGCACGGCGGCGACAAAGCCCTGGTCCATCTGGGTGCGGTAGTAGGCACCGTCGGGTCCAAGCTTGATCGCCACGGCTTCGGCGCCCTGGTCGAGGTAAAACGCGGCGATGTCGGCCGGGTCATCGAAGCCGGTGAGCAGGCGGCCTTCGCCCAGGCCCGGCAGGACCCAATCGGCCAGGCCGGCGAGGGCGTTGATTTCGCGGACCATTGTCTGTTGGTTCGCCCACAGCGACGGACGCAGGTTGGGATCGAACGACACGCTGCGCCCGGCCTTGCGCATTTGCGTCATCAGCTCGACGGACAACTCGTGTGTCGCGGCCGACAACGCCGGTGGAATACCCGTGGCATGCAGGTGTCGGGCTTGCAGCAGTGCGGGGCTGATCGCAGCGATGGACAAGTGACTGGCCGCCGAACCTTTGCGGAAATACTCCACCTGCGGATCATCCCCGGCTTCCTCGCGGGACTTGAGCTGAAAACCGGTGGGGTGCAACGGGTCGACCGCCACATGCCGGCAATCCAGGCCTTCCCTGGTCAGGGTGTCGACCACAAAGCGGCCGAGGGAATCGTTGCCCACCCGGCTTAGCCAGGCCACGTTGAAGCCCAGGCGCGAGAGGCCAATGGCGACGTTGCTGTCGGCCCCGGCAATGCGCTTGTGAAACTGCGCGACCTGGGCGAGCTCGCCAGTCTGCTCGGCGACGAACATCGCCATGGTTTCACCAAACGAGAGGATATCGATGTCAGACATGCGCGTTCTCCGCACGGGGTTGGCCCAGCAGGGCGAGGGTGGCGACTTGCTGCGCGGTGACCGCGACCAGGTCATCGCCTTGCAGCGGAAATTCCACCGCCCGGGTAATACCTTGAGTCATGTGCTTGAGCAGTTGTTCCCACAGGTGCAGGTCGGTGGCGCCAGGCGGCAGGGCAACCAGCTTGCCGTCGGCGCGACGGGCCACGGCCTTGCAGTGCAGGTAATCCACATGCCTGCCGAGCAGGCGCGCGGCGGTAAGGGCAGACTGGTCCTGCCATTGCCAGTTGCCGATATCGAAGGTCATCTTCACCGGCAGGCCGAGCCGCTCCACTTCGCTGAAGAAGCGTTGCATTGGCTCGATCCGGCCGCCCTGCAGGGTCTGGTCATTTTCCACCAGCAACTGCACTGGGTGGCGGTTGAGCAGGGCGTGCAGGCTCTCCAGGTCATTGGTGTCGGTGAAGTAGCCGAGTGAGACCTTGAGCCAGCGCGCACCAAAGGCCTGGGCCCGATCCAGGGTCGCCGCCAGCTCGGCATTCGGTTGGGCGCGGCCGGCGACCCACAGTTCCAGGGGCGATGAGAACACCGATTCCAGACCCTGCCCGGCAGCGGCCCGGGCCAGTTCATCGGGTTGCTCGACCGTCAGCAATTCTTCACGCCATTCGATGCGTTGGGCGCCGGCGGCCGCCAGCAACTCGACAAAACTCAATTGGCCCTGCTGGCGGACAAGGTCGGCGCCGTAGCTGGAAAGGCTGATGGAGACGGGGTACTTATGCATTGTTGTTTACCTCTGAAACCGGTTTCATTTTTTTACGCACACCAAAACGGGAGTGACCGGGAAGCCGGCGCCTACGGGAGGGTTGTGGAGCCTCGGATGATCAGCTGGGGCAGGAAATCCAGGGTGCGTGTTGGCGTCGTGTCACCACGCAGGCGCTTGAGCAAACAGTCGAAGGCACTGGCGCCAATCGCCTCGGTCGGCTGGGCGAGGGCAGTGATGCCCGTGCCCACCAGCGGGTACCAGTCGAGGTCATCCAGGGCGATCAGGCCCACGTCCTCGAACAGCGTGCAGCCCAAGTGTTTCAGCGCACGGGTACAGGCCAGCGCAGCGACGCCATTGGCGCAGAAAACGGCCTTGGGGCCTGGGGTCGCAAGAAAGGTTTGCAGGCGGTGCTCCAGCTCGCTGTCCAGTTCCAGCACCGTCCCGGCCAATGCCGGACGGCGGGCGATCTCGGCCTTGAAACTGTCCAGGCGCTCCAATCGCGAGCTGGTGCCATCGGTGGCTTCGCTCACCATCAGCACGTGGCGATACCCCTGTTGCTCCAAGTGGTCCACGGCTATGCGCACGGCCGCCGGGTTGTCCAGGCCGACCAGGTCGCTGTGCAGCGGCTCGACCTTGCGGTCCACCAGCACCAGCGGCATTTCGCGCTGCAGTTCAAGCAACTGGTCGAGGTGATGGCCGAGGGTGTTCACGATCAGGCCTTCGATGTTGTACGAACGCAGCGCGGCCAGGTGCTGGCGCTCCTGCTCGTCATCACGGTCGGTGTTGCACACCACCAGGCTGTAGCCGTGCTGGCGGCAGGCGGTCTCGACGCCGTGCATCACGGCAATGGAATAGGGATTGCGGATATCGGCCACCAGCATGCCGATCAGCCGTGTACGCCCGCGTTTCAAACCGCGGGCCATCTGGTTGGGGCGGTAGCCGAGTTGTTCGATGGCCTGTTCGATGCGCAGGGCAATGGCATCGGAGAGCAAGGCGCGGTCGTCGCCGATAAAGCGCGACACGCTCGCCTTGGACACACCGGCGCGCTCGGCCACATCAAGCATGGTCACGCGGCTGCGCTGGGCGGCAGAAAAATTGTTCACGGTCATCGACCTTCTATTTTTATTGGAATGACTGAAACCGGTTTCAGGAAACCATCAAAACGGGAAAGTCGTCAAGCAGTTGTAGGACAAAGTCAGATAGCCGGTGCGTCAAACCACCACACCCAGCCAGGTCGCACCCAGCAGCAACACCGCCATACTGCGGTTGAAGCGCTGCGTGGCCTTGGCCGACCGAAACACCTGTGCCGATCCGACGCCCAGCAGCGCCCACGTGCCCAGGCATGGCAGCGAAATCAGGAAAAATATCAGTGACAGGTACACCACCTGGCTCTGGCGCTCCTCACCATTGCCAGCAAAGACGCTCACAACCGCGAGCGCCATCATCCACGTTTTCGGGTTGATCAACTGCAGGCTGGCGGCGCCGATCAGGCCCAGGGGTTTTTGGCTCGCATCGACGTCGATGGTTTGCGCCGGGGCGCTGAATATCTGCCAGGCCAGGTAACTCAGCCAGGCGACGCCGATCCATTGCATGGCGGTTTGTACCTTGGGCACGTGCACCCATGACTGGCCAACGCCTGAACCCACCAGCAGCACGAGCCCCGCGGCACCGAGACAGGCGCCCAGGATGATAGGCAGCGCCGCCTTGAAACCGTAACGGGCACTGTGGCTCAGCACCAGGATATTGGTGGGGCCGGGTGTGATCGACGCGACAAAGGCAAACAGCGTAAAGGGCATAAACGTGGACAGCATGGTGGATGACTCCGATAAACCAGATGATGGAGTCGATCTTCACAAGCCCGCGTGCTACCTGTCTGGAAGATTTGAGCAGCGTTTGCGGTAGGCGGCGGGCGTAAGGCCGTAGGCGCGAACGAACCAGCGGCCGAGGTGGCTCTGGTCGGCAAAGCCCAATGCAATCGCTACATCCGCCGGTTGCTCGCCGTTGGCCAGCAAGTGCCGGGCCCGCGCCAGGCGCAGTTGCACCAGGTAAGCGTGAGGCGGCAGGCCAAACGCGCTCTTGAAGGCGCGGGTCAGGCGGAACCGGTCGACGCCGCAGGCCAGGGCCAGTTCGTCCATGCCCACATCCATGTGCAAGTGGGCATGCAGGTATTCCCGGGCCTTGTGGGCCACCTGCGGCAGGCGCGGGTCTTCACGGTAGCGGGTGCGCCAGTAGAGTTGCCCGGTGAGGCGTTCCAGCAATTGGTCCATGGCACGTTGGCGCACGATGCGCAGTTCGCCGCTGTGCAGGGTCTGGAAGGCTTGGCTGGTGGCCAGGGCCAGGCGTGGGTCACTGGCCAAGGTGCTGGCAAACGCTAGCTGGCTGCCTGGCGGCGCCTCTTCGAACACCGCACTCACTTCGCGCGCCAACCAGTGTGGGTCGAGGTAGAGCATATGGTAAGTGAAGCCGTCGGCAGTGGGCGCATCGCCGTCATGCAACTCGCCGGGTTCCACCAGGAACACCTGGCCGGGCACGCTGTTGTGGCGGGTGCGGCGGCAGTTGAATTGCTGCACGCCTTGTTCGGTGACGCCGATCAGGTAGCTGTCGTGCCAATGCGGGTCGTACGCATGGCCTTCGAAGTGCGCGCGCAAGGTCTCGATGCCGGTGTCGGCGTCCTGGGACAGGTCGATCCAATTGTGCGCGGCCATAAATCACCGAAACGGAATACGTGAGGCTATTAGCGCCCAGCACTGGATGGACGTCTAGAAGGTTTGTGCAGCCTCAACCGAACAAGCCAGCGGCGATATTGATCGAGAACCCCAGGATCGCCGTGTTGAACAGAAACCCGATCAACGATTGCCCCAGCACCACCTTGCGCATGCCGCGGGTGGCAACCCCGACATCGGAGGTCTGCACCGCCACGCCGATGGTGAAGGAGAAGTACAGGAAGTCCCAATAGTTGGGGGTCAGCAAGCCTTCGGCAAAGCGCAACGCCGGTTCCTTGCCATCCCAGGTGTAATAGAGGCGGGCGTAATGCACGCTGAAAATCACCCCGATCAGCAACCACGAACCGATCACCGTGAGCCCGGTAAACCCGTAGTGCAGCAGGCGTTCGGAGGCGGCCAGGTCTTTGCTGCCTACCAGTTCGAAGGTGATGGTCGCCAGGCTGGCGATGGCTGCGATACACACCGTGAACAGCACCAGCCCGGCGTTTTCATCCTCGATTTCGGCGATACGCTTCACATCCGCAGCCTTGGCGCGACGCGTCAGCCATAGCATCAGCACCAGGTAGGTCCACACGCCGGCGTTCCAGCCGATGAGGATTTTGCTGGCGAGCGTGTCAGCCGGCGCCAGGATGCCCACGGCAATGCCCAGCACGGCGGCGGCGGAGAGGCGAGGGTGGGTGCGGGCGAGGAAGGGCATGGCGGCTCACAGACAGTCATTTGTGAGCACCATAACCCCTGTAGGCGCTGGCGTGCCAGCGATGGCATCTACTCGGTGAGCCTGACAGGCCGAGGTGTCTGCATCGCGGGCAAGCCCGCTCCTACACGGGGTGGGGCGTTGATCAGTCGGGTGTGTGGCGCTTGCGCACCCGTTTCATCACCACCACAAAGAACACCGGCACGAACACCACCGCCAGCGTCGCGGTGATCATCCCGCCAATGACACCCGTGCCAATCGCCTGTTGGCTGGCCGAACTGGCCCCGGTGGCAATCGCCAGCGGCACCACGCCGAGGATGAACGCCAGGGACGTCATGATGATCGGCCGCAACCTGAGGCGCGCGGCCTTCAACGTGGCGGTGATCAAGTCTTCACCCTGGTCGTACAGGTCCTTGGCGAATTCGATGATCAGGATCGCGTTCTTCGCCGACAGGCCGATGATGGTGATCAAGCCGACCTTGAAGAACACATCATTGGGCATGCCGCGCAAGGACACCGCCAGTACCGCACCGAGTACGCCCAACGGTACCACCAGCAACACCGATGTCGGGATCGACCAGCTTTCATACAACGCCGCCAGGCACAGGAACACGATCAGCAGCGACAAGCCCAGCAACAAGGGCGCCTGGGCGCCGGACAGGCGTTCCTGCAAGGACAGCCCGGTCCACTCCTGGCCCAGGCCGGCTGGCAATTGGCTGACCAGGCGCTGGATTTCATCCATCGCCTCACCGGTACTGTGGCCAGGTGCCGCTTCGCCAGAAATCGCGATGGCCGGGTAGCCGTTGTACCGGGTCAATTGCGCCGGACCCTGGGTCCATTTGGCTTCGACAAATGCCGACAGCGGCACCATTTTGCCAGCGTTGTTGCGCACATTGATCTTCATCAAGTCCGCCACCTGGCTACGCTGGTCGCCTTCGGCCTGCACCACCACGCGCTGCATGCGGCCCTGGTTGGGGAAGTCGTTGACGTAGGCCGAACCGATGGCCGAGGACAGCACATTGCCGACGTCAGCAAACGATACACCCAACGCATTGGCCTGTTTGCGGTCCACCTCCAGCTGCACTTGCGGTGCCTCGGCCAGGGCGCTTTCGCGCACGTTGGCGAGGATCGGGCTTTTCTCGGCGGCTGCCAGCAACTCGGTGCGTGCCGCCATCAACGCGGCATGGCCGACGCCACCACGGTCCTGCAGGCGGAACTCAAAGCCGCTGGACGTGCCCAGGCCATCCACCGGCGGCGGCAGGATCGCATAGGCAATCGCGTCCTTGAGCTCGCTGAAGGCCATGTTGGCGCGGTCGGCAATCGACGCGGCGGAATCATCGCTGCCGCGCTCCGACCAATCCTTGAGCGTGGTAAATGCCAGCGCCGCGTTCTGCCCCGAGCCGGAGAAACTAAAGCCCATGATCATGGTGGTATCACCCACGCCTGGTTCCTCGGCGTTATGCGCTTCGATCTGCTCGGCCACCTGCACCGTGCGATTCTTGCTCGCGCCGGGCGGCAGTTGGATATCGGTGATGGTGTAGCCCTGGTCTTCCACCGGCAGGAACGAGGAGGGCAGGCGGCTGAACATCCACCCCAGGCCCACCAGCAGCACCAGGTAGATCAGCAGGTAGCGGCCGCTGCGCTTGAGGGCATAGGCCACCCAGCCTTCATAACGATCGGTGAGCCGCTCGAAGCGGTGGTTGAACCAGCCGAAGAAACCGCCCTTGGCATGGTGCTCGCCCTTGGCAATCGGCTTGAGCAAGCTCGCGCACAGGGCTGGGGTCAGGGTCAGGGCGAGGAACGCCGAGAACAGGATCGACGTGGCCATCGACAGCGAGAATTGCTGGTAAATCACCCCCACCGAGCCCGCCATGAACGCCATTGGCAGGAACACCGCGACCAGTACCAGGGTGATGCCGATGATGGCGCCGGTGATCTGGCCCATGGCTTTTTTCGTCGCCGCCTTGGGTGACAGGCCTTCGGTGGCCATGATCCGCTCGACGTTCTCCACCACCACGATCGCATCGTCTACCAGGATACCGATCGCCAGCACCATGCCGAACATGGTCAGCACGTTGATGGAAAAGCCCAGCAACAACATGGTGGCGAAGGTGCCCATCAGCGCAATCGGCACCACCAGGGTCGGGATCAGCGTGTAGCGCACGTTCTGCAGGAACAGGAACATCACCGCGAACACCAGGGCCATTGCCTCAAGCAGCGTGTAGACCACCTTGGTGATCGAGACTTTGACGAACGGCGAGGTGTCGTACGGGATCTTGTATTCCACATTGGCCGGGAAGTAGCGCGACAACTCGTCCATTTTCGCCCGCACCAGGGTGGCGGTGCTCAGCGCGTTGGCACCGGGCGACAGTTGCACGCTGACGGCGGTGGATGGCTTGCCATTCAGGCGCGTAGAAAACTGGTATTCCTGGCTGCCGATTTCCACTCGCGCCACGTCGCCGACGCGCACGGTGGAACCGTCCGGGTTGGCCTTGAGCACAATGTCTGCGAATTCGGCCGGGGTCGACAGCTGGCCCTTGACCAGGATCGCCGCAGTGATTTCCTGGGTCTTGGTACCGGGCAAATCACCGATGCTCCCCGCCGACACCTGGGCGTTCTGCGCGCTGATCGCGGCATTCACGTCGGCCGGGGTCAAGTTGAAACCGATCAGTTTCTGCGGGTCGATCCAGATGCGCATTGCACGTTCGGCACCGTACAGCTGCGCCTTGCCCACGCCATCGAGGCGCTTGAGTTCGTTCATCACGTTGCGCGCCAGGTAATCGCTGAGCGCCACGTCATCGAGCTTGCCGTCGCTGGAGGTCAGCGTCACCAGCAACAGGAAGCCGGCGGAGACTTTCTCAACCTGCAAGCCTTGCTGGGTCACCGCCTGGGGCAGGCGCGGCTCCACGGCCTTGAGCCGGTTCTGCACGTCGACCTGGGCCATCTCCGGGTCGGTGCCGGGCTGGAACGTCGCGGTGATGGTGGCCGAGCCCAAGCTGCTCTGGGATTCGAAGTACAGCAGGTGATCGGCGCCGTTCAGTTCCTGCTCGATCAGGCTGACCACGCTTTCGTCCAGAGTCTGGGCCGAGGCGCCGGGGTACACGGCATAGATTTCAACTTTCGGCGGCGCGACGTTGGGGTACTGGGCCACCGGCAACTGCGGGATGGCGAGCGCGCCGGCCAGCAGGATAAACAGGGCGACCACCCAGGCGAAGATCGGGCGGTCAATGAAGAACTGCGGCATGGTAAGTGATTCCTTTCCTTAGCGGACAGAGGCCTGGGCATTCGGCGCGGGGCTGTCGTCCACTTCGACTTTTTCGCCGGGGCGCGCGTGTTGCAGGCCCTCGACGACGATACGGTCGCCGGGTTTGAGGCCGCTGCTGACGATCCAGCGGTCCTCGATCACCGCGCCAAGCTCCACTGGCTGCTGGCTCACGGTCTGCTCGGCGTCCAGCAACAGCACCATCGGGATGCCCGCGCTGTCGCGGGTGATAGCGCGTTGCGGCACGCTGATGCCTTGCTTGTCGATCGCCTGTTCCAGGCGCACCCGCACAAAGCTGCCGGGCAGCAGGTCGAGGTCCGGGTTGGGGAACTCGCTGCGCAGGATGATTTGCCCGGTGCCGGGATCGACGCTGATCTCGGCGAAGAGCAATTTGCCTGGCAGCGGGTAAAGGCTGCCGTCGTCCTGGATCAGCGTGGCCTTGGCCTGGTCCTGGCCGACCTGCTTCAAGCTGCCGGCACGGAAGGCACGGCGCAGGTCATTCAACTCGCGGGTGGACTGGGTCAGGTCGGCGTGGATCGGGTCCAACTGCTGGATGATCGCCAGCGGCGTGGCCTCGTTCTGGCCGACCAGCGCCCCCTCGGTCACCAACGCGCGGCCGATGCGTCCGGAAATCGGCGCGGTCACGGTGGCGTAGCCCAGGTTCAGCCTGGCGCGTTCGACGGCGGCCTTGTTGGCGGCGACATCGGCGTTGGTCTGGCGCACGGCGGCGCGGGCGTTGTCGTAGTCCTGGCCGCTGATGGCGTTGCTTTCCACCAACTGGCTGTAGCGCTGTTCTTGCAAGTGCGCCTGGAAGGCATTGGCCTGGGCCTTGCTCAGGTTGGCCTGGGCACTGTCCAGGTCGGCCTTGAAGGGCGCGGGGTCGATGCGAAACAGCACGTCGCCTTGTTTCACGTCGTGGCCTTCCTTGAACACCCGCTGCATGACGACGCCCGCGACCCGTGCACGCACTTCGGCAATGCGCGGCGCGGCGATGCGCCCGCTCAGTTCGCTGGTGATCGAGAGCGGTTTGGCCTGCAGGGTTTCGATGCGCACTTTGGCCAGGGGCATTTCTGGCGCTTCGGCGGCGGAGTCGCCACACGCGCTCAGGGCCAGGGTGAGGGCCAGCAGGCAAAACGGCGCAAACAGATTCTTCGACATGCTCTTATCCCAATATTGACTGGCGCATCCTAAAGTCACCTGCGCCCTGGTGCTGTGAAGCTGTGTAGGCCGTGTGTGAAGAAATGTAAGGTGCGACCCATAGTCCGCAGAGGGCGTATATCCTTGCACAATCCTGCAAACAACCAAGATCGATGTGGGAGCAAGCCCGCTCCCACAAGGGTCTGTGCACAGCCGACGAACCGCATTATTTGGAAACACCATGCCCAACATCCTCCTGGTGGAAGACGACGCCGCACTCTCCGAGCTGATTGCCAGCTACCTGGAACGCAATGGCTATCACGTCAGCGTGCTCAGCCGTGGCGACCACGTTCGCGAACGCGCACGCCTGAACCCACCGGACTTGGTGATCCTCGACCTGATGCTGCCCGGTCTCGACGGCCTGCAAGTGTGCCGCCTGTTGCGCGCCGACTCGGCGGGCCTGCCCATCCTGATGCTCACCGCCCGCGATGACAGCCACGACCAAGTGCTGGGCCTGGAAATGGGCGCCGATGACTACGTGACCAAACCCTGCGAACCGCGTGTGTTGCTGGCCCGTGTGCGTACGTTGCTGCGCCGTAGCAGCTTGTCCGAGCCCCAGCTCGCCAATGACCAGATCATCGTGGGCAACCTGTGCATCGACCTGTCGGAGCGCACCGTGACCTGGCGCGAACAGGCCGTGGAGTTGTCCAGCGGCGAATACAACCTGCTGGTGGTGCTGGCCCGGCATGCCGGCGAAGTGCTCAGCCGCGACCAGATCCTGCAACGCCTGCGTGGTATCGAGTTCAACGGCACCGACCGGTCGGTGGATGTGGCCATCTCCAAGCTGCGCCGCAAGTTCGATGACAACGCCGGGGAAGCGCGCAAGATCAAGACGGTATGGGGCAAGGGCTACCTGTTCAGCCGTTCCGAGTGGGAATGCTGACCCATGTTCCGTGTATTGCTGCGTCTCTACCTGATCACCATCGTCACCTACAGTGCGGCGATCTACCTGATCCCCTCGTTGGTGATCCAGCTGTTCGAACACCGCTACATGAACTACAACATCGAGCAGACTCGCGGCCAGCAAAAGCTGATCGTCAAGCAATACCTGCGCGCACCGGTGGAACGCTGGTCACAGGTGACCGACCAGCTGGGCCGTGACTTCGCACCCTTGAAAGTGCAATTGCTGCTGCGCCAGGACGCCAGCTACACCCCGACCGAAGAAAAACTGCTGGAGCAGGGCAAGCCAGTCGTGCGCCTGGGGGAGTGGGGGTGGATGGAGGAAATCAGTTCGCCGATCAACGAGCAATTCGTGGTCAAGCTGACAGTTCCGCCCGATCCGATGGACATGAACGTCCTGTACTGGGCGATCAACGTGCTGATCGTCGCTGCGCTGCTGGCCTGCCTGTTGGTGTGGCTGCGTCCGCACTGGCGCGACCTGGAACGCTTGAAAAGCACCGCGGGGCAATTGGGCCAGGGCAACCTGGCCGAGCGTACGCGCATTCCGGCCAGCTCCAGCATCGGCAGTCTGGCCTCGGTGTTCGACACCATGGCCGACGACATCGAACACCTGCTCAACCAGCAGCGCGACCTGCTCAACGCGGTCTCCCACGAACTGCGCACGCCGCTCACTCGCCTGGATTTCGGCCTGGCGCTGGCACTCTCCGAAGACTTGCCCGAGGCCAGTCGCGAACGCCTGCAAAGCCTGGTGGCGCATATCCGCGAGCTGGATGAACTGGTGCTCGAGCTGTTGTCCTACAGCCGCCTGCAAAACCCGGCGCAACTGCCAGAGAGGGTCGAGGTGGTGCTCGATGAGTTTATCGACAGCGTGCTTGGCAGCGTCGACGACGAGCTGGAAAACCCCGAGATCGTCATCGACGTCGCACTCGATTGCGCCGTGGAGCGCTTCAGCCTCGACCCGCGCCTCACCGCCCGTGCGTTGCAGAACCTGCTGCGCAATGCCACGCGTTACTGCGACAAGCGCATCCAGGTCGGCGTCAAGGTGTGCCCCAAGGGCTGTGAAATCTGGGTGGACGATGACGGCATCGGCATCCCGCTGGACCAGCGCGAGCGCATCTTCGAGCCGTTCTACCGCCTGGACCGCAGCCGTGACCGTGCCACCGGTGGTTTCGGCCTGGGCCTGGCCATCAGCCGGCGCGCCCTGGAAGCCCAGGGCGGCACCTTGACGGCATTGGCGTCGCCGCTGGGTGGCGCGCGATTCCGGGTGTGGTTGCCCAGCGTCGGCTGATCAGAGCACCTTAACCGCGCGGCCGATCGCCTGGATCGGCCCGGTGGGCTTACCGGTTGGCGAGCCCCGTGGATCCTCCAGGGTCAGCTCGAACAGTTGGTTCTGCGTCAGCGGCGGCAGCTTGTCGAGTGGCACCGACAGCGTCTGCCCCGGCTTGACCAGGCCCAGGGACACGGGCCCCTGCCAACCGTCGCCTTTGGTCCAGAACTGCAGGGCCTTGTCGGCCGGCACTTCCATCACACCCAGCGGGATCAACTGAATCTGCTGATCGTTACTGGCCTGGATCACCCAGCCCGGTGCCTGGTTTTGCGGTGCAACCAGCACCACCACGAAGCTTGGCTCGGCAGTGGGCGGGCGGGTCAGCAGCAACCCGGCCAGCACCAGCGTGGTCAGCAACCCGGCACCGGCCAGGCCACGCCACACTGCCAGCAAGTCCCACCAGGGCGTTCGGGCACTGGCGGTGTTGCGTTCGATGCGTCGCCATAATTCAGAGGAAGGTGGTACGGGCTCCGCCAGGGCCGTCAACGGCAACAGGCGCTGTTCCCAGGCATCAACCGCCGCGCGTAGCTCGGCGTCATGGGCGAGGCGTTGTTCCACCTCGACGCGCTGTTCGCCAGGCAGGGTGCCCAGCACGTATTCGCTGGCCAGTTCGTCCAGTGGGTTGCTCATGCCATGCACTCCCGCAGCGCGGCGAGGCTACGTTTGATCCAGGCTTTGACGGTCCCCAGCGGGGTGTCCAGTTTCCGGGCGATTTCGCTGTGGGAATAACCGTCGACATAGGCATGCAGGATGCACGTGCGGCGGGCCGGATCGAGCTGCTCCAGGCAGTTGTGGACCTGCCCCGAGCGCGAAGCGAATTCAAAGGTGTCGGTTGTAGCGACGCGCTCGTGCTCGTCGCTCAACGGTATTTCACGGTAGTGATTGCGCACGACATTGAGCGCCAGGTGCCGGGTCACACTGAACACCCAGCCACGGGCGGAGCCGCGATCGGGGTCGAAACTGCCGGCGCCGCGCCAGACCTTGATGAAGGCGTCATGCACGATGTCTTCGGCCAGGGACTTGTCCCTGACGATGCGCAGCGCCACGCCGAGCAAACGGCTGCTGTCCTGCTCATAGAGCTGGCGCAAGGCGCGTTGATCGCCACGGGCGCACGCCCGCAGACAGGCTTCGTAATCAAACACGTGATGCTACCCCCAAGCGCCAAACCGCATATTTATCCGCATTGGGGGCAGCGTAGCCGAGTTTGTTCAGTTGGCCGCCCAGAAAATGTAGTCGGCCTGGTACTTCACCACTTCCTGCTTGCCTTTGGTGGCAGCGGTGCACTCAGTGCTCGGCGCCACGCCACCCTTGAGCGCGACGCGCTGGATGTAGCTCACGCCACTCATCGCGCCCTTGCCTTCGGCCGGGTTGGCCTTGACCAGTTGATACGGCAGGTTGCCCGCACCGGACGGCGCCACGGCCAACTGGGTGCCGGTGACTTTCGAACCGTCCTTGGCCTGCCAGGTAGCGGGTGGGCCGAAATAGGTGCCCACTTGCTTGCCGCTGCGGTCATTCAGCACCGCCTTTGGCCCGACAAAGGTCCACTCGGTCTGGCCCGCAGCGTTGGCTTTGTCGCGGCACTCATAGGTGATTTCGCCGACGCCGGTGGTTTCCAGCGCCACCTTGTGGCCATCCGGCACCTTGATGCTGTCGGGCAAACCGGTCTGGGCGAAGGCAGCAGGTGCAGCGGCGAGCAGGGCAGTGAGGCAGAACAGTGCTTTAGCGTTCATGGGTACTTCTCCATTTCAGTAAAACAGCGGGGTGACTGAGAGGTACTACCCATGGCACGCACGATTGGATGCAGCGATTAGAAAATAAATGATAGAGGGCGCACACTGTGCCCCCGCTTTACCCGAGGAGAGATTGGCAATGACTGGTGTTCACACGTCTGCTCAACAAGGTTTCTCTACCCAGGCCGTCACCTACGCCCAGGGCCGGCCGGATTACCCAAGGCAACTGACGGGCTGGCTGGCCGAGACCCTGCGCATCGATGCCCAGTCGAACGTGATTGACCTGGGCGCCGGCACCGGCAAGTTCACCCGTTTGCTCAGCACCCTGGCACCGACATTGACCGCCGTCGAGCCGGTCGCGGCCATGGGCGCCCAGTTGACCAAACTGCTGCCGGCCGTACGCCTGGTCAATGGCACCGCTGAATCCATCCCACTGCCCGCCGCCAGCGCTGATGCGGTGGTGTGTGCCCAGGCATTCCACTGGTTCTCCACGGAGGCTGCCCTGGCAGAAATCCATCGCGTGCTCAAGCCCGACGGCCGCCTTGGCCTGGTGTGGAACGTGCGGGATGAATCGGTGGATTGGGTCGCCGCCATCACTGACATCATCACTCCCTACGAAGGCGACACCCCGCGCTTTCACACCGGGCGCTGGCGCGAGGCTTTCACCGGCGAGTACTTTTGCGCACCCGAAGTGACCTTTTTTCCCTACAGCCACGTCGGCAGCCCTCAAGAAGTGATCATGGACCGTTTCCTCTCCGTGAGTTTTATCGCGGCGCTTCCCGAGGCACCCAAAGCCATGGTTACCGCACAATTGCAGGCACTGATCGACACCCATCCGGCGTTGAAAGGGCGGGAGACGGTCGCCTTCCCCTACGAGACCCAGGCCTACGTCTGCCATCGACTGAGTTAAAAGGCATAAAGTCAGATCATATTGATATAAGTCGTTATAAGAAAAATCGCTATCCTGCGGCCAGAAATTTATAAGGCCGCAGGTAGCTTTAATGGATGTGGGTAATTTTGGTTTTGTGGTTGCTGGCCTGATCGTTGGTTTTATCGTAGGCATGACCGGTGTGGGCGGGGGCTCGTTGATGACCCCGATCCTGCTGTGGTTCGGCATCAACCCCGCCACCGCGGTGGGCACCGACCTGTTGTACGCGGCCATCACCAAGTCCGGTGGCGTGCTGGTGCACAGCAAGAACAAGAACATCGACTGGACCATCACCGGCTGGCTGACGCTGGGCAGTGTGCCTGCGGTGTTGCTGACCCTGTGGTTCCTGGCCAGCCTGCACACTGACCCCAGTGCCATGAATGCGGTGATCAAGCAGGCCCTCGGCGTGGTGCTGCTGCTGACGGCCTTGGCGATTCTGTTCAAGAAAAGCCTGTTGGCGTTTGCCCAGCGGCATGCCGGCGATGACTACCACATGAGTCCGCGCAACCTGAACGCGCTGACGGTGGTGACGGGGGCGATCCTCGGCACCATGGTTGCCCTGACGTCCATTGGCGCGGGTGCGCTGGGGACCGTGGCGTTGTTTATTCTGTATCCGTTCCTGGCTACGCGGCGGTTGGTGGGGACTGAGATCGCGCATGCCGTGCCGCTGACCTTGGTGGCGGGATTGGGCCATGCCAGCATGGGTAACATGGACTGGCATCTGCTGGGCTTTTTGTTGATGGGGTCGTTGCCGGGGATTTATATCGGTAGTCATATGACGGGCAAGCTTCCGGATGGGGTGTTGCGCCCGTGTTTGGCGGTGATGCTCATGGCTATCGGCTACAAACTGGCGTTTTGATTTGGGGGCATATCCGTTGTTTGGGTAACGGCGGCTTAGGGTTCCGTCCTTACGGCGGGTCACTGTTGAAAAAAGAGCCCAAGAGTAACCATGGCACTTGACCCACGATTCGGCACCTCGCCTAGGCTCGGTTTACTTACGGACTCAATCCTAAGTACGGCCAGCGTGTTGGGTGGGGCGCCTCAGATCACAAGCAAGCCAAAATTAGCTTCGTCTGGGGATAGAGCACCCACCTTTGACCGAGACCGACAGTAAAAAACCGCTCAGATCCCAGGTCGCCGTGCTGGGTCGATAGATCAATCACATACTAGCTTTTCTGTGGGAGCTGGCTTGCCTGCGATGCAGGCACCTCGGTACATCAGGCATACCGGGCTGATTCCATCGCAGGCAAGCCAGCTCCCACCTTTGACCGAGGTCGACAATAAGAAACCTGTCGGGTTACGGGCACACCGAGCCTAAGCTGCTGTACCGGGCCCATTCCCAATCTGCCAGACAAACGGCGGCTCAACCCCATTAACCACCCAATCCCCCACAATCCGCGCCTTGTAGATCACCGGATTATGCGACGACACCGTCCGCGCATTACGCCAATGCCGATCCAGCGCCTTACCCTGGCGCACATCCGACGCCCCCAATGCATTGAACAACTCACTGGTCGCACGCTGGATCAACTCGGACACCACCACCTGTGCAGTGGCCGACTCAATTTCGGCCGCCACGTTGGCCTCACGCTCCACGGCTTCATCCCCCCCAAACCTCGCGACATAAGCCCGTTGCGCCGGCAGCGTCGCTTTCAACGCGCTGGCCTCGGCGGCGTACACCAGGGCAGCCACGTTGCCCACTACCTGTTGAATCTGCGGATCCTGGCTCACATGGGCCGCATTGCCATGGCTGTAGATGCGCTGGCGGCTGCGCACCTGATGCGCCACATCACGCAATGCCGCACGGCCGATACCCGCCAGGCTGGCGAGCAACACCAACTGGTAGAACGCGGTCTGGTATTTGAACCGGGTGGCAAAGTCGATGACGTTGCCTGCTTCCACCACGGCATCGGTAAAGCGTGACGTGCCGCTGCCCGTAGTGCGCTGGCCAAAACCGTCCCAGTCATCGCTGTGCACCACGCCAGGCTGGCGGGCACGGGTGGCGGCGATCACGTCGGCGCCGGTGTCGCTGCGCTGGGCGTAGACGTCGATCCAGTCGGCGAAAATGCTGCCGGTGCTGTAGAACTTTTCTCCATTGAGCTTCCAATGGTCACCGTCGGGGCTGACTTGGGTGACCACATCGCCGATGGCCACGTTGCCGATTTCGGTCCAGGCGCAACCGACGATATCGCCCTCCACGAAACGCTTGAACCACAGGTCGCGACCGGCACTGGGCGGTGCATTCAGGCGGTCTTCGGCAAAGGCAAAGTGCCCGCGTAGGGCCTGGGGCAGATTTGAGTCGGCTTCGGCCAGTTCGATCAGCAGTTCAAACAACTGCGGCAAGGAAGCACCGCCACCACCGTACTCCACGGGAACGCGCACCGCGCCAAAGGCGGCGGCTTTTAGCCACTGGATCGGCTCGTGGGGCAGGGTGCGGCTCTGTTCGCGCTGTACGGCGCCCTCGGCGATGCGTTGAAAAATCGGCCGGAAGCGCGCAGCCAGGGTCGGGTAGTCCGCGCCGGTCGACAGCGGGTTGATGACGTGTTGTTCGGTCATGGGCAAGGTTCCTGGGCAGTGATCGGTACAGGGGTGATTGCACAGTCCGTGCCGGGCGCCGCTGCCCGTATTTGCGGGGTAAAGCCCCAAGCCACTGTTGCCCTGGCAACAGCTGTTCGACAAACCAGCCCACTCTGCGACATCGTCGTCGGCACTTCCAATTGCGCCCAGAGCCCCTGGCATGGGCGTTTCACCGGCCTGGCATGCTTGCTGCTCAAGCCCTGGGTACATCCCTTTGTGCGAGGTACCGTTCGATGAGTCAGCAAGCCGTGAAATTTGCCTATTGGGTGCCCAACGTCAGCGGTGGGCTGGTGGTCAGCAAGATCGAGCAACGCACTCACTGGGGCATTGATTACAACCGCAAGCTGGCGCAGCTCGCCGAAGCCGCCGGTTTTGAGTACGGCCTCACCCAAATCCGCTTCACTGCCGGCTACGGCGCCGAAAACCAGCATGAATCCGTAGCGTTCAGCCACGCGCTGCTGGCTGCGACCACCACGCTCAAGGTGATCGCCGCTATCCTGCCCGGCCCGTGGCAACCAGCGCTGGCGGCCAAGCAACTGGCGACCATCGACCAGCTCACCAACGGCCGTATCGCGGTGAATATTGTCAGCGGCTGGTTCAAGGGCGAGTTCCAGGCCATTGGCGAACACTGGCTGGAGCACGACGAACGCTATCGCCGTTCCGAAGAATTCATCCGCGCCCTCAAAGGCATCTGGACCCAGGACGACTTCACCTTCAAAGGCGACTTCTACCGGTTCAACCATTACACCCTCAAGCCCAAGCCACTGGGCCAGCCGGAAGTGTTCCAGGGCGGTAGCTCGCGGGCGGCGCGGGACATGGCCGCACGGGTGTCGGACTGGTACTTCACCAACGGCAACACCCCGGAAGGCATCAAGGCTCAGGTCGACGACATCCGCGCCAAGGCGGCGGCGAATAACCATTCGGTCAAGGTCGGCGTCAATGCGTTCGTGATTGCCCGCGACACCGAAGAAGAAGCCCGTGCCGTGCTGGCGGAGATAATCGACAAGGCCGATCCGGAGGCCGTGAATGCCTTTGGTGACGCAGCCAAGCAGGCCGGCAAGGCTTCACCGGAAGGCGAGGGCAACTGGGCCAAGTCCAGTTTCGAGGACCTGGTGCAGTACAACGATGGCTTCAAGACCAACCTGATCGGCACGCCGCAGCAGATCGCCGAGCGCATCGTCGCGCTCAAGGCGGTGGGGGTGGACCTGGTGCTCGCCGGTTTCCTGCACTTCCAGGAAGAAGTCGAGTACTTCGGCAAGCGCGTGTTGCCGCTGGTGCGTGAGCTGGAGGCCAAGGCTGCGATCAAGAACGTGGCGTGAACACGACTACCGCCGCCCGCAATTTGTTATTGCCGAACCGGCACATGCGTTCGAACTCCCCATGGCTGACCGGCAAATGCTGGCAGTCCAGGGGTTGACGGTGCTGGCTGTGGTCAACGTCCGGGTCGTGCAGGTAGACGAAGTCATCGTCGCAGTCGGTGACCATTACCCAGTGCGGTGACTTGGAGCGCGTGAGGCGGTAGCTGCTGATCAACACCAGTGGCTGGCCGCCGTCACGTAATACCTGGGGCAAGTCCAGCGCGCCGCCGAACACTTGCTCGACGTCACTGCTTGCCAATTCCTCTTCGAATGCCTCATGCACCAGGCGCATGACGTCCTTTTTATGCGCATCACGCACGCCATCCAGAAACAGCGGCCCGCGCACATTCACCTGCATGCGCACCGCAAAGCCGCGACGCCAGGCGGCCAAGGCCAGCCCTTGCGGGCTGCAACCGCCATGGCCGGCGGTCATGAACACGGTGGTCGCTTCGCGCCAGATCTGCAGCTCTTCACGCCGTTGCGCCACGCGCTCCGGCACCAACGCGCCCATGGCCATCAGCAGGCACGCCGCGCCGCAGGTGAAGTCGGTGGTCTGCTGGTAATACGGCACGCTTTGCGGGCGCGCATCCTGATGCTGCACGATGCGTTTCTCCAGGCGCAGGGCGGCGGTGTGGTCTTCGTAGTAGTCGTTGATGAGGGCGAAACGCCGGTAGCCATTGCGCTCATACAGGGCCAGGGCAGCAGGGTTGTCGGTGCGCACCTCCAGGCGCAGGTAGGCACAGTCGTGTTCCACCGCGATGGTTTCGATGCGTGTAAGCAACTGCTTGCCCAGCCCAAGGCCGCGTGCAGGCTCGGCGATGGCGATGGAATACAGGCGCGCCAACGAGGTGCCACGGTGGAACAGCACCAGCGCGTAGCCGAGCAACTGTCCCTCTTTTTCCGCCACCAGCAACTGGCCGTTGGCGCGGCTGACCATCCACTGGAAACTGCGCGATGACAACCGGTCGGTGGTGAAACAGTGCTGTTCCAGTGCCACCAATTCAGGCACATCGCAGGGGGTTGCAACGCGAAAGCAAAGAGCCATATGACCGCCGTAAAAGTTGCGTAACGAAACGGGACTTCTCTAAAAGATCGTGCTTAATAGAAAAGGTCGAGTTCTCTAAAGCGGATCAAATATTATGTCGGCGGTACAAGGTCATTGGCGTGAAGTATCCGAGCAAACGCTCGCGGCGACAATAACTAATAAAGGTTATTTTTCCGCACCTCTCAAAGGAACCCGTCAAGTAGTGATCATTGTCGAGCGCAAGGAAGATTGGGCCTCCTACTTCCCCAGCGAAGACATCGTCACGGCTCAGGAGTACTTGGAACAGACCCGGGAAAACGAGACCGGCAAGCGTGTGCAGGTGATCAACCTGTGCCGCAGCTACAAGTACCTGGGGCACGGTTATTACTGTTCGTTGCTCGCCGAGGCCCGCGGGCACAAGGTGATTCCCTCGGTGCGTACCATCAGCGAACTGACGAAGAAGTCGCTGTACGGCCTGGCCCTGGACGACCTGGATAAAACCCTCGATAAAGCCTTGAGTCATCACCTTTACAGCAATACCGAAGGCTTTACCCTGACACTTTATTTTGGCCGGACCAATATAGAGCCGTTGCAGGATCTGGCCCGCCAATTGTTTGAAGCCTTCCCATGCCCGATTCTGTTAGTTGAATTCAAGCAGCACAACGGCTGGCACATCGAAGGGGTCAAGTCTGGCGTGTTGCACAAGTTGCGCGACGATCAGGAAGATCAATTCGCCCACGCCCTGGATAACTTCAGCCGCAAGATCTGGCGCCAGCCACGCTCACGTCGCCTGGCCCGTTACGACCTGGCCATCCTGCACGACCCCCAGGAACAATTACCGCCGTCGAACGCCAAGGCGCTGGATAATTTCATTCGCGTGGGCAAGGGCCTGGGCATCGATGTGGAGCTGATCGAGCGCAAGGACTACTCGCGCCTGGCCGAGTACGACGCCTTGCTGATCCGCGAGACCACCAGCGTCGACAACCACACCTACCGCTTTGCCAAGAAAGCCGAAAGCGAAGGCCTGGTGGTCATGGACGACCCGGCATCGATCCTGCGCTGTACCAACAAGGTCTACCTCACGGACCTGCTCAACAGCCATCAACTGGGCATGCCCGCCACCGAGATTCTGTACAAGGAGCGACCGGAAGACTTCGAACGGGTCGGTGAGCGCCTGGGGTTCCCGCTGGTACTGAAGATCCCCGACGGCTGCTTCTCCCGCGGGGTGATCAAGGTCGAAAGCCAGGAAGCCTTGCTCAAGGCCACTGCGGAGCTGTTCGAGCATTCGGTACTGTTGTTGGCACAGGAGTTCTTTTACACCGAGTACGACTGGCGCATCGGTGTACTCAACCGCAAACCGATCTTTGCCTGCCAATACTTCATGTCCAAGGGCCATTGGCAGATCTACAACCACAAGGCCATCGGGCAGGACATCAACGGCGAATGCCGCACCCTGGCGGTCCACGAGGCGCCCAAGGCGGTGGTGGAACTGGCCGTCAAGACCGCCAACCTGATCGGTGATGGCCTCTACGGCGTCGACCTCAAGCAGTCCGGCGACAAAGTGGTGGTGATCGAGGTTAACGACAACCCCAACCTGGATGCGGGTATCGAAGATGCCTACTTGCAGGACGACCTCTATGGCCTGGTGCTGGAAGAGTTCGTGCGGCGCCTGGAGTTGAAGCGTCAGGGCCAGGTCTGGTGAGCCGGCGATGATCCAGCGTTTTGAACTGACCGATGGCAAGCTGCGCAGCGGGGAGCATGATGATGCCCCGATCCTGTTGTTCAACAACCCTGATTTGGCCGAGCGTGAGTGGCTGCGTGACCACCACAAGCTGGACGAACACGCCCTGGCCTCGGCGCTCGACCCTGACGAAGTGTCACGTATCGAGTTTCACCCCGACAATCTGTTCCTGATCTGGAAACGCCCGGAGAATTACTCTGGCGGCGGCAACCTGGTGTTCGAGGTGTCGTCCTGCGGCCTGCTGTTTTCACCCAGTCGCCTGCTGGTGATCGCCACCGACGAAACCCCGCTCACCGGCCTGGGCCAGCGACGTCCGTTGCATACACCGCTGGATGTGTTGCTCGACCTGCTGCTCAACAACGTCCACCACTACCTGGGCCACCTCAAGGTGATCAAGCTGGTCGCCCGGGAGTTGCAGCAGCAGTTCAATGCGTCGATGAGCAACCACCACCTGATGCAGATGTTCAGCCTCAGCGAAAGCCTGATCTATTACATCAACGCGCTGCACAGCAACGGCGCGGTGCTGTCGCGGTTGCGCAACCATGCCGAGAAGGAGCATTTCAGCGCGGAAATCCTCGGGCTGATCGATGACCTGATCATCGAGAACCACCAGTGCTACAAACAGGCCGAGATCTATTCCAACGTCTTCTCCGGATTGATCGATGCGCGCGGCAACCTGATGAACAACAGCATGAACAACCTGTTGCGCAAGCTCACGTTGATCAACGTGGTGTTCCTGCCGCTGAACCTGATTGCGAGCATTGGCGGTATGTCGGAGTTCAGCATGATGACGGCGGGAACGCCGTGGTGGGTGTCGTATCCGTTGTTCCTGCTGGCGATGGGGCTGGGGGCCGGCTTGATGGTGTTGGGCCTCAAGCGGATAGCCGGCGGGTGAATGTCGTGTGAGCCTGTTGATCTTTTGTGTGGCTTGTCTTTTTGTGTACACATCCATTTGTGCGGTCATCGCGGCCAACCCGGCGTCCTGCCGGGTTACCCACGGATTCAAACCTGCGCTCGGCCAGCGTGGTTGACGGGGCGCCTAAGATCAAAAGCAGCTTCGTCTGGTGGATAGAGAACCCACTGTGGGAGCGGGCTTGCTCGCGAATGCGATGTGCCAGTCACAGATTTACTTGCTGACATACGGCTTTTCTGTGGGAGCTGGCTTGCCTGCGATGCAGACTCCTCGGTCCATCAGGTACACCGGGTTGATGCCATCGCAGGCAAGCCAGCTCCCACATTTGAACCGAGATCGACAGTAAGAAACCGGTCGGCTCCAAGGCCGCCACGCTGTTGATTTTGATCTTAGGCAGCCCCCAATCACTGTCGGATTACGGGCACACCGAGCTTAGGCGAGGTGCCGAGTGTTGGGGCACGAGCGTTTTGCTGGGCCTGTCCCCCAACAACAACCCCACACCGTCTAGGCCTGCAACGTAAACACCTCAAAGCCATCCGCGGTCACTGCCACCGTGTGCTCCCACTGCGCCGACAGGCTGTTGTCCTTGGTGACCACGGTCCACCCATCCTTGAGGCTGCGCACTTTCGAGCTGCCCTGGTTGAGCATTGGCTCCACGGTAAACACCATGCCTTCACGAAGTTCCAGCCCGGTGCCGGGACGGCCGAAGTGCAGGACCTGCGGTTCTTCGTGCATCTGCCGGCCGATGCCGTGGCCGCAATACTCGCGTACCACGCTGTAGCCGTTGGCTTGCGCATGGCGCTGGATCGCGTGGCCGATGTCGCCCAGGCGGGCGCCAGGCTTGACCTGGCGGATACCGGCCCACATCGCTTCGAAGGTCATTTCCACGAGGCGCCTGGCCTTGGGGGAAACGGTGCCGATCATGTACATCTTGCTGGAGTCGGCGATAAAGCCGCCTTTTTCCAGGGTGATGTCGATGTTGATGATGTCGCCGTCCTTGAGGATTTCCTTGGCGCTGGGCATGCCGTGGCACACCACTTCGTTGATTGAGGTGTTGATGGAGAAGGGGTAGTCGTACTGTCCCAGGCTGGCGGGGCGGGCGTTGAGGTCGTTGCGGATGAAGGCTTCGACGGCGGCGTCCAGCTCCAGGGTCGAGCGGCCGGCGGCGACGAAACCATCGAGCATAGTAAAGACCTGTGCCAGCAGGCGCCCGGCTTCACGCATCACGGCCAGTTGTGCGGCAGTCTTGATCATCAACTGCGCCCCCGGATCAGGTCTGGCTTGTCCAGCAACAGTTTGTTGATCAACTCGTTGTAGGGCAGGTGGGGGTTGAGTTCTGCGAGCAGCCCGATCTTGATCCAGAATTCAGCCTGGGCGTTGATGGAGCGGTCCATCGCGGCGCTGGCCAGGCGCAGTTGTTCGTGCAATTGGTCGGTGATCTTGACGATGCCCATGGTGTTCACTGTGCGGTAGGAATATACAAAGCGTATATGTTTCGTATATCAATCGTAAACCCCTCGCCGCTAAACGGCGGTTGGCCATTGACTTGGCCACGGGCCGCCGGTTAGTTTCGTCACATGACATTTCAAGCCTTTCGCAGCCAGCCAAGCATTATTACCGCCATTCCTCATTTGGCGGGATAGCGCACGGCTGTACCCAAACCCGCCCTAGAGGCGGGTTTTGTTTTTCCGTCTCCAGGGCCTTTGACAAAAAGCCAGGAGACACCCATGAGCACCTGCACCGCGCCTTACTCTGCCGACCCGGGACTGCTTGAACATTACGTGAAAAAGATTCTTGCTGCCCCGGTGTACGACCTGGCGGTGCGCACGCCCTTGCAGGCGGCCCCGGCCTTGTCGGCGCTGCTGGGTAACCAGGTATTGCTCAAGCGCGAAGACTTGCAACCGACCTTTTCCTTCAAGATTCGCGGCGCCTACAACAAGCTGGTGCAGCTCACGCCTGGGCAGAAAGCGCGTGGCGTCGTCACCGCGTCGGCCGGCAATCACGCCCAGGGCGTGGCCCTGGCGGCGCGGGAGCTGGGGATCGAGGCGCGCATTGTCATGCCCGCCAGCACCCCTGAGCTCAAGGTGCTGGGCGTGCGCTCACGCGGCGCGCAAGCGGTGCTGCACGGCGCGAGCTTCCCCTTTGCCCTGGCCCATGCGCTGCAGTTGGCCGAGTCGTCCGGCTGCACCTTCGTCTCGCCGTTCGATGACCCGGACGTAATTGCCGGCCAAGGCACCGTGGCCATGGAGATCCTGCGCCAACAGCAAGGGCCGTTGGACGCGATCTTCGTGCCGGTGGGCGGCGGTGGCCTGATCGCCGGCATTGCCGCGTACGTCAAATACCTGCGGCCCGAGGTGCGCATCATTGGCGTCGAACCCGAAGGGTCCAGTTGCCTGTTGGCGGCGCTGCGGGCCGGTGAACGGGTGGTGCTGCCCAGCGTCGACGGGTTTGCCGACGGCACGGCGGTGGCGCAGGTCGGCGCCTACGGGTTCGAGATCTGCCGGGACTGGGTGGATGAGGTCATCACCGTCAGTAATGACGAACTGTGCAGCGCCATCAAGCTGATCTACGACGACACACGTTCCATCACCGAGCCGTCCGGCGCGTTGGCAGTCGCCGGCATTCGTCAATACGTGGCCAGCCACAATCTGCATGGGCAGACCCTGGTGGCGATCAATTCTGGGGCGAATATCAACTTCGATAGTTTGCGACATGTTGCCGAAAGGGTCGCTGCGCAAGGCGCCGTTCAATCCCAAACGTAGGGTTAAACGTTTAATCGACGCGGTTCGACGACGATTCAACGGATGCTGTTTAACATATATAACCCCGTACAGTGCTTATGAAGAAAGGTTACAACGAGGGCGGTTTTTGCCGAGTAGGCTTGGGTGTTACAAGCGTCTTCCAAGGTCGGTAAGACGTGGCGGGCGAGCGCCCGCCAGCTTCATGACAATCTGTTGGCAGTCTCAGGAAAGGAGAGGTTGACCATGCTTTCGGAATTAGAACTTCGCAGCATTATTGAAGGAAGTTTCCTGCCCAAACGGTGCGAATGCATCAAAGCCGAAGATGCCTCGTTGACGATCAAGGTCTATGACGACCGTGACCGTGATCGGGTGGATCTGGAAGTCAAAGGCATTAACGCGGACAAACTCGACAGCAGTCGAGCCATTTGCAACCTGATCACCGGGCTGCGCGAAGACCTCAAGCACACCCACGCACCCGTCCTGCAACGAGCGTCGGAGCGCGGCGTCTACTAGCTGGACGCTTGAGTGTGATGCACCGAAGCCCTATGGGCCTGGATGAACGCCAGGCCCAATACGGTTTCTGTAACCACCGCCAGCAAGATGCCGGGTCCCGCATTGCCATTGATCCACTCACTGAACCCTGATGCCGCCAACACAAAGCACCCGGTGATGAACCCGGTGGTCAGCGCGCGGCGTGTGTCTGAAGGGGGCGCGTGGCGCGTGCGGTAGAACATGACGCCAATGCCCAGGAACAACGCGGCGTTGCGGCGCGACACCAGCCCGGTGGCGCTGGAGTATTCGACGCTCCACAACCACAGCATCAGGTCGGGGCGCAGTCCCCAGACAAGTGCCAAGGCGAAGCAGAGCAGGGCGGTAAAGGTGGCGAGGGTGCGAAAACTCAACAGCATGGCGAATCCTTTCGGCCTTATGACAAGCCCGCAAGACTACGCCTATTTGTGCGGGCCTGGCACCGTTGTTTCAACGCTTCAGTTCTGGAAATCGCAGGCTTCGGACATTTTTCGATAGCTCACGTCTTCCACCTTGCCCGCCTTGTCCAGGAACTTGATATCCGCCTTGATGACCTTGCATTCGTCAGTCGGGGTTTCGTTCATGGCCAGGACCTTGTCGATGTTCATCGGCAGGCCGTAGTGATAAGGCACCGGTTTGACGGCGGCTGTTTGATCGTCGGCCTGGGCCAGGCCTGACACAGCCGCCAGTGCAAGGGCGGCACCGAGCATCAACGTGCGCAGTTTCATGGTGGTTCTCCGCAACAAGTGGGTACAACTTCACTCTCGGCTTGCGGGATTAACCATCGATTAATGTTTGCCTGGCTGACAAAACCTTCATCCAAGCTGGTGGCGGTACGGCAGGTCTGGTCCGGTCTTGCCACACGTCAGCGCGGCGGCGCGAATGGCGAAGCCCAGCATCGCGTCGATCTGGGCACGCGTGAGCTGTTGCAGGCCCTCGACTGAATCCCGCTGCTGCTCGGTCAGCCAGGCAATCAACGCGGCCTGGAAGGTATCACCGGCACCCACCGTATCGGCCATTACCACCTTGACTGCAGGTTGCGACCAGTTGCCGTGCTGGCGGCTGAACACACTGGCGCCGTCGCCGCCCCGGGTCAGGAAGACTAGCTGGCAACGGTGTTGCAACCAGCCCTGTAGCACGCTTTCCGGCGACTGGTCGGGGTAGAGCAGGTGCAGGTCCTCGTCGCTGACCTTGATCAGGTCGGCATGCTTGACCAATTCCGCCACGCGGTCGCGCCACAACTGGATATCCGGTTGCGGGTTGAGACGCACGTTGGGGTCGAGGCTGATCAGGCGTTGGCCACTTTCGCGCCTGACCAGGTTCAGCAGGGTGTCGCCAACCGGTTGCACGACCAGCGAGAACGAGCCTACATGCAGGCCGCGAATCTCAGCCCCCAGCGCCGGCAGGTGGGCGACTTCCAGCAGCCGATCGGCACAGCCTTCGCCGCGAAAGTTGTATTGCGGTGAACCATTGGCGCCCACGGCGACCATCGACAAGGTGGTCGGTGCGGCGAATTCCACCAGGAACTGCTCGCTGACCCCTTCATCCTTGAGCACCTGCAGCAAGCGGCGGCCCAGGAAGTCGGTGGACAAGCCACCGAACAACCCGGCCTCGATGCCCAGCCGGCGCAGCCCCACGGCGACGTTGAACGGCGAGCCGCCGGCAATTGCCTTGTAGTTGACCTTGGAAGCCTGCCCACTGGCATCTTCCTCGCTGAAAAAATCAAACAGCGCTTCGCCACACACCAGATACATAGTCGTTCGCTCTTAAAGGGTTGCCACG
>Ga0308169_10001133_pt1 | contig 32604 bp, 45 predicted proteins | sample PhyBR1_2_FD_202139 | JGI IMG/M metagenome (GOLD analysis project Ga0308169, IMG submission 202139) | Phyllosphere microbial communities from UC Gill Tract Community Farm, Albany, California, United States - DLSLSB.R1 | ecosystem: Host-associated > Plants > Phyllosphere > Unclassified | place...
GGCTGACCTCCTTCACCTCTGCGCGCAGACGCTCGACGTCCGCGCAAAAGGCATGGACAACGCGCTCCTTTGGGTCGCCGACAGTCCGTCCTCTTCCTCCCTCGCTCCGACGACCGCCTTGCTCGCTCGCTCACGCTCTCGTTCCTTGCAGATGTTCGCGCTCTGGTTCCGCTCTCCGACGAGGAAGAGGTCCGTCCTGTTCCTCCACCTCGTCTCTCAACCCGCACTGACCCGCGCAACCTCGCCCGCAGCTCAACCTCTCGGTCCACCCTCCGCCGCCGCCGCTCCTGCGCGCCTCACCGCTCGGCCTCTACGTCCGCCGCATCGCCCTCGCCTTCGCCAAGCTCGACTTTGCCGAGACGGTCGAGTGGTGGGCCGCATTCGAGCAGTGGTGCGACGGCATCGAGCCCGCTCAGGAGCGCAAGAAGAGGAGGGACGTGCCCAGGTGCGCCGGCTCTCACTGCAGGACTCGGTGCCTACTTCTCCTCGTCCTCGAAGTAGCAGCTGATCCCAGTCGTCTATCGTGGCACACAGCTTTGCGCGCGCCCGCCTGCAGCAGGACTACCACGCCGCGCGCGAGCTCGTCCGGACCTTTGTTCCCGCAGGACAGCGCGAGTGCGTCCCAGATCTCCGACCTGCCCTCATTTGCAACAAGGCACTGACTCGCTCCCGGTCCACCAGCTCGACGGCGCAGCAAGCTCTCCTTCACCTCGCCCTGATCGAGTACGAGGACGGCGGCTTCGAGGCGGCGCAGCTGGTGCGCTCTCTAGTCCTCCTGAACATCTCCACGTCGAGCAGAGACTGACATGGACCCCTCGTTCGCAGGCACTCAACGAGGCGACCCAGGTCGCTCGCACGGTGGGCGACGCAGCCTGTCTCGCCGCATGCGCAAGGTGCGCTCTCTCTCCATCCTCTCTTTTCCTCTCTTGCTCGGCGGCACTGCATCGCTCGACAAAGCTCACCCACACGACAACGCACGCAGCTTGCGTCTTCGGCTCGAGGCGGCCTCGTCAAGGTCGAGCGGTCCGTCGCGCAAGAGGGCCCGTGCGCCGCTCACCTCGCCGCACGACCTCCTGTGGGACATCTCGCAGCGCTCCTCCTCGGTGCGTCGCTTCTGTCACCGAAAGCATGCTCGGCTAACGCTGACGCATGTTCGATCTTTGGTTTTCTGCAGGACGCGCCTCTCTCGACCCTCTTCCCCCAGCTCTACCTCGCCCGCGCCACCTCGCAGCACCTCGCCTTTCCTCCTCCTCCCTCGGCGCCGCTCAAGACGGACCCGGCGCACGGCGGCAAAGCGACCGCACCTAGCGCACCTCGGGCGGTCGACGACCCGGGCTTGGCGAGCGCGTGGCACGACGTCGCTGCTGGACTCTGGGACGCCATGGGTGCGTCTCTCCCTCCCTCTCGTCTCGGTGCCTGCGCATCGTCCTCGGCCCTTTCTCGATCGAATTCTGACGCCGCGCTCGACGGCCCTCTCCACAGGCATCGCCCCTCTCGCACGCCTACACGACTCGCTCGCGCTCGCGCTCGACGACCCGCACGCGCCCTCGTGGGACGTGCGCCTGTGCGTCCTCGAGCGGCGGGTGGCGCACCTCGTCGACCAGGGGAGGGCGGCGGCGGCGAGGAGGCTGCTGCTCGGCGCGGTCGAGGGGAGGGAGGAGCGGCGCGGGATGGGCGTGAGGGAGGTCGGGCGGTGGAGAGGGTTGCTCGAGCGGGTCGAGGTCGAAGCTGCGAGGAGGTCGGCGAGATGTGCAGGCGACGAGGACGACGACGAGGTACGCTCTCTTCTCGCTCGAGCTCGAGACGTCGTCGCAGACGATCGCAGCTGACGCTCGCTTTCCTCCCTCCTCTCGCTCTCTGTCTCGCCCGCAGCCACCCTACGCCCGCATGACGCGCGCAGCGACCACCGCGCACCTCTCCTCGCTCGCACAGCGCGAGCCGTCGCGCCTCTCGGCGCTCATCAAGCTCGTCGGCGAGCGGCAGCGCTCGGGCGGTCCGGGCGCGGCGACGCGCGCGCTCAGCGACCTCGAGGAGGCGTGGGCGGCGGTACTCGCGCTCGACGAGGGGAGCGGGACGGTCGAGGAGGACGGCGCGCGTAGGTTGAGGGCGAGGGAGGCGAGGGTGAATGGGCTCGTGCGCTCGCAGCACAAGGGTGCGTCTCTGCTCTCTCGCGTCGTGAACGTGCCTCTTTCGGGCTCGTCGCTGACTCGACGACTCGTGCACGCAGTTGCGCCGGTCGAGGAGCTCCTCGCCGAGGTTGAGCAAGTCGCGCAGCGTGCGTCTCTCTCTTTCTCTCTCTCACCCGCTCTCGAGACTGCGCAGCTGACGTTTCCTTTCTCCTCTCGCCCTCTCGTTCGCACGCAGGCTATCTCGTCCTCGGCCTTCCCCTCGACGCACAGCGCGCCCTCGTGACGGCCGCCAAGCTCGCCGACCACCTCGCCGCGACGTCTCCCTCGCCCGACGACGGCTCGACCGCGCCCGCGGCCTGGTCGACCAAGCGCGACGCCCTCGCGCAGCAGTGGCTCGCTCTCGAGCGCGGCGACAGCGTCGACGCCGCCGAAGCGGTGCAGCGGGAGCGCGAAGAGCGGGTCGGGCGCGTCGTGGCGCTCGTCGGGCGGGCGGTCGAGGTGTCGAACCGGTAGAGGCTCGCGAGCGCGTGCAACGCAGGGACGTTCTCGAGCGATGCGCATACGGCTGGGTACGGAGTGAGATTGCAGGGCGTGCGGCTGGTGGGACAACAGGTGGGGTGCGGCGAAGAAGGCGTGCGAGAGAGAGAGCGGGAGGGGCGAGATCACTGCGGGCGGAGAGGGCGAGAGCCGGGTCATTTCGTCAGCTTGTGCGAGTCGGTTGGGCGCAAGAGAGCGAGAGCAGGGCGTACCTTCATGCGCGAGAGCAAGTAGTTGACGGACGAGACGCGAGGCTTGCCCTTGGCTTGCTGCAGACGGGGCGCACGACTGGGTCAGCAGCCTACTCGAGCGACAGAGAGTGAGTGAGCGCAGGCGACGCACAGGCTTGGCCATGCACTCGTGGAGGCGGATTGCGGCCTCGCGGCAGTCCTTTGCGTTGACGAGGTCGCCGCTCGAAGCCCAGCAGCCGAGCATGGCGGTGAGCTCGAGTGCACAGGGCTGGACGTAGGCCGTCTTGCGCGGCTTGACCTTGAGCTGCGGGCGGGTGAGAGCGGTGTTGTGGCCGGGAGATGGAGATGAGGAGGTGGAGGGGAGGAGGAGGAGGTCAGCGGGAGACGCGCGCGAGTGGCTGGACAGTGGGACGGGTGCGCACCTTGTTGATGTGCATGGTCGCAGTACCGGGTCCTCTCTTGCAGCGAGCGAGCGAGCAAGCGGGAGCCGAGTGGGCCGGCGGCCGTCGCCTGAGCTGGCTCCAGAGCTCGACCAGCTCCCTCGCTCCAACCACCGCTCGCTCTCGTCCCACCCGCTCAGGAATCCCACACCACACCTAGATCTACGCGCCCAGCTCTCACGCCGACGCACACCTTCGAGCGACCTCGCTCCAGCCCCTCGTCGCCGAGCTACCTCCGCCTCTCTCCACTCCTTCCACCCGCCGCCACTTTCCCACCTCTCGCCTCGTCCAGCCATGTGCGTCCAGTCCTGCCTCGTCTCCTGCACTGTCCATGACGCTGACTCGCCTCCCTCCACAGGCCGCAGAACGAGTACATCGAGGAGTCGATCAGGGTCCGTCTCCCTCTCTCTCGCTCTCTCCGCCGCACGAGTGCTCTACGAGGACTGCCAGCTGACTCTCTCGTTCTTCCTCGCTCGCAGCGCAATGGTCGTCAGCTCGACCACGAGGAGCGCAAGCGCAAGCGCGCCGCGCGTGAGGCGCACAAGGCGTCGCACGTCGCCCAGACGCTCCACGGCCACAAGGCCAAGCTCCTCCACCAGCGCCGCTACGCCGAGAAGGTCGCCATGAAGAAGACGATCAAGGCGCACGAGGAGCGCGACGTCAAGGCCAAGGACGCGAGCGCGCTCCCCGAGGGCGCCCTCCCGACCTACCTCCTCGACCGCGAGGGCCAGAACGACGCAAAGGCCCTCTCGTCGGCCGTCAAGCAGAAGCGCAAGGAGAAGGCCGGCAAGTTTGCCGTCCCGCTCCCCAAGGTCCGCGGTATCGCCGAGGACGAGATGTTCAAGGTCATCAAGACGGGCAAGTCGAAGCGCAAGGGCTGGAAGCGCATGGTCACCAAGGCCACCTTTGTCGGCGAGGTGCGTCCCTCTCTCCCTCTCTCGACGTCGTCGTTGAGCACTCTCTGACGCTCGCATCGTGCAGGACTTTACCCGGAAACCCCCCAAGCTCGAGCGCTTCATCCGTCCCTCGGCTCTCCGCCTCAAGAAGTGCAACGTCACGCACCGTGCGTCCCCTCCTCCTCTCTCACATCCTCATGCACGTACTGATGGTGCCTTTCGAGCCTACAGCCGAGCTCAAGGCAACGTTCCAGCTCCCCATCATCGGCGTCAAGAAGAACCCGCAGTCGCCCATGGTGCGCACGGTCCTCCGCCTCTCTCGTCTCCTTCTGCGACTCCCCTGACGCTCTCCCTACGCGCTCGCAGTACACGCAGCTCGGCGTCATCACCAAGGGTACCATCATCGAGGTCAACGTGCGTCTCTCCCCCTCCTCCCCTCCTCCCGCTCGAGACCTTTCTACTTCAGTTCCTGACGCTCTTGTTCCCTCTCTAGGTCTCCGAGCTCGGTCTCGTCACCACTGGCGGCAAGGTCGTTTGGGGCAAGTACGCCCAGGTCACGAACAACCCCGTGCGTCCTCCCCTCCTCCCTCCCGCCTCCTGCCTTCCTGCAGCCTCTGCGACCTGTCTAAGGCTTCCGCTGACGCCCTGCTATTCTTGCGCATACTGAAGGAGTTGGACGGTTGCTTGAACGCCGTTCTGCTTCTGTAGAGCGAGCTGTCGGCGGCTGTGACTTCCAGGAGAGGGGCGAGGGCGAGCGAGGAGGAGGAGGACGATCCATGCCTCGAGACGTCGAGCTTGGCTGTTGTAGTCGTACGCTGGAACCTCTTTGCCTCGTCAGCCGCGCTCACTGCTCTCGCGAGATGACATGCGGCCCGTGCCGCTTGCGGTCGCCGCACGAGGGGCCTGAGCGCAGGAGGCGGCCGATTCGCTCCTTCTCTTGCTGCGACTCTTACGCTCTCTAGGCTCTCGCTCGCGCTGCTCGCCCTTTCTCGCTCGCGTCTCGACACAGACAAGATAGCTAGGACGCTGTTACTTCTACAGACAGGCTACGACTCGTTGCGCTCGTCTAGCCGCCGCTCACTGCCACTCCTTGGTGAAGATCTCGCTCGGCTTGGGTGGCTGCGCGCGCACGGACCTCGGCGTCAGTTGTGCCCTGCGGATGCACCGGAGAGGGAGAGGGAGCGAGAGAGGGACGCACGGGGCTCGTGAGGGCCGTGAGCGGGCCGTTGGGCTCGCTGCCGCTGCGCTCCGACTGCGGGCCCGGCTTGGCCTTCTTGCCCGCCGCGAGGTCGCCGAGGATCGAGACGATGCTCTCCGGGGTGAGGTCCTCCTGCGCGCGTAATCGATCGTCAGCTCGAGGTCGAGCGAGAAGGAGAAGAAGCGAGAGAGGGAGAGAAGAAGCGCACGTAGAACTCGTCGTTGATCTGCACCATCGGGGCGTTCGAGCACGCACCGAGGCACTCGACCTGCAGGGAGAGAAAGCCGGCATCAGTTCACGTCGAGGCTCGGGGTGCAGGCGCTGACACGCAGGGAGAGAGGAGGGCGCACCTCGAGGAGCGTGAACTTCTTGTCCTTGGTCGTCTCGCCGAGGCCGACGCCGAGGTGCGACGTGATGGCCTCGACGATCTTGTCCGAGCCGCAGCCGCCGAGCATGCACGGCGTCGTGGTGCAGATCTGGACGAAGAAGTCGCCGACGGGTTCCCTGCGAGCGAGCGGAAGGAGGTCAGCTCTGAGCAAGGGACGAGGTGGAGAGGGCGGCCGCGCACCGGTTGAACCTGCGAGGCGAGGAGAGCAGGGTCAGCTACGACTCAGGAAGCTGCGAGAGAGAGCCTGGACGCACATGGTGTAGAACGACGCGACCTCGTACACGCGCATCGGGGGCATCTCGAGAACCTCTGCGACGTGGTTCATGACCGAGATGGAGCAGAAGCCCTTGTTCTGCTTCTGTGCGACCTCGAGCAACGGGATGACGGCCGCCTTCTTGTACTGGGACGGGTACTTGGCGATGATGCGCTTGGCCAGCTCGTGGTTGTCGGCCGTCAGCTTGAACGGGATCGAGGGGTTGTTGTACGACGAGTTGCGGTGCTGCGGCGGGTCGAGAGCGGGGCACAGAGTCAGCTGGCGTGCTCGTGCAGGGCCCAGGGTGCTGCGATCGAGGCGGGACCTCGTCGCTCGGCGCAGGTGGGAGGGAGACGGAGACGAGGAGCGACTCACGACCTGGAGCTGGTCCGACGCGGCGCGGGCCGAGGACGAGAAGGAGCGAGCCTGGCGGCTGAACAAGCGGGCGACCTGCTGCATCGTGGGCGAGTGGATGGAGCGGGAGGAGAGCTGCTGTCGGCGGCGACGACGAGCGCGCCTTCTCCAATCCGGACGGCGCCCTTGCCTCTCGCGCCTCACCGCCTGGGCTGCGAGGTGCGCTCGTGCACTGAGTAGCTCTTGCACTCTGCGACGAGCTCACTTCGACCGGCGCCCGCACGAGCTGTCGCCGCTCGCCTCCCCGCTTCGCAAGTCGCGGACCTGCTCTCGCCGCTCGAGCTGCTCCTCGGCGCTAGCACCGAGAGCCTCGAGCGCCTGGCCAAGACGTGCAGACGTACCTGCAAAAGCTGCAACGCTCGCTCTCTCCCTCGCTCACCGCCGCGCTCATCCGCGCGAGGCTCGTCCTCTTCGCGCTCTCTCCTTCGACCGGCTCTCACGCGCTCTGTTCAGGTGCCAGTGCCCGTGAAACCGACACAGTGGATACAGGAGGAGTCAGAGTAACGTGCTACAGCGGCCCAGCCGACAGGGTATCTCCCTCACCTCGCTCCTCACCTCGCTCCTCGCCTTGCTCGAGCCTCTCTCGAGCTCACTCATGCCTCGTCGACCATGGCAAACCCAGCCCAGCTCCTGCGCATCCGCTCGCGCATGAGCGCATGCGCCGCCTCGTCGTGCGCGCTCGCAGCCCCGCTGCGCGCGCTGCCGTGCCCGGGCCGGCGGCGCCGGAACGCCTTGCGCGCGGGCTGCGCCGCGCGGCGCGAGATGGTGCGGCCGTCGGGCGGAGCGGCGATGTACGAGGGCGCGGTACCGGTGAGGGTCTGCGGGCGTGCGTTGAGAGCGTGTGAGCGAGCGGACGAGGCGCGACGAGCGAGAGAGGGAGGGACGGGAGGGCCGAGCGAGCGAGAGAGGGAGCGCACCTTGGCGATGTCCTCGGCGACGAGCTTGTGCACGCCCCACGTAGGGTGGTAGTCGTCCATCCAGACGTAGTCGGCGAGCGGCGCCTCGCACGCCGGCAGGTCGAGATCCGGGTCGTGCTTGTTCCAGTACGCCCAGCACGACGTCGACGAGACACTGAAGCCGTGAGCCGGTGCGTCGTCGAGGATCGAGTTGAACATGGGCGCCGTGTCGTACGTGACGAACTCGGCGTCCGGGTAGCGAGTCGAGAGCTCGCCGATGGCGGTCGTGAGGGTCGAGATGTACAGGTCGATGGTCGAGTTGAACTTGGCGACCGTCTCGGCGCCGAAGCTCTTGATGTAGGGCGTGCGGTACGTCGGCGGCATGAGGAGGAGGAGGAAGTTGCGGGCTGCAGCAAGGAGAGTCCGAATCAGCGAGGGGCTCGAGCGCAGGGAGGAGGAGAGGACGAACGCACCTCCGCGGTCGTACAGCTGCGAGACGCTCGATTCGTAGGACTCGACAATCCTTGGCACGATCTCGCTCGCGTTGTGCGAGTCTTGAAGCACGGTAAAACCGATGTCGCTGCGGGAGAGAGCACGTCAGGATCGAGAGCTCGAGGTCGAGGTCAACCGCCCGCTCGAGACTCACTTGATGCCGAAGAAGACGGCTGCGGGGAGGGTACGACGTCAGCTCATAGTCTAGGAGAGTGAGAGAAGGCGAGACGGTGGACGCACTGAAGAGGGACTTGTCGCTCGTCCACGAGATCTCGGGCTCGCCGGCAAAGTACTGCTCGAACGTCGCAAGCTGGATGTCGAAGCTCGGCGGCGTCTCGCCGCGGTTGATGTGAATGATCGAGTTGTTGACAGTCGCCGCCGACTGCGCAAAGTCGAAGTAGGACTGGTTCGCCGTGAGGGCGAGGAACTGGACCCAGTTGTAGCCGCCCGAGGTCGTCTGCGGGCGCGAGGGGGCAAGACCGTCAGCGCTTGCTCGTGCTCGTCGAGCGCGACAGGTGCTGTACGTCCTCGGTCCGGCTCGGCCGGCTTGTGAGGAGCGCAGGGGGAGAGGAAGAAGACGTACACCGCCGACGCCGGGAAGAGGCAGAAGGCCGTTCTCCGGCTTGTAGCCGACAGTGCTGTACGAGTCTGCGGAAGGAAGAGCGTCAGTCGGGCCATTTAGGAGTGAGAGGCTGTCGGGTACGAGCGGGAGACGCACCGCCGAAGCTGAAGCTGCGAGTCGAGGAAGCCGCGGCACGGCGAGAGTCAGCACACGCTCACTCATCGTCTTGGGCTCGACCCAAAGGGCGAAAAGAAACGCACAGGGTATCCATCGAAGAGAAGGTGGGGAGCGCTGGCGAGGCGGCGGCAGAAGAACGAGCGACGAAGGTACCGACGAGCGTCACGCTCGCGGCGGCGAGCCGGGCAAAGCCGATCATGGCGACAGGTAGGCCGTGTGGGCGACGAGTGTGCGACGACGAAGAAGCCGGTAGGGCGGGAGGAGGGTGAGGGCGAGGGAGGAGGGCGTCGTCGAGCTGTTGCCGGGCGTCCGACCCAGACCTGGCCCTGAGCAGGTCGGCGAGACGAGCCGTGTCGCACCTCGTCCCGAACACGCGCCAGAGCGTCGAGCGAAGCCGTCTGCGGAAGGTTCATGAGCGATCGAGCCAGCACGGAGAGAGACAAAGGGGGGCGACCCCACTTGGGAAGGTCGACGCGCTCGAGCCTGGCCTCGCCGCTTCGAGAAGAAGGCTGGCTCGCGCGCTGTTCTGCGGGCGCAGGGTGAGCGTCAGTACAGTATTCGGACCGACAAGGTGAGGTAGAGTGAACATGAACGCACAGGCAACGAACCGCGCGAGAAGATGCTCGAGAAGGAACCCGACGCTCGTTCTCGTGCACGACCCTGCTCTCGAACGAAGGCAAGACGCAGTAGCAGTACATCTCGTACGACCGTACAACACAAACGAGTCCACCTGCCGCCGCGCGCTCGGACGAAGCGCCGCTCAGTCCCTGCGCAGGTTGTCCAACCGCGCCTGGAGGTCGTCGAGCCCGCCGTCGCCGCCGGCCGCCGCACTTGCGCCGCCTGCGCTCGCGCCGCCCGCACCTGCGCCGTACGACGACGCCGAGGGCCCGCCCGAGGTCTCGCCGACGGCGACGGCGCGACGCACGCCCGGCTCGGAGAGAGCGGTAGCGGGGAGGGAGGTTGGCGCTTCGCCGAGCTGCGCGCGCAGGACGCTTCGTCAGCCGACGCTCGTCGACGAGAAAGAGCACAGAGCGAGAGGTGGAAGGAGAAGCGGACGCACCTGCTGCCCGACGCTGACGCCCACCTCTGCGAGCACCTCCTCGAGGATGCGGTCGCCCTCCTCCTCCTCGGTCTCGCCGACCTCGTCGTCCATGGCGTCGTCGATCGCGTCTCCCATCATCTCCTCCTTCATGTCCATCATCGACGACTCCTTCTCGAAGTCCTGCAGGATGCGCTGGATCTGCGGGAGGTTGAGCTGCCGCGACATGAGGTTCATCGCCTGCGAGCGAAGGAGGGGTGTCAGCGGCGCACAATTCTAAACGCGGACATCTAGAGCATGACGCAGAAGTCACTCTGCGGCATGCTCACGTCGCTCGTCGACATGATGAGCGCACGCACCTTGGTCGCGCCCTTCATAGCCTCGGCCATCTGCTGGTTGCTGCGCATGCCCTGGATGCGGAGCGACACGCCCTGGAGCTGCGTCTTCATCGTGTAGAACTTGGACACATAGCGCCGCGTGCGCACGAGGTCCTTGGCCATGACCTTGCACGGGCCCTGCGCGCGAGGAGGACGGGGAGCGGGCGTCAGCGCTCGTCGCTCAGGCAGCGGACTCTGACGATGCCACCTCTCTCAGTCCATGCCTCGACGAGCGCGAGGTAGGCCCTCGTCGGGCTGACTCGCGCCCGAGGTCGGCGGCACGAGCGGAGACGGAGAGGAGGAGAGGGACGCACGATCTCGCCCTTGCGCGCGCTGTTCTTGATGTCGACGATGAGCTTCTTCTCCTGCTGCTCGAGCTTTGAGCGCTCGCGGTCGAGCTCGCGCTGGGCCTTCTGGAGGGCGCGCTGGTGCTGGCGGAGGCGCTCGGCGGGCGTCTTGGTCCGGCCGAAGAGGGTCTCCTGCAAGGGGGGTAGGGGGGCAGATTCAGCGAGGCTCGCTAAGGCTAGCGAGGCGGTGGAAGGCACGCACGACGATGTTCATGCTGGTGGCCGGGCGCGAGGAGAGGTGGGGGCGAGATGACGCCGAGCTGGACGGCGACGGCCTGGGGCGGTGCGAGTCGAGGTTGTGCGGGTGGCTGAGGCGGCGTAGGTCGAGCTAGAAGAGCAGCTGAGCGGTCTGGCAGAGCAAAGCGTGGGTGAAAGGGAGCGAGAGGTGGACCGTCTCGTCCTCGTCCTCCTCGACCTCGTCGTCCTCGCCAAGGCCTCGCTCCCTCGCTCGACCCTCTCGACCTCGGCCAGTCGACAGCAGCGACACACGACCGACCATGCCCCGAGCTGCCGCCCCGCCCCGCGCACCCAACTCGCCGAGCATCCTGCGCCTGGCCGCGTTCCCTCTGGCGCTGGTGGCCATCATCGGGAGCTCTGTCGGGCTGTACCGGTCGGTGCTCGAGAAGCGGTCGCAGGACCAGCGTGCGCGGCGCAAGGAGTACCCGAACCCGATCTAGGCGCGAGCGGTGGCCGCTCCTTCGTCGCCGTCGTTCCCTCTCGTCCTCCTCGCCTCGTCCTCGTCCGCCTCTCGCTCTCCTCCTCGCCGCCTCTCGCCCCCCTCTACCTAGCTCGCCAACCTCCCTCTTTTTCACCCTCTTCCACCCCGCCCCAGCCACGCCATGCCCGCCGTCCCCTCGAGCTCCACCCCGGAGGTCGCCTCGTCGTCCTCCAACGCAACCTCGTCGCCCGCGTTCGACCCCAAGGAGGTCACCGTCATCTTCGTCCTCGGCGGTCCCGGTGCAGGTGCGTCCACTCTCACACCCTGCGTGGCTCCCCTCAGCTCTGCTCGAGTGCTGACGGTCCCACCCCCGCCTCCTCCCTCCTCCCACCGCATCTCCGCTCTCGCTCGCCCGCATACACTCTTGTCTCGATCCACAGGCAAGGGCACCCAGTGCGCCAAGCTCGTCCAGGACTACGGCTTCGTCCACCTGTCTGGTGCGTCCCTCTCCCTCGCGCGCGCGCCTTCTCCCCATCCCTCGCACCCTCGCTGACCCCGGCTCCACTCGCTCCCCCTGCAGCGGGCGACCTCCTCCGCGCCGAGCAAGCTCGCGCCGGCTCGCAGTTCGGCGCCATGATCAAGGAGTACATCACCGAGGGCAAGATCGTCCCCATGGAGGTCACGATCAAGCTCCTCGAGAACGCCATGCGCGCCGCCATGAGCTCCGAGGCCGGCGAGTCCAAGGAGGCCGGCGCCGCGTCGGGCGTCAAGGGCATCCCCGCACGCCGCTTCCTCGTCGACGGCTTCCCGCGCCAGATGGACCAGGCCGTCAAGTTCGACGACACCGTCTGCCCCTCGTCGCTCGTCCTCTTCCTCGTGTGCCCGGAAACGATCCTCCAGGAGCGCCTCCTCGAGCGCGGAAAGACGTCCGGCCGCGACGACGACAACGCGGCGAGCATCAAGAAGCGCTTCGGTGCGTCGAGCCTCGTCCTCCTTGCTCACAGCGTCACCTCGAGAGGTCCATGGAACCGGTGCTTTCAGCTGGACCTTGCTGACTCCCTTGCTCTCCCTCGCCGCAGACACCTTCATCCACACGTCCATGCCCGTCGTCGAGTACTACCGCAAGCAGGGCAAGGTCGTCGACGTGCGTCTTGTCCCCTCTCGTCCTCCACCTCATCTGCTTGTCCTGACCCTCGCTCGCTCACGCTCGCAGATCGACTCGTCCAAGACGATCGACGAGGTCTACGAGGACATCAAGCGCGGCATCGCACCCGTCGTCGCGTCGTCCTAGGCGCCGCTCCACCCCGCCCGGACCCCTCCCTTCCTCCCTATCCCCTCTCCCTCGTCGTTCCTCCCTCCCTAGACTCCTCGATGTATCTCCTCCCGCCGTATGCAATTCCTTTCGTCCTCGTCGTCGGGTTCTGGGCTCGTTTCGGCGCGGTCGCGCAGCTCTCGGACGGTGGGCGGGGTTGCTGCGAGGAGAGGAGGAGGAGCTGCGCTTGGTCAGGGGTCGGCGTCTGCAGGGAGGGCGAGTCGTGCAAGGTGCGCCTGACTTTCTCTCTCTCGAGCTAGGCTGTCGGTGACGCTGCGACCGTCGCTGACTGGCTCGCCTCCTCTCCCTCGGACCCCTCACCCTCTCGCCGACTTCCTCTTCCTCTTCGCCTTGCTGCGCGCTCTCCTCGCAGCCTCATCCGCGGCATCTCGTCCCACAACTCGGCCGATGCGCATTCAGCACGAGCTCGCGATCGAGCCGGCCCGGCACCCGAAGACGACTGCGCCGGCGAGCGGCTGCGACCCGACGCAGCGGGCAAGCTCTCTTCCTCTCGGCTGCGCACTCTCGGTGCTTCTTCTTCTTCTTCTCCTCCTCTTCAAGCTCGTCAAGCCGCCGCCGCGCTCGCCTTCGACCTGCCCGTCGACCTCTGCCTCAAAACCGAGCGACCCTTGCGCCTCTCGACCGAGCGACGCACCCGACCTCGCTCAACATCGCGTCCCTCGCCTCTCGCCATCTCGACCAAGCACCACCTCTCTTCGTCGCCCTCTACCCATGCCGGCCCCGACCCGCCTCGCGCTTGCCCTCGGCGCGCTCACCGTCTCGGTCCTCCCGCCTTTCGCCCTCGCCGACTCGGTCACGACCGACAACTCGACCTCTTGGTACTCGTCGGTCGCGCCCGTCCAGTCTTTCTACTCGGCGCCCGCCCTGTCGCCGCCCGAGGTCAACGTCCTCACGCACGACGCGGCGCGCACGAGCGAGGGGTACACGCTCCTGAGCTACCGCGGCTCGGCCGTATCGCAGGCTGCGCCCATCATTCTCGACAACAATGGTGCGCCCTTCTCTTTCTTCTGCCTCTCGGAGCCGAGCGAGAGCGCGCGCTGACGAGCTGTCTCTGCTCGCAGGCTCGCTCGTCTGGTCGGGTGCCGAGGCGGGCTACGGCGACTCGATGGACCTGCGGCACCAGACGTACAAGGGCGAGGACGTCCTCACGTTCTTCTCGGGGTCCTTCTACTCGGGCGGGTACGGCTACGGCTCGGTGCGTCCTCCCTTCCCTCCCGAGATGAGCGAGCAGGACTCCTCCCTCGAGCTGCTCCCTGACGCCCGTCCTGCGCGCAGTGGAACATCCTCTCGAGCAATTACAGCCTCATTCGCACCGTCTCGTCGCTCAACCAGACCGAGAACGAGAGCGACTTTCACGAGGTGCGTCCTCTTCCTCCTCTTCCCTCTCTGTCTCGGCTCGAGTTTGCGTGCCGCCAACCACTGCCTCGCCGAGCTCGAGGATCAGTACGACTCCTGACACCGTCTCCCTTCGCCCGCAGTTCGTCCTGACCGACAACGACACGGCCCTCGTCGAGTCGTGGCGCCTCACCGAGACGGACCTGTCGGGCGCAGGCGGCTCGACCGACGGCTGGACGTGGGACTGTGTCTTCCAGGAGCTCGCACTCGGCGCGAGCCGGGACGAGGACGAGCTCTTGTTCGAGTGGAGCGCGCTCGGGGCGGGAGTGGGTCCGAGCGAGAGCTACTTCGAGGTGGTGCGTCAGCTCTCCCTCTCGATCTCTCTCGCGCTCGACCAAGTGTGCGAGGTGCTGACGTGCACGAACTCCTGCAGAGCGGCAACGGCAACTCTTCCGACAACCCGTTCGACTATTGCCATGTGAGCTCGCGTCCTCCTTCCTCTCAACCCCTGCTCCGCCGCCGACCTCCCCTCCTGCGTTCCTTCAACTGACCCTCGTCCTGCAGATCAACTCGCTCGAGAAGGTCGGCTCGGACGGCAACTACCTCGTCTCGATGCGCGGCCCGTCGACCGTCTGCTACATCTCGGCTTCGACGGGCGAGGTCCTCTGGCGGCTCGGCGGCAAGAACAGCAACTTCACGATGGGCACCAACTCGACGTTCTGGTACCAGCACCATGCACGACTCGTCCCCGGCTCGTCGATCGACTCGAGCACGTTCAACCTGTCGATCTTCGACAACGCTGCGGGCGGCGGCGATCCTGCCGAGGCGACCGGGCGCGCCATCGTCCTCGAGGTCGACACGGCGGCATGGACGGCGACGCTCGTGCGCGAGGACCTGCCGTCGTTCCTCGAGCCGGTCGCGAGCCAGGGCTCGTACTCGGCTCTCGACCACGGCGGGTGGTTCGTCGGGTGGGGCGCTCAGCCCTACTACAGCGAGTATGCCGCCGAGTTCGTCCTCTCCTCGCTCTACATGTCTCGTCGCTGGGACCCTGAAGCTGACGCTCGCCCCTCGCTCGCAGCGGCACCCTCGTCCAGGACGTCAAGTTCGGCACGACCGAGTCCACCGTTATGAGCTACCGCGCGTTCAAGCAGAGCTGGTCGGGCTACCCGCTCACGAGCCCGTCGTTCGCCATCAACAGCTCGGCGGCGTACGCGAGCTGGAACGGCGCGACCGACGTCGCGAGCTGGGTGCTCCTGGGCGGCTCGAGCGAGGGCGCCGTGAGCGCGACGAGGGGCGAGACGAGCCGGACGGGCTTTGAGACCCAGCTGCAGGGGCTCGACGATTCGGATTCGTTCCTCGCCGTCGCCGCCATGAGCTCGCAGGTGCGTCTCTCTCTCTTACTTGCTCTCCTCGCGCACCTTGCTCAACAGAGCTGAAAAAAATCCTTTCCCTCTCGCTCGCAGGGCACTTGCCTCGGCGTCTCGACCGTCTACTCGACCGCTTCCATGTCGTCGACGTCGACCAATGGCGCCTGCCCCTCGGGCTCGACCCTTGCCGAGGCGGGCACGAACGGCACGTCGGCCGCGAGCGGCTCGAGCGGTGCAGCAGGGACGGTAGTCGGAGGACTGGGACTCGGCGTCGCGCTCTTGCTGGCGGTGACGATGGCGTAGCTAGCTGGCAACTCATCGAGCGCGTTCCTCTCTCACACACCGCGAGAGCATGTCAACGTTCGGCTCGAACGAGGAGAGCGACGACTTTGCACGAGACGTCCTCTTGCGTGAGCAGGCTGCATCTATCACTGATGATATCGTACGCTACTGTGCCGATGCACGCGCTCTGGAGTGCTGTGCACGAGCGTGGAGAGGTGGTCGCTTCCCCGCCATCCGCGCCGCCCCCGACTTCATCAGCGAGCCATGCTTCTCCGCCCTGTCACTCGCTCGAACGGCGTCCAGCTCCGCCCTATCTTCGTACAGCACCTCGCACGCCCTATGGCTTCCACCAGCGCCGCCGCACGGCGCCGCCAACCCGCCACACCCGAAGCCCTCGACTCGCTCACCTCGAACGGGTGGACGCTCGCCAGCTCGACCGCAGAGGCGCAGGAGGGGCAGCGACTGAGTCGAGACTTCCGCTTCAAGGACTTTGGCGAGGCGTGGGGCTTCATGAGTCGCGTTGCGCTCGCTGCCGAGAAGCTCAATGTGCGTCGTCCTGCTCTCGCCCTCCCCTCTCCACCTCACGGCATCTGCAAACGCCTCGCTGACCCTTTCAAACCCACGAACAGCATCACCCAGAATGGTCGAACGTGTACAACCGCGTCTCGATCGCCCTCACGACGCACGACAAGGGCAACTCGCTCACCGCTCTCGACGTCAAGCTCGCCGAGCGCATCAACAAGATCTTGGGCGAGTCGAGTGAGTGAGCGAGGCCCCCTTCCTGTCGCTTCTGTGCGCTGCTGCACCTACGAGTACGAGGTGCGTGCGCTCTCCCCGCTCAACCCCCTTCCTTTGTCGTCCTCGGAAGCTGACCTACCTTTCCTCTTCGGCAACAGCAGCGTTCGCTCCTCCCAGTCGACCTGATCTGCCCTCTACCTCCGGCGAGCACAGCCGGCACGCAGGCGCTGGCCTCGGCAGAGTCGGCGGGTGGACGAGCCCGGTCGGTCGAGCTGTAGAGCGGAGGTCTCGCCGCCGTGCAACGCGACCGCTTCGACGTCTCTACCTTCTGCGAAGAGCGTGTGTCAGCGAGAGTCCTGCTCGAGCACAAAAGCGAAAGGGTCGAGCGGCTCGTCTGCGTCGCCGGCGCGACCTGCACCAAAAGAGTTCTGGACGCGCCGTACTTGGCCGCCGTACTTGCTGCTCAGTGGCGGGATCGAACCGCCGACATTGGACTTGTTACAGCTCGTATTAGGTCCACATCATAACCAACTAGATCAACCGAGCTATAGCTTGTCGAAAATCCGAGACTGGTTGCTCTCTCGGCCAAAGAGACGAGCGGATCTGGCGGCCTGGAACCTCGCGTCCGCTTGCTTGCTTCTCTCTCCCTCGCCCTCGGCTCAGCCAGCTCCCGACTGCTGTGCAGGACGCGTCCAGCTACGATGCTCGGTCGCTCGCAGAGCACGCGCTTCGACCACAACCAGGAGAACCCGCACGCGCACCTCCATCACAAGACGCCGGCTCGCGCGGGCAAGGGCGCTCCCTCGGCGGGGCCAGCCCCAGTGACGGGCGGCAAGAGCGCACTGCAGCAGCAGACGGCCAAGTCGGGCAGGGTTCTCGGCGCAAAGGACCGCAACGGGGGCAAGAACGGCCAGCAAGGTGCGTCGTCTCGCTGTCTCTCTCCGGGAGGGGCCTTTGTTGAGCGAGGCCGTGCGCGCGCGCGAGCAGGTGTGGGCGGGCTCGCTAGCGAGTGCAGCATGTCCTGCTCAAGGCTGCACGAGACTGACGGCAGCCCTCTCCTCGCAGACCCCTCGACCCTCCTCTTCCCCGCCAAGCCCGGCGCGTCCACCTCGCAAGCTCAGCCGGGCCCGTCATGCGCTCCTCGCCCCGTCCAGCAGCAGTTCAAGACGCCCCTGCCCAACAAGACGCTGCGCCCGGCCCAGGAGCTGCGCACGCCGGCGACCGCTCTGCGCCCAAGGCACGCGCCGGCGCTCATGCTTGGCTCGCCCGACGTCTCGATGGACGTCGACGTCGAGCAGGACCAGCACGAGCCGCAGGAGGAGGAGGACCGGGAGGTCGAGTACGCTGGACCGAGTGCGCGCGACTATGGTGCGTCCCCTTCTCTCCTGACCCGCACTCGCCTCCTGCACCTGCGCTCTCGACCTGACCCTACATGCCCTCGCAGACGAGCCCTACACTCCCGACTTCCCCGTTCCCGACTTCAAGACGGCCGGCTACGGTGCGGCCGTGCGGACGATGCCGCACAACGGCTTGGAGGACCCGGAGGACTGGGCTCGTCAGGACGCGCTCGAGCGCAGCTCGCTCCAGGTCGAGCTCGACGAGGACGTCACCGAGTACTCAGGTGCGTCTCTCCTGCACGTTTCCTTGTCGTCAAAGCGCGCGAGCTGACTCCTGTGCCATGAGCAGGCCTCTCCGCCGCCGCCGCACCGCAACCCTTCTTCCCTGCGCCGAAGCGCCGCGCTCCCCTCTCCGTCAAGCCCGCCAACTCGTCTTCCCTCGCCTCGAGCACGAGCAACCGCACGCGCTTCCCCGCCTCGGTCTCGGGCTCGACCGCCGCCGGGTCGGCTCGCAAAGCCCTGCCCGGCTCGGCGCTCGCCCCTCGCCGCCCTCTCGCCCCTTCGACGGCGACGAGCACGCCCGGCGCGAGTCGGCCTGCAGGTACGGCGTCGTCCAAGGCGCCGATGCGCGGCGGGATGCAGCCGCCTTCGAGGCTCGGGCCCTCGTCGACCAAGTCCGGCCCGACGACCACGGCCAGGACGCCCTCGGCGTCGGCCTCCTCTGGCGCGAGCAGGCCCCTCCTCGCCCGAGCACCCTCGACCTCTTCGTCCCTCCTCGGCACAAGCACCGTTCGCCCTCGCCCCCCGCCGCTCGCACTCCCCCTCTCCCGCCCCGCTTCGTCCTCGTCCCTCCGCTCCGCCAACTCGACGACGGCCGCCCCGCTCTCGCCTGCGCAAGTCGCCGCACAGCGCAAAGCCGACGAGCAGGCCGCCGAGCGCGAGCTCGGCGTCTTCGGGCTCGTCGAGGACGACGGCGCCGACCTCGCGGCGATCGAGGCGGGGACGGACGCGTTCCAGTTCGGCGACGAGGAGAGCTTCAAACTCGACCTCGACCTCGAGCTGTGAGCTCGATGTGACGATGGCGATGCGGCTGGTCCGTGCCTTGCTTACCGATTTGTAGATGTGCCCTCTCGCTCTCGCTCTCGAGCCCCTCCCACCCTCCTTCGTCAGTCTTGCCTCGCCCTCCTCTCCTTCCTTCGTGTTGTCTATCTTTGCAATGACTCTCGCTTTGCCAGATGCACTCGAGCCAGATGGAGAGCAAGGAAATGGCACTGCGATTGCTACAAAAGAAAGGCTGCGCGAGACCTGCGAGGGGAAGAGCTAGGCGAGGATGGGAACCGTGTGGACGACCTGCCGCTCCTCCTCCGAGTCATCGTCATCATGCTCTCCGCACGCGCCGTCGAGCGGGTCGCCGTCGAGGTCGTGAGCTTCGGCCGACGCCGCCGCTTTGACCTCTCCCTGCGGCAGGTCCGGCTCGCCCGGCGCAATCAAGCCCGACTCCTCCTTGCTCCACCGGACGACGCCGACTCGACCCATCGAGCGACTGACGGGCTGCGTCGCGAGCGCTGCGACGGTGAGGTAGTCGGCGTTGTGCAGCGAGAGGTCGGGCTGTGGGCTCGAGGCGAGGTGTGGCGGCGGGCGGTGCTGGCTGTGCTGCACGGCCGAGGGCGTCGTAGGCGTCGGCGTCGAGTACAGGTAGTGCTCGATCTCCTTGCGCGACGACATGGTCGTGTAGAGCGACAGGGCGTAGCAGGCGGGGAGGGGAACTGCGAGCGAGAGTGAGTCAGCTCGAGGACGACGACGACGACGCTGACGAAAAGACGAGCCGAGAGACGCACCGAAGAAGGCCCAGGTCACGAGGCTGTAGACACCGCCGTCGTTCGTCGCCGACGCGACGGCCGCTGCACCGGTCACGGTCAGTCAGCGAGCTCGAGAACCGCCGGCGAGACGCTGACGAGAGCGGCACGGACCTCCTGCGACCGCGATGATGGACGTGTAGGCCGCCGTCTTGAGCGCCGTGTGCATCAGGGTGCGCAGGAGCGAGTCGGTGCGGAGGTCGCCCTGGATCCGCTGGCGCAGGGTCGACCACAGGCAGGCCGAGATGAGGACGTCGGCGACGGCGGCGGCCCAGAGCCACATGGCGGTTGGCGCATTGTAGCTCAACGAGACGTTGTCGACCGTGTTGTAGATGTACTGCGAGAGAGGACGAACATGAGCGACTGAGATGAAGAGGCTCGTGCGTACGACTTGAGAAGGTCGCTCGGCCGGCGCCGACGGTTCATCGAGGTGGGCGACGCACCATGAAGTTCATCGCACACGAAAGGACTGCTCCCGTGAGCGAGACGAGGATGGCGAGCGTCGTGATGAGGAGGAAGGCGCGGCGGATCGCTGTGCGCTGAATGAGCTGCGAGCGGGCGAGCAACGTCAGCGCTCGTCAGCTTCATCCCAGTGTGGCTCGTACGACGCACGATCGTCGCCCTGATGGCAAGGAGAAGCTGAACCGGCACGGCGACGAACGCGTCGAAGAGGGGCACGACGGCGTCGAGCTTGACGCCGACCAGGATCCGCTCAGGCGGGCGGTTGATCGTCACTGCGCGAGGCAACCGAGTCAGCTCTCCTCGATGTCGACGTCGTGATCTCGGTTGAGCGAACTTACCGGTCCAGTAAACGGTGTCGGCGAAGCTGAGGGAGCGGGTCGGGCGGTCGGCGGCGCGAGCGGTTGAAGCGGATGTGAGCGGGGCGAACGAGGGGAGAGAGCAACGGCAGCGACGACGTCAGCATAGACTCCGGAGGCTGCAGCGACAAGGAAGGGAGAGAGAGGAGGAGGACGCACATGATCGCGGCGTACACGGTCGTGAGCGCGCAGGTGAGCCACAGAGTCGCCCTCACCGGCGACGACAGCCGGCGGTACGACGAGCCCGTCGCGTAGCGGGCGTGCTGAGCGACGTAGAGGCCGTACAAGACGAAGAAGACCTGCGCGCCCACCGCGGAAGGTGCGAAGAGCGCGATCGTGTCGCGCTGCAGGTTGACGTCGGGCGGGTCGGCAGCGTCCGACATGGCCTGCCTGGGAGCGCAGGCGCGCAGTGCAGCTCGAGCAGGTCTAGGGGTTGCTGTGGACGAGGAGCGAAAGCCCCACAACGCGCGAAGAGGGAGCCCTCACTGAACGAGCAAGCCCCTCTCCCGGCGAAGCACTCCCGCTCGACCGAGGCAGAGCCGATCTTTGCGCAGCCCGAGCGTGACTGCCAGCAGCGGAAAGCTGCACCGTAGAGCTCTGCGCACCGACCGCACGGCCTGCTCGTTGTCCTTGTCGAGGGCTAGGTCGAGCGAAAGCTGCGGGCGGCGGAGTGCGGTGGAGGATGGGAGGGGAGCGACGAGAGCGGGTCGTGCGCCAGTCGGGCGGGAGCTGAAGCTAGCTGTGCTGTGCTCGAGCCAGTCGCAAGCTGCACTCGGCGTGGTGGGTGGGTGAGCCGGAGCGAGTCGAGCGTCATCAGCCGACGGCGGAGGCGAGCTCCTCCTCCTCCTCCTCCTCCTCCTCCTCACACTCAGCTGCGACCATGGCTATCCCCTCGATCAAGCTCAACGACGGCACCTCGATCCCTCTCATCGCCTGGGGCAACGTGCGTCCTGTTCTCCCTCTCTCCCCTCTCCTCCTCGCGACGTCACCTCCACTCGGCACCGGTCAAATCCCCCTCGACGACGACTGGCTCTGCAGAGCTCTGGTGCTGCAGCTTCAGCGTCGAGCTTGTCACTGCTTGCAGCCCGAGCCTCCTCTAGAACCCGCCCAGCTGACGCCGCACCCTCTCCTCTTCCTCCCCTTCCCGCTCGACAGGGTACGGGCGACGCCAAGCAGACGGCGTTCGAGAGCGGCCAGTACGCCGTCAAGGCCGGCCTGCGTCACATCGACACGGCCCAGGGCTACGAGGTGCGTCCGTCTCTGCGCCGTCTGCAGCTCTCGCCTCGCCCGGCTGACCCGTCCTCTCTCTTGTCGTCGCCCGCAGAACGAGAAGGAGGCCGGCGAGTCGCTCGCCAAGGCCGAGAAGGACAACGGCATCGAGCCCAACACGGTCTACCTCACGACCAAGAGTGCGTCGTTCGTTCTCGCATTCGTTCGCAGGAAAGAGTCGTCGCGAAGGTGGCTCTCGACGGGCTAGGACCGGTGCTGACTCTCTCGCACGGTGCCTGTCAACAGTCTCGACCGAGAAGGGCGACCCGAACGGCAAGGGTATCGAGCTCGAGGACTTGCGCCAGAACGTGCTCGACTCGATCGACCGCCTCGGCCGTCAGCCCAACCTCATCCTCATCCACAACCCGTTCGTGCCGCCCAAGGGCAAACTCGTCGAGTTCTGGAGAATCCTCGAGGACATGGTGGCCAAGGGCGAGCTCACGGCGAGCCTCGGCGTCAGCAACTTCAGGCCGCAAGGTGCGTCGTGCTCGTTCTCATTCTCGTCGTCGACCTCGCTCGCGGACTGCGGTGCTGACTCTCGGTCCCGCCTTCGCAGACTTCAACGAGCTCCTCCCGCAGTGCAAGATCAAGCCGGCCGTGAACCAGCTCGGTGCGTCTGCGCCAGCTCGCGGTCGTCGCACAGGCGCTCGGGCCCTCAGCTGACCCTCTCTACTTGGCTACAGAGTACCACCCCTACGTCCTCGAGCACCTCAAGCCCGTTCTCGACATCATGGCCGAGCACGACATCGTCGTCGAGTCGTACGGCCCGCTCTCGCCGCTCCTGCGTCACCCCTCCGGCGGGCCCATCAAGCCCGTCCTCGAGCGCATCGCCGCTCGCCTCTCGAAGGAGACCGACACCGAGGTCGACGCCGCCATGGCGCTCCTCCTGTGGACTCGGGCCAAGAACGTCGTCGCCGTCACCGCCTCGGGCAACGAGGGCCGCATCGCCAAGCTCGCTCGCACCCAGGACCTGCCCGACCTCACGGCCGACGAGGTGGCCGAGGTCGAGGAACTCGGTCGCAAGATCCACTTCCGTGCTTACGTGCGTCCAACTTTCTCTTTCTCGAGCGCGCTAGCGTGTTGCAGAAGCTGACGCACGAGCCCTCGTCGTGCAGGACGAGCACATGTGCGTCGACTTCCCGGCGCCGTCGCTGCCCAAGGACCTCTAGTGCTCTCTCGCAAGAGCCTCTCGATCTGTAGAAGCAGTACATAGAGCATTGCAACCGCCCTTCGTCGTACTCTCACTCGCCCCTCGCTCGTAGTCGTCATTCCCTCCCTCCTCGAGCGCTCGAGACGAGCTCGACTCGCTCATCCACGACCAGCTCTCTGCGCGACGTTCTCGACCGAGAGGACCATTTCTCAGCAAGCTCGTCGAGGGGGACGTCGTCAGCTGCGTCTCGAACAAGCGGTCGACGGCGCGCGCCTCGTTCTCCCTGCGAGGAGCCTGGCTCTATCGCCTCGTGCCCTGAGCCTCCTCCGGCCCACGCGCTCGCAGCCTCGCAGGCTGGATAGCTCGAGAAGCCCACGCTGTCGCCCATTGCGCCGCAGAGAAGCCGCGGGCCAGGTGAGGGCGATCCAGCGCCCGGTTGCGGAAGGAGGACGAGCGGAGAAAGGGAACGGCGTCGGCCGGGCAAGCTGCCGCCGCGATGGCATTGAGCTGGTGCTGGCTGACTGTCTCGAGCGCATGGGCCGGAAGCGGAGGTCGACCAGAGCGAGTGGGAGGGAGGGAGAGGAGCTGAGCTGGCGCGCGACTCAATGCGCGGGCGGCGGGCGCGGCGGCCCAGCTCGCTCACAGCTCACGGCTCGGCTCGCTCCTCCCACCCGCTTCCAGGCAGCTCCCGCTCGTCGAGGGCCACAGGGCACCACGCCCGAGCACAGCCACACAGCGAGCACGGCTTGCCCGATCGCCCGCTCCTCGCTCGCTCGAGTTGTTCTGCGACGACGCCCATCCGGCTCGGAGCAATCGAGCTCGCTCGGCGACGGCTCAGGCATAGCGCGCACGGCCACGCGGAGCTGTGCCCGAGCGCGATCCTGCAGCCTGACGGCCACGGAGCCGGCCGGCAATGCGCTGCGCGGCGAGCGCAATCCGGCCGACGAGGGGAGCAGTGCCTTCCCTTCTCATCTCGCCGAACACGGCAGGCTGTCGTCGGCTCTGTCCTGTTCCGGTGCGCTCAGATGGAGTCGGTGCACTGCGTCCCAATGCGTGGCTCTCGATCGCCTCGCTGTCAAAGGCCGACCCTGCGTGAGCCCGACACGGGCCCGTTCGTTCGCTCATCCACGCCGTCGAGGAGCCTCTTCCACGGCCGCCCTCCTCTCCTCTCTCTCTCTCTCTCTTCCCACAGCTCGTACTCGCCGCAGCCGTCCGCCCCTCGCCGCTTCTCCTTTCGCCCCCGTTCGCAAGCAGGTCTTGCGCAACGACGACTCGCCCTTGAAGCTTCGACAGCTCTCTCGCGCGACCTTTCTCCCCTCCTCGCCAACGCCCTCCACCGTTCCTCGTTCAACTCCTCGCATAGGTCGACTGGTTCACCATGCTCTCCGCCACCGCCATCTTCACCGCCGCCGCCGCCGTCGCCGGCCTCGCGACCCAGGTCTCGGGCCACATGTCCATCTGGTGCGTCGCTCTCTCCCTCTCGTTTCCTGCCTCTCCTACGGCGTGCTCTCGAGCTTCTGCTGACGCATCTCGACCGTCCCTCTCCCCTTTCGACCCACCCCTCCCGCTTTCCTCGACCTGCGCAGGCACCCCTCCATGTACGGCGTCGGCCCCAACTGGGCGTACGAGGCTGGCCCTCCGACCGACCCTATCGGCCCTTACTTCTCGTACGACGACTGGTGGTTCCGCGGCCCCGGCTACCGCAACCTGCCGCCGGTCAACGGCGACATCATGAACCTCCCCGCCGGCGGCAGCATCACGCTCGAGATCGCTTGCCAGTGCGTCGCGCCGTCCTCTCTCGCTCCTCTCGAGCGGTCCTGACGCTCTTTTACCTCTGCAGCGTCGCCTGGACCTCGTACGGCGTCAGCCCTACCGTCCCCGGCTCGAAGCTCGACGCGTGCGTCCCCTCCCTCTCTCTCTCTTGCCGTCGCCCACGCTCACGCCTCGTCCTCTGCAGCTGCCCCGCCGACAACGCCGGCGCGTACCACGTGCGTTCCTCTCCCTCTGCGCGCTCTACGAGATGCCGGACGAGCCGAGCTGACTCGACTCGGGCACACGCAGTCGGGCGACCCCAACTCGGTCATCATCGACGACTCGCTCCTCTCTGGCTGCGCGCTCGGCATCGCCGACGTCGACGACATCTCCAAGGTCACGATGGACAACCTCGCCATCTTCTCGGTCAAGCACGACTGCGTCAAGCAGAAGATGAACTCGTTCGACGTCCCCGCCAAGATGCCGCAGTGCACGGGCGACAAGTGCATCTGCGCCTGGTTCTGGCTCGCCAACCGGGTACGTCCCTTCTCCCTCGACGTCTTGACGACGAGGATGAGGCGCTGACGCTCTCTCTCGAACGCTCGCAGGGCACGGCCAACTTCTACATGACCGCGTTCGACTGCTCCGTCTCGGGCTCGCCCGCCGACGCTACCCCGATTGCGCCTCCCCAGGACCCGGTGTTCTGCAAGAAGGACCCGTCGTCGTGCACGACCGGCTCGAAGCGCCCGATCTACGCCTACAACTTCCCGAGCAACGTCCCCTGGATCGGCAACGACGACCGCGCCGGCTACCACCAGGACTGGTCGTTCGGCACCAACGGCGCCCAGAACGACATCTTCATGCCGTCGGGCTACGACGAGGCCGCCTACGCCGCGTCGATGAACAAGACGGTCGTCATCCCGCAGACGTGGCCGACGCCGACCGGCGCCGACGGCGCCGAGGACCTCGCCGTCTCGGCTTCTGTCTCGGCGTCGACCGTCTCGTACGGCCAGGGTGCGTTCGCGGCCATCGACGGCAAGGTCGGCGGCTACGTCGAGGACGGCTCGGGCTACTCGTCGGTCGAGTGGGCCTCGGACCACCAGGGCGTCGGCGCTTGGCTCGCCCTCTCGTGGGCCTCGCCGATCACGTTCAACCAGATCCAGCTCTACGACCGCCCCAACCTCGACGACCAGATCACGTCGGGCAACATCACGTTCTCGGACGGCTCGAGCGTCGCGTTCGGCGCCCTCCCGAACGACGGCGAGTCGCCGCTCTACCTCAACCTCTCGGCGCCCGTCACCGTCTCGGGCCTGCGCATGACGGTCAAGGGCGTCAGCGCCGACACGCAGAACGTCGGCCTGAGCGAGATCGAGATCTACAGCGTCTCGAGCGCGGCGTTCACCAGGCCCGTCCCGGTCGTCGGCCGGCCCGCCGCCGTCGCCTCGTCCTCGGCGGTCGTCTCGTCGTCGGCGACGTCTTCCTCGGTCGTCGTTTCGTCCACCGCCGTTTCGGCGTCGGCATCGGCGACGAACGCGTCGAGCTCGAGCGTACCGACCGCGGCATCCTCGTCGGTCCTCCCCTCGGCCTCGAGCACGATCGCGGCTTCCTCGACCGTCGTGTCGTCAGCAGCCGCGTCTTCGGCTATGGTGTCCTCCACGGTCGTCTCGAGCGCGGCGTCGGCGTCGTCCTCGGTCCTCGCGAGCTCCTCCGCGGTCGTCGCCTCGTCGGCCTCCTCTTCGGCCGCATCTTCGAGCATCATCGCCTCGTCCTCGACCGTCGTCGTCGTCCCGAGCGCGAGTTCGACCGTCTCGTCGACGGCGCAGGTCAGCAGTAGCTCGTCAGCCCCGGTCTCGAGTGCCGCTTCGACCGCCTCGTCCTCCGCCGCGACCCCGAGCTCGTCCTCGGCTTCCTCCACGACGGCCTCGTCTTCGAGCATCGTCTCGTCCTCGTCTTCGTCCTCGTCCTCGTCCACAACTACGACGCAGGCGCCTACGACGACGACTCGTGCGACCACGTGAGCTCGACCTTCCTAAACTCGCTCTCGGACGCCCCCTCTGAAGTCGCTCTCGGACGACCTGCTGACCTCCATCGTCCGTGCGCCGCAGCACGACGACCACCAAGGCGACGACGACCACCAAGGCTGCGACGACCACCTCGCCGACTGCCGCCAATCTCGCTCCTCGTGCGACCCCGGTCGGCTCGACCCAGCAGAGGAACTCGCCCGCCTCGGCCGCCATCGACGGCCACATCGGCGGCATGGTCGCCAAGCGCGCTACGGGCAACGCCGGCTGGGAGTGGGCCTCGCAGAACCAGGGCGTCGGCGCTTACCTCTCGCTCAAGTGGGCCAAGGCGCAGTCGTTCAACCAGATCGTCCTCTACGTGCGTCCCGCTCTCTCTTCATCTCGACCCGCTATCCTCTCGGTCTGAAGCTAACTCCGTTGCTGTGCATTTGCAGGACCGCCCTAACCTCGCCGATCAGATCCTCGGCGGCAACTTGACCTTCTCGGACGGCACCCGCATCCAGTTCGGCGAGCTCAGCAACGACGGCACGGCGACGGTCATCAACCTCGGCCGCACCGTCACGTGCAAGTCGCTCCTCGTCACCGTCACCAAGGTCTCGGCGACGACGACGAGCGCCGGCCTGTCCGAGATCCAGGTCTACCTCGCCGACGCGACCAAGTTCACCTCGGTCTACTCGCCGACGTCCTGGGCGCTCGCCGCCAAGGCGGCGACGCCTGCTCCTGTCGTCGTCGCGACGACCTCTTCTGCTGCGGCTGCGGCGACGACCACCGCGGCGCAGACGACCCCGGCCGGCGTCACCTTCACCGACGGCAGCTCGACCCAGGTCCTGTGCGTCGCCCTTCCTCCGCTCTGCAGTCGTCTCTCGCCGTCAGTGACTAACTCGTTCTCTCTCTATCGCTCACAGGTACTACGCCGACACGACGACCACGACGCAGGCGGCAGCGGCGACGTCCGCCGCTCGCAACGCTTGGTCCGCCGCGACGGCCCTGCTCGACCGTGTCGTCCTCGCCGGCGCCAAGTCGAAGCGCGAGCTCGAGCCTACCTCGGCGCCTTTGGCACCGCGGCACGCTCGCGACTTCCGCCTCTGAGCTGGTCGTGCTCGTCGTCGTCTTTCCCCTTCCCCGGACTGTAGCATAGGCTCTCTCTCGCCGCCTCGTTCATGTAGCAGCCCCCGCATTCAATGCACCGCACACTCGTTTAGCCTCCCCCTGTCCCCCTTCACGCCTTTCCGCCCTCGTACACAGTTTCTGCATCGACCTTTTGTCCTCATGCTCTCGACGGTGCGATGACGAGCAGGTGCTGCCTCGAGAGCTCGCTAGCTCCAAGCTCGATCGGACGGCGCTTGACCTTTATCTGAAGGAGGGGCACGAGTTCTTGCAGAGAAGAGCTACCAAGGGAGAGAGCCGCCTGCCTCGCTCGCTGCGCTCGAACCGCTTCCGCCCGCCTTCCTCACGCGCCGATCTCGGCCTCGAGCATCGCCGCGTAGTAGTCGCCCGCGACGACCGGCGCATACTTGGCCTTGCCCGATGGGCCCTCGAGGCCGGGGATGCAGGAGATGACGGCGTCGGGATTGGGCTGTTCGTCTCGAGCGGCGGCGTGAGAGGGGGAGGGGTGCGAGCGGCGCAACAGCGTCAGTTTTCGCTCGTCGAACGCGAGTGCTAGGGTCACGAGCAGCGAGAAGAGGACGCACGTTACAGAAGTAGGCGATGCTCCTCCTCGTCTTGGTGAGGCCGTCGGCGTCGTCGCCGTCTCGCAGATCGGGCAGGACGGCTCGGTGCACCGTCGACTTGAGCGCGTCGTTGGACCACCGCGAGAGGATGTCGCCGCTGCGAGGTCCAGAGTCAGTGAGGGCGGCGAGGTGAGGAGGAGCGAAGGAAACCGAGGAGAGGGAGAGAGGGACGCACAAGTTGAGGATGAACGTTCTCGGCTTGGGCACGACAGGGATAAAGGACCCGCTCGGTGCCTCGATCTCGAGGCCGCCAGTGTCATCCTGAAACTGCGAAGGAGCAGGGCGAGAACGTCAGCTTCGTCGTGACGGCAGAGCTCAGAGAGGGTCGGCAGCGACGAGGAGGAGGCGGAGCAGCTCACGAGGATCGTCGTCGTGCCGAAGTCGGTGTGTGCGCCGATACGGTTGCTCGAGCCCGAACGAGGAACGGGCGGGTAGTGCAGGAGCCGCAGGCAGTGGTTGCGGCCGTCGATCTGCGGCTGGAAGAAGTCGGGCGCGAGGTCGAGCGAGATGGCGAGGAGCGACATGAGGCGGAGGTGGAGCTTGTCGAGGAGGATGTGGAAGCGGTTCATCGTCTGTAGCAGGAGTGGGTCAGCGAGGTGCAGGCGCAGAAGGCGAAGCGTAGGGGAGCAGGGAGACGCACCGCCTTGAACCCAGGGAGGTCCTCCTCGCTCGGCCAGTGCTCCGGGTACTCAGGGTCGACGTCGTTGCCGATCTCGAACGTTTCCCTGTATGAAGATGCGTGAGTCAGCACACAGGGGAGGAGGTGTCGGGGCAGAGAGGAGAAGGAGAAGACGCACTTCTGGTCCTTGGCCGCCTCCCTCTCGGCGCCGATCTGGTCCGGGTCCTTGCTCAGACTCGCCTGCTCGCGCCCGAAGCTGAGGTAGCCTCGGTTCGCCTTGCTGCTCGTGTACGCGAGCTCGTTCTTCTTGGCGAGCGGCAGGTCGAAGAAGCGCTCGTTCTGCGGGGCGGGGTCAAGGCGTGCGAGAGTCAGCTCAAGCTCGTCGCGCGCGCGCCTGCATACACCTGTCGAGCTGTTGGAAGGGCCTCGGAGCTGTAAAGAGAGAGGCACGCACGTATTGAAAGACCTCGTCGACGAGCTCTTGCGGGACGAGGGGCTCGTAGCCCTCGACGTAGAAGAAGCCGACGTCCTTGGCGAGGTGGATGAAGGCGGCTGCGAGTGCGCGGTCTTGCTCTGGTGTCGACTGGCCCGACAGGAAGCGCGAGATGTCGAGAGTGTTGAGGGTCTCGGCCGACGAGGGCATGGCGAGGCGGCAGCAACGAGGAGGGGCTGGAGCGGGGTGCGGGCGGGCTGCAGTGGTAGCGTAGGTGGACAGGTGTGCTGCCAAGCTGCGTCTGCGGCGTCTCGAGTCGTTGTGGTGAGGCGCGGCGAGAGGGAGAGCGTGCGCGCTGATGAGGTCGCGAGAGAAAGGGAGCGAGCAGGGCGAGCGTGAATAGCACAGGGGGCGCTCTCTTCGAGCTCGATGATGCTCGCTATGCTCTCAGAGTACTGGCTCACAGGCGAGAAAGCATCGCCCTCGAGGAGGCGCAACTCGCGAGACATCGCGACGCCGACGACGACGACGACGGCAGGAATGCGAATGCACTCAACCGTATCGAGAGCAGTAACTAGCGCGCTAGTGCGAGAGAAAGACAGAAAGAGAGATACTGCTGCAGAGGGACGACACGCTCTACTCGACGATGCCAAAGAAGCGCTGCTGGAACCCGACGACCTCCTTGGCGAGCGCGTCCATGAGCAGCGCACTCTCGGCGCTCGGCGCCGACGACAGTTCAAGGCCCGGCGTCTCCTGCACCGCGCCCGGTAGCGGCGGGAGCCCGCCGAGCCCGAGGTCGCGCTCAGCGCCGCCTCTCGACGACGACGAGGTCGACGCGCCTGGGATCGGCGTCGTCCCGCCGACGCCTCGCGGATGTGCGACGACGCTCGAGTCGCGGCTACCGACCGACCCTGGGCCCGAGCCCGCGCCCGAGCCCGAGCCCGACGACTCGCCCTCGGTCGCGCCCGCCCTCCCATGCCGCCCGACGCGCTCCCTCCCTCGCTCGCGCGCGTCGCGCACCCGCTCGTTGACGTCGCGCAGGAGCTCCCACCGGCGCTGCCGCTCGACCATCTCGACCTGGACCTTCTGGACAAAGTCGAGGACGGTGCGCGCGCGCTTGCGCATCTCGGGCATGGTGACGCGCTTGCCCGGGAAGCGCACCTTGGTCGACGGCTCGGCGACAGGAGGTACCGAAGGGTCGACGGCCGAGGTGACGACGAGGGGTTGGGGCGACTGCGAGGGGAGGAGGTGCGCAAGGTGCTTGAGGTGCTCGGGCATGCCCCACCCGAACGTCGTCAACGACGGGTTGCTGCTCGTCGGGGCTGCTGCGGCTCGGCCGATGAAGTCGGGCGCAGGTGCGGATGAGGTGGCGGCGGCGACGGCGTGCGCGCGTTTGACGGGCGACTTGGGCGCCCGAGTCGGCGCGGGCTGGCCGTTCTTGGGGCGGTAGGTGTACTGGTTCGGGTGCTTGGCCCGTGCGCCGCCGTGGTGGTGAAGAGGGGAGGGATGAGGCGAGGGAGACCGTGCTGCGGGATGAGAGAGAGTCAGCCGTCGTTCGCAGAGAGGGAGTCGAGGCGAGGTGGACGCACCTTCGGCTTCGACTGCGGGGTCTTCCTGCGCCGCCGCCTCCTCATGCTCCACCGTTCGACTCTCTCCCGCCTCGTCCTCCTTCTTGTCCTCGTCCTCGACGCCGGGGCTGTGGCGCCTCCTCTTGCCCGGCGGGCCCATCTCGCCCTCGGCCTCGTCGGCGTCTCGTGCGGCGGCGCCGGCGTCGTCGTCGCCGACAGCGGCAGCCGAGGTCGTCTCGTCGGCGTCCTCGATGCCCTCGAGCTTGGGCTCGACGTCGGCCGAGTCGTGCGGCGCGGGCGAGTCGCCCTCGGCGTGCGAGTGCGAGCGGCGTCCTCGCGACGGGGCAGATTTGCTGCGAGCGGGTTCAGGGAGCGTCAGCCTCGGCTGCGCGTGCTCCACGATCGAAAGCGACCTCGCAGGATGCAGCGAGCGAGAAAAAGGAAACGCAGACGCACCCCTTCGCGCCCTTCTTCGACCCGGCCGCGCCCTTCTTCGACCCGCTCTTCGACGGCCGCTCGGCGACCGGCGCGCTCTTCTTGCGCCCTCGCCCCGGCCCGACGATGATCTCCTCGATCACCTCGTCCTCGCTCTCGTCGCCCTCGTCGCCGCTCAACTTGCCGCCGCCGCGCTCGAGCCGGGCGCGCATGGCCGCGCTGCCCGCCTCGAGGATGCTGAGCGCGATCGCGTCGTCGTACGCCGCGTCGCGCGAATTCATCGTGCTGCGCTTCTTGGGCTCGGGCCCGCCGGGCGCGCCAGGTGCGGGCGCCTTGCCGCTCGTGCCGGCGGCGGCGGGCTCGCGCTCGCGCTCGGCGGCGCTCGGGGCGGGCTCGTGCGCGACGACGGGCGGCGCGGCGGCGGCGGCGGCGACGGGGGCGTCGAGCGACTCGCGCGGCTTGGGGTGCGGGGCCGAGGTCGGCTGGGCGACGGAGGAGGACGAGGAGGCGTGCTTGGCGGTGGGAGGGAGGCTGGCGGAGGGGGACCGGCCGCGAGCGGGCGCCGACGACTTGCGGTTGACCTTGCGGAGGAGGCTGCGAGTGGGAGGACGAGTCAGGTGTCTGCAAGAGAGGCAGGGTGTGGCTCTCAGAGAGCGCGTGCGGCGCCGACGGGAAGGAGGAGGAGGAACAGGACGCACCCGCCGGGCCCGTGCAGATTGGGCTTGCACAGCTCGCAGAAGTAGCGATTGGGACACTCCTGTAGGAGAGGTACGACCGAGAGACGTCAGTTCGAGAGCTCGAGGTCGGCACAGACTTTGTCGGTTGAGGGAGTGCTCGGCGACGAGCCGAGCGAGGAGAGGACAGCGGCGCACCTTTTCGTCCCAGAGGCCGACGCAAGGACCATGTTGCCAGCACTTGCACGTGTCGCACTGGATCATGAGGCCCGAAGCCATCTCCTCGTCTGCGCGCGCGAGGACAGGGTCAGCTCGCTCGCTCGTGAGCCTGCTGCTCGAGGACTGGAGAGCGTGAGGGAGGGATGGGCAGCGAGTGGAAAGGGGACGCACTGTCCTCGCCGCAGACGCAGCGTGTGACTCCTCCATCGCCCTCGTCGCCCTCGTCGTCGTCGTCGTCGTCGTCGTCTGCTCCTGCCGGGTCCTCGCCCGCCTCGAGCATGTCCTCCTCTGCGAGCTCGCCGCCGACGCCGAGCTCCTCCTCGCGCAGGCTCTTCTTGCCGCTCGTGTTGCGCTTGGCGCGCTTGCTGAGGGCCGACTCGTCGTCGGCGAGCGCGGCCGAGGCGGAGCGCTTGCCGGCCGACTTGAACGAGGGCCCGGTTGAGGCGGGCTTGGCGCTGCCCTTCTTGCTCGCCTTCTTGCTGTTGCCCTTGCTGTTGGGCGGGCTCATGGCGGCGGAGCGAGGAGGGGGTTGGGCCCGGCGAAGGCGGCGGCGAGTCGAGGCGGCGAGTGAGCGGGGTGGGGGCGAGGAGGGTCGACGGGGAGAGGGCGTGGCGGGTTGCGGCGAGCTCGACGGGGTTGAGGGAGCTGCTGGTGGGCTCGTGTGGGTGGTCTCG
>Ga0308169_10001135_pt1 | contig 32535 bp, 34 predicted proteins | sample PhyBR1_2_FD_202139 | JGI IMG/M metagenome (GOLD analysis project Ga0308169, IMG submission 202139) | Phyllosphere microbial communities from UC Gill Tract Community Farm, Albany, California, United States - DLSLSB.R1 | ecosystem: Host-associated > Plants > Phyllosphere > Unclassified | place...
CCTTGGATAGCTGAAAAATGTGCAAACACATCTTGTCCATCTTCACCAGTGATAAATCCAAAACCTTTGTCTGAGTTAAACCATTTTACTGTACCGTTATTCATATATATTTCCTCCTATTACGTAAATCATACGTGTTTTGTTGCAATTAACATTACTTGGTAAAAGGAGTTTTTATAGTGTGAATATATCGCTCAGATTACGTTTCAAATTAGATTACTCATTTAATATAGCACGTATCACCTCAGGATACAAATTATAACTCTCACCAACTGTTTTTTTGAGCTTATTATCTAAATAGTCTTATGTAACTTTGGTTCAATTGATATCGATACCTTCTTGAATTTATTTTGTAGATACTATCCACCTTATCCCCTTTCGTTTTAATTGAACTGTCTATTAAATAGGTTAATTTGCATTTTGGCTCTCGGTTTATTGTATTCTATCTTGAACCAAAAAATACTTTACCTAACAGATGATCGTAGCTCTATTCAAGCTAAATACTACTTTTCTTTACTCAGAGTATATTTCAAAAAGCCACTATCTAACTAGAAATAAAAAGGATGGCTAAATCAGCCATCCTTTCGTTTTGGGTACCAGAATGGGTACCACATTTTATTTCGAAGGGAACATATTTTGAGCACTGATTTTTTATCAGTAATCTAACCCCCATCTTACAGGCGTTCGTTCAATTCTTTCGCAAGGTCTTCAAACCCTGGTTTGCCTAGTAGAGCAAACATGTTTTTCTTGTAAGCTTCTACTCCTGGTTGGTCGAATGGGTTGATACCATTCAAGTAACCTGAAATGCCGACAGCAATTTCAAAGAAGTACATTGTGTAACCTAATGTGTAAGCATCCATTGTAGGGATTTTAACTAATAGGTTTGGTACATCGCCGTCTGTATGAGCTAATAATGTACCTTCAAAAGCTTTTGTATTTACAAAGTCGATTTCTTTTCCTTGTAAATAACCAAGTCCGTCCAAGTCTTCTGCTTGTTCTGGAATCGTAATCGATTTACGTGGTTTTTCAACTTTTACGATTGTTTCGAAGATATTGCGACGTCCTTCTTGGATGTATTGTCCAAGTGAGTGCAAGTCTGTTGAGAAGTTTGCACTTGAAGGGTAGATTCCTTTTTGGTCTTTACCTTCTGATTCGCCGAATAATTGTTTCCACCATTCAGAGAAGTATTGCATTCCTGGTTCGTAGTTGATCAATAATTCAGTGACTTTGCCTTTACGGTAAAGAATGTTGCGCATTGCTGCATATTGGTAAGCTTCGTTTTCTTCAAGTTTGTCGCTTGAGTAAGCTTTGCTTGCATCGGCAGCTCCTTGCATCAAGGCATCGATATCTGCTCCGCTTGCGGCGATCGGTAATAAACCAACTGCTGTCAATACAGAGAAACGTCCACCGACATCATCAGGAATCACAAATGTTTCCCATCCTTCTGCGTCTGCTTCTACTTTAACAGCCCCTTTTGCTTTGTCTGTTGTAGCGTAGATGCGTTTGTTTGCTTCTTCTTGACCATATTTTTTAACAAGTAATTCTTTGAATACACGGAATGCAATGGCTGGCTCAGTCGTTGTTCCTGATTTTGAAATGACATTTACTGAGAAGTCACGGTCGCCGATCACTTCGATCAAGTCAGCAAGATAAGTTGAGCTGATTGAGTTTCCAGCGAAGAAAATTTGTGGTGTTTGGCGTTTGTCGCTTCCCAACAAGTTGTAGAAGGTATGTTGTAAGAAATCGATTGCTGCACGAGCGCCTAAATAAGAACCACCGATACCGATGACCACAAGGACTTCAGAATCAGATTGGATTTTCTTAGCAGCAGCTTTGATACGAGCAAATTCTTCTTTGTCGTAGTTCGTAGGTAGGTCGATCCATCCTCGGAAATCGCTACCTGCGCCAGTTCCTTCTCGTAATAATTTGTCTGCAGCAGTAACTTGACTCTGCATATAGCCTAACTCATGTTCATTGACAAATGGTGCAACTTTTGAATAGTCAAAATGAATGTGTGCCATTTTTGTTCCTCCTTAAAAGTTTCAATCTACAGATATACTTTACGTTTTTTTTTATTATTTTTCAAGCAAATATGCGAGAAGCTTCTAATATTTGCAAGAAACTTCCATTTTTTAGACTAAACCTTGCATAGCCATTACTTTTGCGACTTTTTCAAAACCTGCCACATTGGCACCAAGCAAAAGATTTTTTTCGTTGCCAAATTCTTTGGCAGTTTTACGACACGTTTGATAGATCGTCGCCATGATCTCGTCGAGTTGTGCATCGACTTGGCTGCTTTCCCACACTAATCGTTGTGAATTTTGGCTCATTTCTAGCGCAGATACAGCTACACCACCAGCATTGGCAGCTTTTCCTGGACAATACCAGATGTCTGCTTTTTCATAGACTGAAACAGCATCTAATGTGGATGGCATGTTCGCACCTTCTGCGACGATCTTCACGCCATTTTCTACAAGGATCTCTGCCAATTGTCCGTCGATTTCATTTTGTGTTGCACAAGGTAAAGCAATGTCAGCCGCTTGTTTCAATGTCCAAACCGATTCATTTGCGTGGTATTCAGCCGATGAGCGTTCTTTGGCGTATTCTGTTAAACGGGCTCTTTTGACTTCTTTTAATTCTTTTAATAGATCAAGATCGATACCTTCTGGGTCATAGATATAGCCACCTGAATCAGAACAAGTAACGACTTTCCCACCCAGTTCATGGACTTTTTCGATTGCATAGATTGCCACATTCCCACTACCTGAGACCATCACTGTTTTGCCAGCAAATGAATCTTGTTCTTCGTTCAATAGATGTTTCACATAATAAACTAAGCCATAACCTGTTGCTTCTGTGCGGATCTTACTTCCCCAGAAATCTAAAGGTTTACCTGTCAAAACACCTGCATCATATTGTTTCAATCGTTTATAGGCACCATACATATAGCCGATCTCACGAGCACCTACACCGATGTCGCCTGCCGGTACATCAATTGAAGGTCCGATATGTTTTGCCAGTTCCAACATGAAACTTTGACAAAAGCGCATGATTTCATTATCCGATTTTCCTTTTGGATCAAAATCACTTCCGCCTTTACCGCCACCGATTGGTAGGCCTGTCAGGCTGTTCTTGAAAATTTGTTCAAATGCTAAGAATTTTAAAATACTCAAATTGACACTTGGATGAAAACGTAAGCCACCTTTATATGGTCCGATGGCTGAATTGTATTGGATTCGGTACCCACGATTCACTTGCCAGTTTCCTTGATCATCTTGCCAAGGAACACGGAATTGGATCACTCGTTCTGGTTCAACTAAAATCCCTAGAATATTTTTTTCAATGTATTCTGGATTTTTTTCTAAAAATTGGATGACCGTAGGCATAAATTCATCGACCGCTTGCAGAAACTCGATTTGGCCGTCATCTTTTTGGTGAAGTTTTTCTTGTATCGCTTGTACGTATTCTTTTGCATTTGACATAGGTTCACGCTCCTTTATTCATCTGACTTTATTTTAGCTTATTTCAATCATAGGTCAAAACATTTTCTGCGAATCGTCTTCAAATATGCTACACTCTCTGTGAGGTGAGAAAATGGAAAAAACTTATGACGTGATTGTTGTTGGCGCAGGAACAAGTGGCATGATGGCTGCAATCAGTGCAGCCGAGTATGGTGCCAATGTCTTGTTGATCGAAAAAAATAAAAAAGCAGGAAAAAAATTATTGATGACTGGTGGCGGTCGATGTAATGTCACAAATAATCGCCCTGTTGATGATTTGATTGCGCATATCCCAGGAAATGGTAAATTTTTATATAGTACATTTTCTCAATACAACAATTTTGACATCATGGAATTCTTTGAATCACAAGGAGTTCACTTAAAAGAAGAAGATCACGGACGGATGTTTCCAGTGACAAATAAATCAAAAACGATCATTGAAGCGCTGGTTCATCGTCTGAATGAATTGAACGTCACGATGTTTTTTGGCGAACGTGTAGAAAAATTGATCCATAAGGACAACCAAATCTATGGTGTGCGTACTGAATTTGATGAATTTAAAGCAAAATGCGTCATTTTGACGACTGGTGGACGCACGTATCCTTCTACAGGTGCAACAGGTGATGGGTATAAATTGGTCAAAAAAGTAGGCCACACGATCACACCACTTTATGCAACAGAGTCTCCTTTGATTTCTGAGGAGTCATTTATTGCGGATAAAGTGTTGCAAGGTCTTTCTTTACAAGATATTACGTTACGTGTCTTGAACCAAAAAGGAAAAGTGATCACGGAGCACACGATGGATCTTTTATTTACCCATTTTGGGATCTCTGGACCAGCAGCTTTAAGGTGTTCCAGTTTCATCAACACTGAGCTACAAAAAACGCAGGCACCTGTAACTGTTTCTTTAGATTGCTTCCCGACGAAGTCAGTCGAAGAACTGATACGAGAGTTAATGGAACTAAGTAAAGAATCGAAAAAGAATTTGATCAATGCGTGGCGTGGTTTTCTACCTGAACGTCTACTTCAATTTTATCTTGAACGGCTAGAAATGACCGAACTAACTGGTAGCCAAACATCTGAAAAACAAATCCAAGAATTTGCTGAATTATGTGAAAACTTTGAGCTATTGATCCATAAGACATTTCCCATCGAGAAATCTTTTGTTACTGGTGGTGGCGTTTCATTAAAAGAAGTCAATCCAAAAACCATGGAAAGCAAAGTATTGAACGGACTGTTTTTTGGCGGTGAATTACTTGATGTAAACGGGTATACAGGTGGCTTTAATATCACGGCAGCTTTTGCTACGGGACGTGTTTCAGGAATGCACGCAGCGATGCAAAGTCAATGGTAAGAGAAAAAAAGCAAAACATTGCTTGAATGAAACATCCATGAAAGGCAACGCGTGTCGTTCGCCTTTCATGGATCGATCTTTCAGCATTTGTTTTGCTTTTTGTTTGTGGTTTTTAAATTTTGATATCGACAAATGTTGCATTGGTCAACTCAGCGATTGCTTCTGGAGCAAGTTCCATTTGCAGTCCGCGTTTTCCAGCAGAAATAATGATCTGGTCATATTCTTTTGCCTGTTCTTCAATAAATGTTGGGAATAATTTTTTCATACCAATCGGTGAACAGCCACCTCGAATATATCCGGTCGTTTTTTCTAAGTCCTTGAGATGGAGCATTTCTACTTTTTTATTGCCGGAGACTTTTGCTAGTTTTTTTAAATCAAGTTCAGTGCTTCCAGGGATAACGGCAACGATCGGACCTGTGTTATTCCCCACTGCTACTAATGTTTTAAAAATTCGTGATTCACTTCCTGGCAACTGAGCAGCAACGGATAAGGCACTGATATGTGCTTCATCCCAAGCATATTCATGTTCTGTATAAGCAATCTTTTTTTGTTCTACCATACGGATAGCATTAGTTTTTACTGGTTTCTTCTTTGCCAAAATCTTCACCTTCGTCTAGCTTAATTTTCATTGAGTAAACTAATGATTTGTTTTAATTCTTTAACTGGTAATTGGCCAGGTGCAGAAGCTCGTGTCGCATCTAACGCACCGAAAGTGATGGCTGAACCTGTCACGTTGCCTGCAAGTCGAGAGACCATGCCAAGCTCACCCATTGACATAGTGACTAGAGGCATTGACACAAACGCATGAGCGCGACGAGTCAATTCCATCATCCGCAAAACATCACGTTCATTATTTGGCATCACAGCAATTTTGCCGATACTTGCACCAAAATGTTCCATCATATTCAAACGATACAGCAAGACCGGATCTGCTGGTGTTTCTTTAAAATCGTGGCTACTGATGACCAGTGGGATCTGGCGACGGTGGATATCATGGAGCAGATCCTTTTCCATACTTTCGATTTTGAACAACTCAATATCTAGCATTTCCACTAATTCTGTGTCGATCAAAAATTTATACAGATCGTGGTAGTCTTTGATTGAAATATCTTGCGTTCCACCTTCTTCTAAGGTTCGAAAAGTCAAAAGCAATGGTAGTCTTTCTAACATTTCATAGATCAGTACTAACGTTTCCTTTAGTTGTTCTTTGTTGAAGACATCATGATAACAATCAAGACGCCATTCAGCTAAATCAGCACCGGCTTCCCTCGCTAGGATTGCTTCTCTCAGAAGTTCTTCGCGAGTTGTACCAGTCAAGGGCGCACAGACTTTTGGACGTCCAGTACCAAATCTTACTCCTTTTACTTGAAACATTTACTTCACGCCCTCTCTATTTTTTTATTTCATAAACAAATACCTTTAAATAATTTCCTTCTGGGAAAGAATCAATGGTTTGAAAATCATCAGGTAAACGATAAACACCGCTGATTTGGTACTCATGCTCAGCAGAGATTAGTTCATCTTCGATCATTGCTTGAAATTGATCAATCGACACATTGGCTGCATTTGTTGAGGCAATCAGGATTCCTTCATCGGCTAAGATCGACAAGCTATCTTTCACCAATTCACCATAATTTTTGGCTACACGAAAGACTTTTTTCTTGTTCCGAGCAAAACTTGGAGGGTCCAAAACGATTACATCATAAGAGAAACCTTTACGTTGTGCATATTTAAAGTATTCAAAAACATCCATGACGATGATTTTATGGGCATCAGGTGTCAACCCGTTGACCTCAAATTGTTCACGAGTTTTTTTCAAACTTCGTTTTGCTAGATCGACACTTGTCGTTTCTGTTGCCCCACCCATAGCAGCAGCTACAGAAAAAGCACCGGTATAGCTAAACATATTCAGTACTGATTTCCCTAAAGCTAAGCCATCGATCAATGCTCCTCTGACTTCTTTTTGGTCAAGGAAAATTCCTGTCATTAGACCTTCATTCAAATAAGTGGCATAAGTCACTCCATTTTCTTGGACAAGTAGTGGTTCTTTGGCCTCTTCTCCAGTCACATGCTGGCTCTCCGGTAATCGTGTTGTTTCAAAGCGAATTTTTTCGTAGATTCCGACAATTTCAGGATAAGCAGCTTGAAAAGCTTTTAATAAAACTTCACGAGCCAAATATAAGGTTTCATTGTACCAAGAAAAGACAGCAAAGCTATCGTAGTAGTCAATGATCAAACCACCGATCCCATCTCCTTCTCCATTGAACAAACGAAAAGCTGTTGTCTGCTCATCATTAAAATAGCTTGTCCTTTTTTCTTTAGCTGTCAGAAATTTTAGTTCAAAAAATGATTGATCAAATGGTTCATCTTTTTGGCTGAGTACCCAACCAATCCCTTTGTTTTGTTTTCCTAAATAGCCTTTTCCTAAAAATTTTCCTTGCTGATCAATTAATTCTACCCATTCTGTCGTTTTTTTCATTTGGACTAGATCTTCTTCTTGGATCAATGGATAGCCTTTTAAAAATTTCTTGACTGCTCTTTTTTTTATTGTTAGTTTCATTGGCTCACCTGCTTTTTCATTCTCCCTTTTAGTATAACAAAAAACACGCTTCTTGTCTTAGAGATTCCTTGTCTTGTAGGTAGTTTTCCTTAGAAAAAAGCTAAAATAAAAACTCCTTATCTCCCACTAAAACTAAATACACAGTGTTCCGAAAGTAGCTCCTTCAGAAAACATTTTGAAAAAACGACAATTTGAAGAAGGATTTCCGATTTTTCATCATGATTTTTCAGTGCTGAGCACTTCTGTCTCCCTCTTCATGTGTAGATTTTTGTACAAAACTTAGCGATCTTAAAGAAAATCTTAATCTATCAAGCTTGATTTGTACTTTCAATTGACACTATTTTGGTCTACTAGTAAAATGGTTAGGAGTATGTGAGTCGTGAGTATGTTTCATGTCACTCTTTTTTTATGTAAGAGTGCAGAAAGGAAGATTAATTTGAAAATAAAAACACCCGCTTTTTTAAATAAAAGGCTCGGATTTTTTTCTTTACTAGCAGTTTTGTTATGGGTCAAAACGATTGCTACTTATCTATTTGATTTCCATTTAGGGATTGAAAGTGGCATCCAATATTTTATCTTGTTCATCAACCCAATCGCAACGACTATCCTTCTTTTAGGGATTGCCCTATATGTTAGACGAACGAAAGCAGCGTATATCACGATGCTAGTCATCTATTTCTTGTTGACCTTGCTCTTATTTTCTAACATCATCTATTATCGTGAGTTCACTGATTTTATTACGATCAACGCGATCCTAGGCGCCGGAAAAGTCGCAAGTGGTTTAGGCGAAAGTGCCTTACGGTTATTCCGTCCTTATGATGTCCTTTATTGGATCGATATCATTTTGATCGTCGGACTTTTAGCAACGAAAAAAATCAAAATGGACACACGTCCTGTACGCGCTCGAATGGCGTTTGCTTTTACTACTTTAGCAGTGATGATCTTTTCAGGAAATCTCTTTTTAGCTGAAGCAGATCGTCCAGAGTTATTGACACGTACCTTCTCTCGTGATTATTTAGTTAAATATCTTGGACTGAACGCGTTCATGGTGTACGACGGTATCCAAACCTACCAAACAAACCAAGTACGAGCTGAAGCAAGTCCAAATGATATGAAAGAAGTAGCGACTTACGTCAAAGAACATTATGCTCAACCAAACCAAGATCTCTACGGATTAGCTGAAGGTAAGAATGTCATCTACATCCATTTAGAAAGCCTACAACAATTTGTGATCGATTATAAACTGAAAGACGAAAATGGCGTAGAACATGAAGTAACGCCTTTCTTGAATAGTTTGTTCCACAGTAATGAAACATTTAGTTTTGACAACTTCTTCCATCAAGTAAAAGCTGGTAAAACAAGTGATGCAGAAACATTGATGGAAAATTCATTATTCGGGTTGAACCAAGGGTCCCTATTTACTCAACTTGGTGGTAAAAATACTTTCCAAGCGGCACCAAATATTTTAAAACAAACAAAAGGGTACACCAGTGCAGCATTCCATGGTAATGCTGGTACATTCTGGAACCGTAACGAAACTTATAAGAGTTTTGGGTATGATTACTTCTTTGATGCTTCATACTATGACGTGAATGACGATAACTCATTCCAATACGGTTTACATGACAAACCTTTCTTTGAACAATCCGTCCAATATTTAGAACGGATGCAACAACCTTTCTATTCAAAATTCATTGCTGTATCGAATCACTTCCCTTATTCAAAATTCACGAATGAGGAAGCTGGATTCCCAGTAGCAAATACGAACGATGAAACAATCAATGGTTACTTTGCGACAGCTAACTATTTAGACACAGCAGTAGAAGAATTCTTCAACTATTTAAAAGCAAGTGGCTTGTATGAAAACTCAGTCATCGTCTTATACGGTGACCACTATGGGATCTCTAATACAAGAAACAGATCTTTAGCTGAATTAGTTGGTAAAACAAGTTCGACATGGACAAATTTTGACAATGCAGCGATGCAACGCGTGCCATATATGATCCATATCCCTGGACAAACAAAAGGCGGAATCAATCATACGTATGGTGGCCAAGTCGATGCTTTACCGACATTGCTTCATTTGTTAGGTGTTGATTCAAAAAATTATATCCAATTAGGACAAGATCTCTTCTCACCTGATAATAACCAGTTAGTTGCTTTCCGTGATGGTGACTTCGTTTCACCTAAGTACACCTATTATGGTGGAGCTGTCTACGATACCCAAACAGGTGAAGTCCTATCCGATATGACTGAAGAACAACAAGCAGAAGTTACTGCCTTACGTGAAGCAGTCAGCAAGCAACTCGCTGTTTCAGACCAGATCAATAATGGCGATCTACTTCGTTTCTATACAGAAAGTGGTTTAGAACCACTTGATACTTCTAAGTTTGATTACAAAAATGGCTTGCAACATCTAAATGATGCCGAGCGTTCACTTGGTGACAAATCAACAAGCGTCTTCAGTGAGAACAACAATCAAACGACACAAAATCTATACGAAACAAAAACCTTCCAAGATATCCATGGTATTCCTGCTGAGGAACCTACGGATAGTGAAGATTCAGTGGAAAACAACGAATGAACAACGTGAGAACAAGTAGCTAATGTCATCACTCAACAAACAGCACTCGAAGAAATCCTTTCTTCGAGTGTTTTTTTGATTTAAAAACTAGATATAAATAGATTTGCTTATTCTTACTCAGTGATTTTTTTCTTACCAGCATCTTACCAGCAATATTGAAGGAGCAAAGAGATGCTACTAACCATATTCGATACACCTCTGTCTTCTCATACATACTCTAAGTCTGAAACGATTAAAATTCCAGATAAATCATTTCATTCTTGCGACTCATTGCTCGTTCATTGATCTTGACATGGATATGAGTTTTAGCACTGGATCTCATAGTACGACCAAAGGAATAGCAGCACTAAAGAAGTTTTTTTACGCCTTCATGTTCCCTTCGCTTGTCCTACTTGATCAGCCTTCCTTTATTTCGGTTTTTCACTAAATGATTTTCATACTTTATTCATATTCATTTTTTATACTATTCTTGAGGTGAAAAGTATGAATATGATCCGTTATTCTACCGCACGATTACTTTATTACAAAAAACAAACATTTCTATATACTTTGTTTTCAAGCTTTTCTGCTTTTCTATTATTGATCAGCTTTAACTTATATAATCTACAAACCACTTTACACAAACAAATCCAAGATCGGGTGTTGATATTTGACGCTTCTGATGTCAAAGAGAACTTACCTTCATCAGAAACGCTTCAACAAGCCTATCTGGTTGTGATCAGTTGCATACTGGCACTGTTTGCCTTGTGTTTCTTTTTTTTCTTTTTACTCTCACTCTATCGTCATCGCATGGAAATCATCAATTGGCGATTAGCGGGTCTTTCCAAACCAAAAATGTTCTTCTTTGTTTTTTGGCAATCCTTGATTCCATTAGTCCTGAGTTGTCTTGGCGTTCTTTTGATCGTTTTTGCTTTCCAAAATGGCTATCAAGCTTTACTCCAAAAAATCAATTTGGCTCTATTAGATTTCTTCGAACTACCGAATTTACCAAGTGTCTTTTCATCTGGAAATGGTTTATCGATCTCGATTGACCAAAATAGTTTTTTTATGATCGACTTTTTTAGCGATAACTTTTTAGTAGATACCTTAAAAGGGATCGGACAGACGATCATTTGTTTAGTTAGTATTAGCACATTACTTAGTACCTGTCTTTTCATGATTTCAAATCGACTTTTAAAAAGAAAGAAGCTGATCATTGATGAACCAACATGATTCACTGATATCATTTAGCGGTTTTACCGTTCTGATCGGTTCGAAAGCCGAACAACAGGTGATTTTCACAGAGATCAAAGCACAACTCCTTGCTTCAGAACGAACAGATCTGATGATCGTTCAAAAAAATTGGCCGTTCTTTCCTTACCTTAATTTAAAAGAACAAGTATTTTTGGACATCCCCGAAAAACAAAAAAAAGCCAAACAGGAACAAGCGCAAGCTAAGCTAATGATTGATTCCTCGTTGCTCAAAAAATCAGTAAGTGAATTGAGCACGTTTGAAAGAATCAAATTACAACTGATGCATGCGATCCTTGCCGATAAAAATAAACTGATCATTGAAGACCCTATCGATGATTTGTCCATTATCGAAATTCAAGAACTTTTGACAAATCTTTGCGATTTAGTCAACGATCATTCTTTTTCGATCTTATTGTTGACGCATGATCTTTCCATTGCCGAAAGTCCCTATGTCACTGATTGTAAAGAAGCTAGTTGACTTGTGCTTGTTGCTCTCCATCAAAAAAACCGTTAAAACAAGAGAAACGTCTTGTTTTAACGGTTTTTGATTTAGTTATCATTCGATTTCAACATCTGGTAATTTTACAGTAAATGTTGTTCCTTTTCCTAATTCGCTTGTTACGTCGAGTTTTCCTTTGTGCAATCGCACTAATTGTTGAACGATCGGTAACCCTAAACCGGATTCGCCATATTTTGTATTTTTTCTAGATGGATCGACTTTGTAATAGCGATCCCATATACTTTTCATTTGTTGTTCTGACATACCAATACCGGTATCGGTCACTCTGATGATCGTTTCAAGATACCCTTTTTCTAATGTGACTGTGATCGTTCCATTTTCAGTGAATTGGATCGCATTTTGAATAATGTTGACCATGATCTGTACAAACCGATCATAATCAGCGTATACGTCTAATTGTTCAGGTGCTTCTAAAATCAATTGATTACCCGCAGCTTCTGCTTTTGCTTCCAATTGGGCGACAATATTTTTTAACGTTTCTGTCCCATCAAATTTTTTGATGACCATGCTGATTTGATTCGTTCTGATTTTTTCATAATCTAAATTCTCATTGACTAGACGAATCAAACGTTCGGTTTCATTTTTCATCAGTTTGATGGCATTTTCTCGTTGGTTTTCTGGGATGGCATTATATTCTAAGCCTTCTAACAAGCCATTGATGGTTGTTAAAGGGGTCCGCATTTCATGGGAAGCATCTGCCATGAATTGTCTGCGCCGATTCTCTTGTTCCTCGATTTCTGCTCGTGATTCTTTCAGTGAGTTGGTCATCTTATTGAAATCGTCTGCTAATTCGTCAAACTCATCTTTGTCATTTACAGGTAATTGCACATCGAAGTTGCCATTCGTGACTTCTTTTGTAGCATTTCTCAAACGATTGATCCGTTTGACTTGGAAAGCCGCAAAGGCATAGCTTGCGATGATCGCAATGATACTTGAGAAGATGAAGCCTTTGAAGAGATTCAAGGTGACTGATCGCACGCTATTGTCGATGTTTCTGGCTGGTTGGCTAACAACTAATCCCCCATAAAACTCATGATTCAAGTTGAAAGGAACCAATGCATAGGAAGTGGCTTGATTCTCTCCTGAGATATTTTTATTTGAAGTAAACTTGACTTGGCGACCGCTTCTCAAACTTTCCCATTGATCGGCTGTAATCGTAAAATTCAAGTAAACCCCAGCCGTTGGATAGATCACTCGCTCATATTTATCAATAAAGATAAAATTGACATTTTGTTCGGTTAATACTTGTTCAGTCAGTTCCAACGCATTTTGGAATGCTTGATCCTGATTGAATTGAGGAAACGTATCCGCAAAGGTTTGGGTCGTTTTCTCCACCGACTCGGCATAACCAAAAAGTTGTTGGTAATTATTTTCTTCGATCGTCTGCTTGGTCAATTGCGTAAAAGAAATACCGACGATCAAGATGATCATGGCGATCATCCCACAAAAAGCCAGTAATTGTTGGTATAAATAGCGCATCAGGCAACACCTGAATCATCAAATTTATAGCCTACTCCCCAAACGGTCTGGATCACTTGTGGGCCTACTTTCTCGATTTTTTGACGCAGTTTTTTGATATGGGCGTCGACGGTTCGTTCATCACCAAAGTATTGATAATCCCAAACTAGTTCCAATAACTGTTCTCTTGAAAATACTTGTCTTGGTTTTTTTGCTAATGTAAATAAAAGATCAAATTCTTTTGGTGTCAATCCATCGATCGGTTGGTTATTCAAGTAGGCTTCACGCGTTTTCGTATTCATCTTGAAGTGATCGGTTTGGATGTCAAAATTTTGATCAGATAATGGATTTTCTTCTTTTGTTTCTACCAATTCGCTACGACGGTGTAATGCCTTCATACGTGCAATCAACGTCAAGGGACTAAAAGGTTTAGTGACATAGTCATCAGCTCCCATTTCTAAACCGATCACTTGATCACTTTCAGAATCTCGGGCGGTCAACATGATGATTGGTACCGTACTAGAAACTTTTCGGATTTCTCGTCCAACCATCATGCCATCCATTGTCGGAAGATTAAGATCCAACGTGACCATATCCCAATGTTGCGGATTCTCTAAAAACGCATCTAATCCTTCTTTACCGTCATATTTGAAGGTTGCTTCCCATCCTTCATTCAAAAAAAACATCTGCATCATTTCAGATACGGATTGATTATCTTCAATCATTAAAATGTTCATGCTCGTCTCCTCCATTTATCAAATCGTAAGTTTGTAATTTTTTTTCTGTTAATATAAAAATCGGCATGATCGGAAACACTAAGAGTAACATTTCAATAATAAAAAAATTGGTATGTCCTGTGATTTTTAATCCGTAGCCGATCAAGGTCATCAATAATCCAAAAATCAAGAAATATTTTCCGCTTGTTCGTTGGGCAATCCGCCAATGTTCGTCGGATCTTGTAGCACGTTCTGAATGATAACCATAGAAAGGTAAATTACCTTTAGAAGGCAAAATTAAAAATAAGAGCCCTATCAAGGTCAAAAAAAGACCAACTGTTAAAAAAATCATGATTTCACTCTCCAATCTCTGTCTATAGTATACTCTAAAATGGTTGCTGAACCAATAAGTTCAGTAATTCTTCACGAAACGTTTGTCTTTTGTTCATTCTTTGATAAGATAAAGATATTCAAATGAAAAAGGAGTTTTATTTGTGACAAACTATCAAGCAATCACATTTTTCGATCTCGATGGAACTTTATTAGATGGACATTCTAAAATAACTCCCGAGATCGCCGCAGCAATCCAAGCATTAAAAGACAATGATATCCTACCTGTTATCGCCACTGGACGGACAGAAATGGAAATCAAACAAATCATGCATGATGCAGGTATTACTTCCGCTGTAACAATGAACGGTTCTTGTATTAGCGTAGAGGGAGAAGAAATTTATTCTGTACGCTTTTCTAAAGAAGAATGCCAAAAAATGCGTGACCATATCGAAGAGCAAGGTCATGCCCTTTGTTTTTATAATAGAGAGAACATTTGGAGTACTCATCACACAGAGACGATGAGAAAAGCTTATGGCTTTATCCATTCAGATGTGCCACCAATCGATCCTTCCGCTTTTCAGGATCATCCGATCAATATGTTGCTGATTCTTTCCGAATCAGGTGATGAATATTATCATGAACGTTTCCCAGACATGACTTTTTACCGCAATAGTCCCTATTCGATCGATACGGTCAGAAAAGGTATTTCAAAAGGTGCAGGGGTCAACCGTTTAAAAGAAACATTAAAATTAGAGAATGTCCCAACTTTTGGTTTTGGTGACGGGCCGAACGATTTTGCCTTACTTGAAGCTTGTGATCACAAAATCGCGATGGGCAATGCTTATGATGAGTTAAAAGAACTTGCAACCTTCATTACGAAGAAAAATACCGAAGGCGGGATCGTTCACGCATTGAAGCATTTTGAATTGATTTGATTGTGGAACTGCTTAAACATGACAAAACGAAATAGCCGTCACTTTAACAGAGGACGACTATTTCTACTATACCGAATGAAATTTTTGGCGCCGTTTTTAGCGGCGCTTTCCAAAGGGACTGTTCACGCAGTTCCTTTTTTATTGTTAATCTCGCCCAAGACTGAGGATTCAGACATCGCCCCTAAGTCCATGAGTAGGGAATTTTATCTAGTCAACTTCTCTAAAATGACAAATATCCACCTTTATTTTACTATCTCTCAACCGCGGCTAAAAACCGAATCCTTGTTTTGACATCAGTCCATGTCTATCATCACTTCAACCGTTTGCAGTGGTACGTCATAAAATCGGTCTTCGCGACGGCCTAAGAAATCTTTGGCTTGCTGTGGGAATAACGCATAGCTTAAAAGATCTTCTGGTGATTTTGCATACTCACTGATTTCTTTTTTGAGTAGCGGCAATTGAGGTGCTAGTAAGTCTGCGGGTCGCTCTTGGATCACTTGTTCATCGCCTATGATTGTTTGTTGGATGGCTTCAGCGATTGGTGCTGGCGAACGGCCATACAGTCCACGGACGTATTCTTTGATTTCAGTTGGGACGAGCTTATATCGCTCACCAGAGAGTACATTCATCAGCGCTTGCGTTCCTACCATTTGGGATAACGGAGTAACGAGTGGCGGAAAGCCAAGATCTGCTCGAACTTTTGGCACTTCTGCTAATACTTCTTCATATCTATCTTGTAATCCTTGTTCCGTCAACTGACTTAATAAATTAGATAACATACCGCCAGGCACTTGATAAATCAATGTTTTAGGTTCAATGTCCTTGACTTTAGGATTCAACATCTCTTCATCTCGAAAACGATCTCTGATCGGATTGAAGTATTCTGCTATTTCTGTCACTTTTTTCATATCTAGCCCTGTATCATAGTCCATTTCTTCAAGCACCAAAGCCATTGATTCAGTTGCAGGTTGGCTCGTTCCACCCGCAAAAGAAGAGATAGCCGTATCGATGATGTCCGCTCCTGCTTCAACTGCTTTTAAATAGGTCATTTCAGCGATCCCACTTGTTGCATGAGTATGGACTTCTAATGGTAATGGAACAGCATCTTTGATTCGACTGATCAATTCGTAACCAGTTTGCGGGGTCAATACGCCCGCCATATCTTTGATACATAACGAATCTGCTCCAGTATCCGCCATTTCTTTTGCTAACCTCACAAAATAATCGATCGTATGGATCTCACTCGTCGTATAAGAAATAGCTGTTTGGCAATGACCACCAGCTTCTTTCGCTGTCACAATAGCAGTCTGTAAATTTCGGACATCATTCAATGCGTCAAACACACGAATACTATCAATGCCGTTCTTGATCGATTTCTCGACAAATTCTTTGACTACGTCATCTGCATAATTTTTATAACCAAGGAGGTTTTGTCCTCGAAGTAACATTTGTAGCTTTGTTTGTTTGACTTGTGAACGAATCATACGCAAACGCTCCCATGGATCTTCATTTAAGAAACGTAAGCACGCATCAAAGGTAGCGCCACCCCACATCTCTAATGAATGGTAGCCTGCTTCATCCATCGTTTTCAAGATTGGCAACATGTCTGCTGTAGTCATTCTTGTAGCAATCAAGCTTTGTTGCCCATCACGCAAAACGGTTTCCATCATTTGGATTTTTTTTGCCATTTATTTCCTTCCTTTCTCAACGAGTTGCTGGATATGTGTGCGTATTATTTGAAGGGAATGTTTCTGTTCGCGACTACAAACTTTGGCTACTTCTTTACACACGTAACATGTCCGTTGGTTATATCCCAGCATCTCACGACTCAACTGCTGAATCTTTCCTTCTTCCCAAAAAAGTACATCAAGATCGACTAATCGACCATAGGGGCAAGTTTCTTCGAGTTCGATCATGCGCTTTTTTAGTCGTTCTTTTCTTAAAGGAAGAAGCAAAAAATACTCGTAACCTGTTTTTTTCTTACGATACAACTGGACCAATGGAGTGACCTCTGAAACACATTCTTCTATAGCTTCGACCACTACGTGAAAGACTTGTGCGATTTCTTCTGACGTTTTGACAGGACCTGGTATATTCATAGTTGTTGAAAGCAATACATGTTGCGGATTTGCTTCCAATAATTTCCTCTGTCTGTTGGCACGTGCCTCTCTTGCGATAAGGATTTCTTCATGCGTCACAGTCGGTCCATCGAATAATTTGCTACACATTTTTGACCACATCGATCAATGTGCCATCGCGATATTCAACTAAGGCAACGATTTTTTCGCCATACTGGATGGCTGAAGGCTCGCCAACGATGGCATATGCTTTTTGTTTAAGCTCGTCAATCGTATATTGAGGTATATCTACACCCTTGAAATACTCGATCAGATCTTGACGTTGAGGATTGATGGCGATACCTACTTCCGTAACTAAGACATCAATGCTGGTTCCGGGAGTCACAACCGTATTGACATGATCAACAACAGTGGGTATCCGTCCACGAACGAGTGGCGTGATCACCAGGCTCATTTTACAACCCATACTTGTATCTGGATGTCCGCCAACAGCTCCACGAATCACTCCATCTGAACCAGTCATGACATTGACATTGTAATCCGTATCGATTTCTAACGCAGACAAAATGGCTGTATCTAACTGATTCACCATAGCACCTTTACTTGCTGGAGAAGCATACATACTTGCATCTATTTCATAATGTTGGTTGTTTTCGCCTAAAGAAATCGCAGATAAATGATCGAAATCCTGGACATCGATAATCTTTTCTACTAACCCTTCCTCCAGTAATTCCACCATCGCATTTGTAATTCCACCTAATACAAAACTAGCTGTCATTTGGTCTTTCAACATTGCTTCCCGCAAAAAGCGAGTAACAGCCAGTGCCGCACCACCTGTACCAGTTTGAAATGAGAATCCCTGTTGATAATAGGGCGAATGAGTGATGACTTTTGCTGCATACTCTGCGATCAAAAGTTCTTTAGGATTTTTAGTAAAGCGTGTCGCACCTTTTGCAATGCCTTCGGGATCACCTATCGCTTCCACTTCTACAACATAATCGACATCCGTCTGTGCAATACTGATTGGGATATTAGGAAAAGAAACTAATGTATCTGTGAGGATGACCACTTGATCCGCATATTTTGCATCGACCATGGCATAACCTAGTGATCCGCAAATGGCTTTTCCAGTGGTTCCATTGGCATTTCCATATTCATCCGAACTTGTCGCCCCTAAAAAAGCGACATCAATATGCAGATCACCGGATGCAATCGCTCGCGCTCGTCCACCATGGGAACGAATGATTACTGGTTTTTCCATGATTCCTTGCGAAATCGCTGCGCCTAATTTATCCCGCAAACCACTCGTGGTAATTCCTGTCACAACACCATTTTTTATGTGATCAATCAAAGGTTCATGGACGTTTGCGATTGAACTTGGTGCGATCGTGATATCTTTGATTCCTAACGAGGCAATCTCTTCCATGACCTTATTAAGTACAAAGTCTCCTTCACGGAAATGATGATGAAAAGAAATCGTCATTCCGTCTTTCAGACCAGTTTTTTCAATGGCTTCTTTGAGACTTCCCACTATTTTTTTCTCATTTGGACGGACAGGATGGATATTTCTACTGGCTTCTTTGAATGGTTCAATATGGACCAACTCACCTTCGTACAGACGGTGAGCAACTGTTGCTGATTGTGGAATCTCTTTACCAACTTTATTTACATCCATTTCTAGATCTCCTCCTCTCGGATCAACTTCGCCGCTTTGGCAAGAGCAATCACTCTTTCTGCTCGCTCGACGATTGGTTTATCCACCATCTTGCCATTCACAGAAATCACGCCTGAACCTTTTGCTTCTGCTTCTTGGATGCCCCAGATCACTTCTTTCGCTGCTTGGATCTCTTTTTCTGTTGGTTCATAAAGGGCATGGACTAATGGAATCTGACGTGGGTTGATCACTGATTTCCCATCAAAGCCTAGTTGTTTGATCAGACGGACTTCTGCTTGAAATCCCTTAACATTTTCAACATCTGAATAGACAGTATCGATTGCTGCAATACCAGCAGCTCGGGCTGAATGAAGGATCATATTTCGAGCAAAAGACAATTCTTGTCCATCGGGATATCGTTGGGTTTTCATATTGGTCACATAATCTTCGGCACCTAACGCGATGCCAACTAACCGTTTGGAAGCTTTAGCGATTTCTCTTGCATTCAATACCCCTTCTGCAGATTCGATCGCTGCCATCATTTTTGTGGTTCCCACTGGGATTTGATAGGTTTCTTCCACTAAAGTGATGACCTGATCGACCTCGATGATGTCTTGTGCGGTTTCTGTTTTTGGCAAGCGAATGACATCGATCCCTGCTAATACCATTGCCTCAATGTCTTGATCACCCCCAGCCGTCAATGCGTTGATTCGAACGACCGTTTCTACTTTGCTATAGTCAAATGTTTTTAATGCCAAATGAACAAGCAAACGTGCCGAATCTTTTTCTTTTAAAGATACGGCATCTTCCAAATCAAACATGAGTGAATCTGCACCGTATAATGGTGCATCTCTCAGCATCGCTGCATTTGCACCAGGGACAAACATCATCGTTCTCCTTAAACGTTCCATGAATTGATCTCCTTCCAATCATAGCGATCTTGCTTTCCAGCTCGATGGACTGCTGTAATTGTCCTTGCCTGGATCGTGCAATCAAGCGCACCTTTATCGACAGCTGTTACTTTGGCTGCTTCAATGCCCAACTGTTGTAGGGTGTCCATAATGACTTTTCTGATTTGGTGACCAAATTGTTTTTCGACATTGCTTGTCAAGGAAAGTTCAATCCCTTTTTCTATCTTTGGATCGATCGTGATCATGATATCACTGGATTCAATTGTTCCAGCCACTGCACTTTGATAAATTTTCACTTCCTGTCACCTCTATTACGTTTATGATTTTTGATATAGTGATAAGTCGAAGCAGGCAAATACGCTTGTAATGTCTGCACGTCATCTTCTTGTAAGGCTTTTCGGACTTTTGTTGCACTGATTGCTTCGTTTTTGATACATTTTCGCGGTAGGACAATCAAAGAAAGCGATTCTCCAAATACCTTTTTCAACGTTTCATTATAGATTTCAGTTACCTTAGAGTACGGTTCTTCACCGACAAATCGACTTTCAATTGCAAGTATCGGTGCAATTTTTTCTTTAAAAAGGTGCGCATCCAAAGTACCTTGTGCTTTTGCCGCTTCTTCTGTAGCATGTTCCTTTAAAAAATAGGCAGGAAATGTGGCGGAAGAAATCAGATAATCTTCTGTCGGCAAAATCGTGACATTTTTTACATGCGCGACCCCTTGCTTGACCATCTCTAAACGATCGGAAAAGGAAAATTCTGAACGATCTTCCGAAAGGATAAAAAGATAGACTTGGTCTGCTTGTTTGGCTGCACATTCTACCAAATACTGATGTCCTTTTGTAAAAGGATTGGCATTCATCACAATGCCACAGCCTGTACCTTTTTTCTTTTTTGCCTTCAACATGGCAAGGTAATCTTGAAAGTCAGGTGTACCTCGTTCCATAAACAATATGGTTTCAGTGGTAATGATCTCTTTAAATCCCATGGCATGAAAAATCGGGTGATTACTAGGACTTGTGTAGACAAAGAAATGCCTTTTGTTTTCTTCAGATAAATGATCAATTAATTGCTGAATGATCTTCGTCAATAAATTTTCTGATTGGAAATCTTTCGCAACAGCTAAATATTTTAAAATATTTCGCTCATAAGAACCGGTTGCAATCAGCCGCTCTTCTTGATAGATCCCAACGGTATAGTCAACTTTTTCATTCAGTGTGAGACCGGATTTTTCGATCAACTCCATCCATTGTCGATAGACTTGAGCATCCTTTTCCAACCATAATCTTTTGATTGTATACATGTACCAGACCTTCTTTTTATTTTCTTACTGGAAACAAGCGACTCAGTAACATTGATGCGAGATAAATGATCAAGATAACAACGAACACGCCACCCCATCCTAAAACTAGTAGTTCAAGAGATTTGATTAAATCTGCTGACATCGTTTATTCTCCTTTCTTATACTAATAAGGCGAGCAATAAGCCACCGGCAATCACTGAAGCAATCTGACCAGATACATTGGCTCCAGCTGCGTGCATCAAAATAAAGTTCTGTGGGTCTTCTTCTGTTGCCATTTTCTGAATGACGCGACTAGACATTGGAAAAGCAGAGATTCCTGCTGCTCCGATCATTGGATTGATTTTCTCTTTTCGGAATAAATTTAACAATTTAGCAAACAATACTCCACCGATCGAGTCCATAATGAAAGCAACCAGCCCTAGACCGATAACCATCAACGTATCGATCTGTAAAAATTCTTCATACTGCATTTTGACCGAAATGGCGATCCCTAATAATATGCTGATGAGATTGACTAACTCGTTCTGAGCAGTGATCGACAAACGATCTAATACCCCACATTCTCGTAACAAATTTCCAAACATCAAAAAACCAACAAGTGGCAGAGAAACAGGCGCAATCAAACCAGCGACGACTGAAATAACTAAAGGAAAGAGGATTTTTGCTGTTTGCGATACTTCCCCTGCACGATAATTCATTCGAATACGTCGCTCTTTTTTAGTCGTCACAGCTTTGATCGCAACTGGCTGAATGATTGGCACGAGGGCCATATACGAATAGGCAGCCACCATGATGGCACCCATATATTTCGAATTCAACGTGTTCGCGACAAAAATGGAAGTTGGTCCATCCGCTGCTCCGATGATGCCAATAGAAGCTGCATCATTCAAATCAAAACCTAATAGGATCGCTACGATGATCGTAAAGAAAATCCCAAATTGTGCGGCGGCTCCAAAAAGTAATAAAAATGGATTTTGTAACAAGGGGCCAAAATCGATCATTGCACCAATACCAATGAATAATAAGAGCGGAAATAGCTCCGTCGTAATCCCCATATCAAACAAAATTTGGAATGCGCCGGCCTCACCACCGGCACTCAGCACACCTGAATTAGGGAAATTGACTAAGATCGTACCTAATCCCATCGGTACGAGTAACGTTGGTTCATATTCTTTTTTTATCCCAAGGTACATGAGGACTCCGCCAATCACCATCATCACGATGCGTCCCGGCTCTTGCCCCATGCCAATAACTCCTTCAATAAGTGTTTCCACACATGTCACTTCCTTTTACTTAATATTGAATACCAAGAGTCACCAAAATGACTCTACTCTCAAAGCGAACATTTAACTAATCGTGATAAGTGGATCACCAGGATTCACCATTTCTCCTTGACTGATATGGATTCCAGTCACTTGACCAGCTTTTCCGGCAACGATTTCATTTTCCATTTTCATCGCTTCTAAAATCATCAAAGGTTGATTGATTTCCACTACCTCCCCAACTGTAACTAATAAACGAGAAATCGTGCCTGGCATCGGCGAAGTCATCGCATCCGCTCCCGCTTCGACTGACGATTTCGTTTCTGGTACAGTTGTTGAAACGTCTGCTGGTGCGACCACTTCAACTGGTGCAGATCGTTCTGGTGTTGGAACTGGATTTGCTTGCGAGGTTCCACCGATTTCTTCCATTTCCACTAAATATTCTTTTCCGTCAATTGAGATTTTGAATTTCCGTAACATTTTTTCTCCTCCAAAGCATTTATTTTTTAGCTATTTTTCGTATAATAAACTGACTATTTGGATTGGTTCCAGCTGCTACACCTGTAGCAATCAGTGAAACCAAAATTGCTTCCGGATTCCTCTGTTTGATTTTTTTGATGATGAATCGACTCTCGGGATCATATTCTGCTGCTAAACTTGCAGCTATCACACTGACAAGCTGAACATCAGCTGGCGCAGCCTCAATATATGCAGGAACCGATTTCAATTTATCCTTCTTTTCTTTTTTCCCTTCTACTACTGAGGGGGTGGGCTCCACTGCTGGTTGTTGCTTATTTGTTCGTTTGGTAAACAGCCACATCTTTCTTGCTCCTTTCTTCTTTTCTGTCCTTATTTTTATTATAGGATGATTCAACCAATTATGTTTTCCAAACTGATAGAAGATTGTTTTTTTGTTGTTTCTTTTTCTTGAATCAGGCAAAAAAAACAATACAAACACTGATATAAAAGCTTTTCCCAATGAATTAATGTTCTGTTAAGGTACTATTAAGCCTTCGATAAGATTAGGTAGACCAAATTGTTTTTTTTATGTTCTTTTTTCTCCCTTCATCTATCTTCCCATTAAAATATTGCTTATCCTAAAGTCGTCAAGGAGGCGTCAATTTTAGAAAAACACAACTCTTTCTGTCCTTAGAATGGTTTTCTACCCACCTAATTTTGATACCGCTTACAAACAATACAATCAGAAAAGGAGAAGCGTATGTTATTAACCGTTTTATCTTATGCAATGATTATTATCTTCATGTATGTCATCATGAAAAAGAAAATGTCCCCGTTTACTTCCCTTGTGGTTATTCCACTTTTATTTACCTTAGTTGCAATGATTTCTGGTGCTTCAAAGAAAGGAAATATTGGCGATTTTGTATTAGAAGGCATCAAAACAACTTCAAATACAGGAATCATGCTATTATTTGCCATTTTATATTTTTCAATCATGTTAGACGCTGGTCTATTTGATCCAATCACTAAAAAAATGATTTATTTTGCCAAAGGCGATCCAATGAAAGTTTTAATGGCAACTGCGATCGTTGCCGCAACCGTTTCGCTGAATGGCGATGGGACAACGACTACGTTGATTTGCTGTTCTGCTTTTATTCCTATCTATAAAAAATTAAACATGAAAATGATGAACTTAGGGGTATTGATCATTCTTCAAAATACCATCATGAACCTATTACCTTGGGGTGGACCGACCGCTCGAGCGATGGCAGTATTGGAAGTCGATGCGGATATCTTGTCTTACTTAGCTCCTGGAATGATCTTGTCTTTGCTTTATGTCATCTTTTTCGTTGCACGCCGGATGGGAAAACAAGAACGTGACCGTTTAGGTATTACCCAATTATCAAATGAGGAAATTGAAGAAATCACTAAAATCACTGATCCTGAAACGGCAAAAATACGCTGTCCTAAAAATTTTGTATTCAACGGTGTACTAACGATCGTGTTGATTGCTTGGTTAGTTGCTAGCTCGTTTATCTCTTCGATTGCCTTACCACCTCTTTTATTATTTTTAGTAGGAACATGTATTGCCTTAATGGTCAACTACCCTAATCTAAAAGATCAATCCGCACGTATTGGTGCAAATGGCGGCGATGCGGTGCAAGTCGTGATTTTAGTTTTTGCAGCGGGAGTTTTCATGGGGCTTTTCCAAGGTTCCGGTATGGCTGAAGCACTCGCGAATAGCTTTACTTATCTTATTCCAAAACAACTAGCAGGATTCTGGGGCTTAGTTATCGCCTTGATTTCAGCGCCAGGTACTTTCTTTATTTCAAATGACGGTTTTTATTTCGGTGTATTACCCGTTTTAGCAGAAGCCGGTCATGCCTATGGCTTTACAAATATGCAAATGGCTCTCGCCTCTTTGATGGGTCAAGCCTTCCATTTGCTAAGTCCGTTAGTGGCTTTTATCTATCTCTTGTTACGTTTGACAGGATTGGATATGGGAAAATGGCAAAGAGAAGCTGGAAAATATGCCTTAGGTATTTTTACCATTTTTGTTGTCACAATTATTCTTTTTGGACATATGCCATTTTATATCCCACAATAAAAACCAATCGTGCCAGCAAGAGTGACTAACTCAACGAACGGCTCCTTCATTATTGGAATACTAATTTTCACATTCTGCCAAAGTGAAGGAGCCATTTTAATTACTATTGATATATTTTTTGGTTCGTTTTCTTGAGGGTTGGAAAGCATGATAAACTTAGAACAGGAACTTAATGTCTAAGTAGAAATGGGGAGAAAAAATGAAGCAAGTAGTTGAAGCATTAAGAAAAAATTTGGATCTAACTCAAAATAAAACATTGAATGCACTTATTTATGAAGCGTTTCGTAAAACGATCATTCTTGGCGATATTCCTGCAAATACACGGATCAATGAGAAAGTCTTAGCGGAAGAATTGAATATCAGCCGTACACCCATACGTTTAGCAATGAAGCAATTAGTCAATGAAAAATTAGTTGAACACGTGCCTAAGATTGGTATCGTCGTCAAAGGTATTCGCATAAAAGATGCTTACGAAATCTATGACATCCGTAAATCTTTAGATACCCTTGCCACGATCAAAGCAATGAATCAGATGACAAAAGACGACTTCATTGAACTAAAAGAACTGTTGTTACGCGGTGAAAGCTACAATCAAGCAGATCAAACAGAAAAAGTCTTGCAAAATTTTTCAGACTTCAATATGTTTATTTACGAGAAAAGCCAAATGCTCCGTTTAAAATCCATTGTCTTAGAGTTACAAGCTTACCTCGTTTATTTTCGCGATATCGCCATTCGTTCATCCAGACGTAGAGATAAAGCCCTTGAAGAACATTGGCTGATCTATCGCGGGATGCAAACAAAAAACGCAGAACAAATCACCTTGATCACCCACGAGCATTTAGATCGTTCATTACAATTTATTTTAGCTGAAATGGAGCGTAGAAAAATTGACTGATCCTACACTGATAGGTACGATCGCAGAAACTGCAACGTACGCATTGCGTTATGAAGTAGCATTGAGTCCAAAACCAGGACTAGTCGATCCTATTTCAAATGGCGCGCATAATGATATGGATTTTCAAACATTTCAAATAAGTATCGAAACGTTAACACCGTTTTTCCAAAAATATATCGAAGCAGGTTTTACTCATAAAGGGAACACGAAATCATTATTTGAAAAGCTAAGAAGCATCGGGTATCAGGCAGAACAAACAATGCTTGTCGCAACGAATGATATCAATACACATAAAGGAGCGAATTTTTCGTTTGCGGTCATTTTAGGCGCGATCGGTTGGCACATGCAACAACGTTTTATCCAAAGACTTCCATTAAACGTCACACAGACGGAGCAAATTTTAAATCTTACAGGAGAACTGACCCATGATTTGATCAGAGAGGATTTTCACGGCTTAACACGGAAAACACAGCGGACACATGGGGAAGAGCTTTTTTTGATGCACGGTATTTCAGGTGTTCGTGGCGAAGCTGCTCAGTGTTATCCTAGCCTTACTTCCATTCTTCTCCCTTACTTACGTTCAGCAAACTATCATGCGCCAGATGAAGTCTTTCTCCGTGCCTTGGTTTTGTTGATGAGTGAAATCGAAGACGGGAATCTACTTCACCGCGGCGGTATTCAGGAGTGGCAGAAAGTACAACAAGAAACAAAAAAAATCCATCAAGCAAATCTTCCATGGAGGCAGCTACTTGATGAATTAACAATCTATGATCAACGATTGACCAAACGCAATCTAAGCCCTGGTGGTGCAGCAGATTTACTTTCATTAGGTATTTTTTTCGCTCAACTAGAAGGATTACTTTCTTTACCAGAGGGTAAGAAAATATAGCCAAGTCCTCTAACCGTTCTGAGGTACTGGACATTTTTTGGATCATCTTCGATTTTGTTTCGTAAGTGATTGATAAAAACCATAATGGTATTGGCATCTAGCTCACTGTCATTCCAAACACTTTGATAAATTTGTTCCTTTGAAAAAACCTGTTCGGGATTTTCTATAAAGAATTGCATCAGCTTGATTTTTTTTGAAGACAACTCAATAGATCTGCCTTTTTTATATAAACGATAAAGCGCTTTGTCAAAGCAAAAATCACCTATACTGATTTTATTTTTTTTGCACTGGATCGTTTGTTCTTTAAGTACCTTATGTCTGTCCAACATAGCGAGAACTTGCGCCTTTAGCAGTGTCGGATTGAATGGTTTAGTGATGTAATAATCTGCTCCCATCTCCAAGCCAGTGATAATTTCAATCTCATTTTGTTGTTCGGTAAAAAAAACGATGGGAGAAAGACTGTCTTGCTCTCGGATGAGTTGCACAATATGGTAGCCATCTGTTTGATGGGCTAAACGAATATCTAAGAGATATAGATCAAAAGTCACTCTAGACATGATATCCAGTGTTTTTTCGACGGAATCACTTTGATAGATCAATACACCAGCTGGTTGTAATGCCTTCCAAATCATTCTTCTAAATGTTAGATCTTCATCGATCGCCAATATCTTCTCATTTCTCATTTTCTTTCCTCCTGCCTAGAGCATCCATAGGTTAAAAAATACACTATGATCTGCATTTTACTTATTCAATTAAAAAAGTAATTGATCATAATATCACAATTTATCCTTCAGCTCTATTATACGCAAAGAAACGATGATTTCCCGTCTCAAAAAAAGAAAATACAATAAAAAAACATTTTTTATTTTCTCCATATAGACGTCGCTTCATATAATAATTTGTTTTTACTATTTTTTATGATGGTTAAACCTAGTGGAAATTTTTATAGAATTTATTTGACAGCTTTATAGTATGACTAACTATAAATATCTATTATTAAGAAAAGTACAATTTGTCCTCAGAAAAAACTTTGAAAGAAAAATCCTTTAAAAAAGAAAGATACTTATAATTGTGGATAGAGTATACAATGGAATATTTTGCTCATTTTTTTAATATGTTTTAATTATGTACACAAAATAATTCTAATATAGATTTGAATGTTACTGCTGAAGTCAGTTTAATCGAGAGTTAAAAAAAACATAGCATATTATAAGAAAGAACGGTAAAAATGTCCTGAAATACTCATACAAAAACTTTTAAAAATTAAATTATATCTCTTAATAGTTCTGAAAAATCGTAATCAAGCCTAACCTTACTAGTTACTCTCGTATATAGATTGGGATTAGCTAATTTAAAATTATAAAATAGCGCCTCAAGTTCTCTTATGAAGTTGTTCCTAATTGTATGTCTCTTTGATAACATAATGGTTATAGTAACGAATAAAGAAGAGATATCATTTTTTAATATCCCCTTTGTATATAAGCTTCTAATTTCTTTTCTTTCAAGTGCGTATAACTCTAAAAGATGGATTTTGATATTGTGTCTAGAGCGATGATTAATGATTCTATTACTGTGTGCAGCACGATTCCTGTATTCTTTTATGATTGTAGTTAGATTTACAAAGAATTCCAGATTTTCTTCTATATCAGTTATGTGGTAAAACGGGTACTGGCTGAAATCATACATCATAGTTTTAACAGTTTGCTCTTTTATTTGTCTATCAGATAGCTTATACCAATACATAAGAGTATCCATAGATAAACAACCCGCCAATACCCATGGTGGTACATAGCCATACATATTGGAATAATGCTTTATCTGTAAATCTCTTTCCCTATCAATAGTTCGATTTAATTTTTCTAATAAAATCTCAATTTCGTATTTTTGTTCCTTTTTTACAAAACTACCTTTTCTATATTTTTTTCGATCAAGGTAATCATGGTTTTTATGTCCATAATGTTTGCCAATATGGTATGAAAATATAGCTTTAATAGAATCTTCAATTCTCAATAAGTATTTAAAAATCAATGCTGAAAGTTCTTTATCAAAATCATATGTATCTCTTAAATCTACAAATAGTACGTATTGATAATCATCTTCCCCATTTTTATCTATAATACTGAAAAAATCTTTATATCCGTTAACTAGTGAATAATATGAATTATTTTGCAATGTATATATTGCATCTTTCCTTTCTTCATCATTCCTAAACCTAAGTTTTCGAGACTCAAGTTTTTTTATTTGTTCTTCCAAAGATAAAAAAATTTTTTCTCCCATATTATTATCCCTTCAAAATGATAGAAAAATAGCCCCAATCCATAAAAAATATGAAATGGGACTATTTTCCTAGGCATCGCGCCCTTCGTTAAATAAAATATATCATAGCAATTTGATCAAATCAATAGATAGATAGATTTTTTCATACTAATTTTTTAGCACAAGAATTTTTTCTATTTAGTTGGAATAGTCAATACTTAATACTTAAAATAAAAATCCTGATGTTCTTCATTATCGAAACCAACAAAACATATAAGAACGTCCAATCTCGCTTAGGTCATTGGGATATCCAAACGACTATGAATATCTATACTCATGTTTCTCCAGAAAAGCGTGATGAGACGGCAGTTAACTTTGCCAACTATCTAGCAATGAACTGAACGTATTCAAAAACGTATTCAAAACAAAAAAAATGTAGCAAGAACACTGTACAATCGCTGGTACAACAGTGTTTTTGCTACTTATATGATTTCTCCGAATGGAGACGGCGGGAGTCGAACCCGCGTCCAAACACATCGCCACTTAAAAATCTACGTTCATAGTCAACTCATTTAGAGGTTCGCTTTACAGCTTGCCGAGTGACAGGCATTCTGTATCGCTAGTCTGATATTCTCTTTTTCAACTTACAGACGGAAAGTTGAAACGTATCCCACTAAAGTTAGGACCCTTACTCGAGCACATGGGCGATGCCGAGAGGATCTACGCTAACTGTTTTTAGGCAGCTAAAGCGTAAGAGTTGTTTTCGTTTTTAGCAGTTATATTTAACTGTAACGTTTTAGCGTAGACGTAACCTACGAAACGCAATTCAAGCTCGAACTGTGCCTGTCGAATCCGTAACGTCCCCTTAATAAAATGGGTTACGGTATTTTCAAGATACTTACATAATATACCACATATGTAGTTTTTTTTCAATATGGTTGATTGCTTTTCAAGTAGATGCTTCACTTCTTGAGGGAAACAAGAAAGGTCTAAGGGATAAATAGACATTAGACTTTTCTTGCTCCCTCTTAAAGTGAACGTTCATTCTACTTTAGCTGCTTCGATCGCAAAAGAACGTGTCAGCAAATCGTTTTATGCAAGTGTTTTCGCGACATTCAATTCTGTTTCTTTTTCTGCATATTCAGGCATGTTTTTGAACAATTGTTGCAACAATGGACTTTGGTTATGTCCTTCGATTGCTTGTTCATCCCGCCAATTTTCAACCATCACAAAGACATTTACTTGTTCCGTTGACTCATACAATTGATAACTCAAGCAGCCGTCTTCTTTTCTAGTCGCTTCGATCAATTGTGTCGCTTCTTCTAAAAATTCAGCGCGCTTTGCTTCTTTGATAGTGAATTTTGCATTGATGATGATCATTCGTCCGTCTCCTTTTTCTTTCTATTTGAAAGAAGTGATTTTTTCTGAAGCTAAACGAACAGATTCGTAGCCTTGATCGACCGCTTTACCAACTGACAAGATCATTACAGGTACGTAACGTTCTTTGTCCAAATCGAAAGCTTCTGCTAATTGGTCTGCTTCAAATCCGCCGATTGGATTTGTATCATACCCATGGCTACGTGCAGTTAACATAAATTGCATAGCTGCTAAGCTTGAATCGATTTTCACTACGTCATTCATTTGTTCACGTGTGAAATTTTTGTAATAAGGAATGATCGCTGCTAGTTGTTCGTCACGAACTTCTGCTGGCATTTTACCTTCTTCTACAGCTTGATCATAAATTTCTTCTCCGTATTCGTAGCAATTCATATCACCAAAAATCAAGACCATGGCAGATGACGTATCATTTTGTTTTGTGTTGAAACGGATCAATGGTTTCAATTTTGCTTTTGCTTCTTCGCTTTCAACTACTACAAAGCGCCAAGGTTGTAGATTCACAGAAGATGGTGCTGTTGTTGCTTCTTGGATCATTTCCAACATTTCTTCATGAGGGATTTTCACATTTTCGTCGTACACACGGATTGATTTTCTGCCAAAGACGATATCAGAAAAATCATTGTTTGCTAGAGTTTTATTCATTACTTAACCGCTTCTTTCTTCATTTTGATTTTTAGTATAATTTATCTAGTAATTTAGTCAGTTGATCGATTTCTTCATCTGATAGCGAAACACACAGGGAGTCATCTGATTCTTGATGATTTTTTTCACACTCGGTCAATTCATTCACTGCTTTATCGGACAAAGAAACGAATACTTCACGATTATTGTTCTCATTTCTTTTTCTGATCACATATCCTTTTTGTTCTAATATCTTTAGATGACGTGAAATAGCTGCCAAATCGATTTTTAAATCGCTCTGTAACTTATTTTGCAAACATTCTCCATTTTCTTGTAAGAACATCAAGATCTCGTACCTCGTTAAACTAAATCCAGTTTCCTTTTCAAATAAAGCTGTTCCTTCTTGACTGATGATTTTTATCTGATAAAGCAATTGACTTAACTTTCTCAGCTCCATACTGTTGCCTCCTACTATCGTTGACTAATCAATTATTGACTTGTCAACAATATAAATCATTTACTTCCTTTTGTAAAGTAAAAAGAAAAAGAAGCAAGTTAAAAGTTATTTTCCCTTTTAACTTGCCCTTTCTTCAACTGTCTGTATTCGAGTATTCTATTTCTTGACGATTATGTATGAATGCTCAATTGCTTCTATTATGTATGCAAATTAAAGGAAGTCTGATAATTAACAATAGCTTATTCAAATCAGACTTCCTGATAGGCGATAGTCGTATTCATCACTTTAAGATACCATTGCTTGTGTGTAAAGCTTGGTTGGTGACTGAAAGACTTGTTCAACGGGACTCAACTCAAAGATATCTGTATATTTTGCGACAACTTTCCCACATTTCTCTAGAATATCTAAGTGATCTGTACGATCATATTCCTCTACACTCATAATCACACAATTTTCTAATTTTCCGATTACTTCTCCGACTACTTTATTTTTGATGCCGATTGGATGGCATACATATTTTTGTCCTAAAACGATTGTTTCGCTTGTCATAACTCATTCTCCTCTTGTTCTTTAATATTTCATAAAATGATAATAACATTAAAATTAGATTATAAAAACAAAAATATTCAATAAATTTAAAAAAAGTTGAAAAAAAGTGATCAAACACCTTTTTTCAACTCTTTTTCACTTTATTTCATAACATTTACAGGAAAATCACCTAACAATAACTCAACATATCGTTCCAAAAATTCTTGATCTAAAGCATCGTAGCCCTCGGTCACACCACAATCGATATCAAGTACTCCGATCAATTGGCCATCTTTGATCATTGGCACTACGATTTCAGATTGTGCGGCTGAATCACATGAAATATAATTTTCATGGGTTTTCACATTCGCAACGATCAATGTTTTTTGCTTTTCTGCTGCTTCGCCACACACACCTTTTCCCATTTTGATACGGGTACATGATACTCTACCTTGGAAAGGACCTAAAATCAATTCTTGTCCATCATATAAATAATAGCCGGCAAAGACTGTTTGAGGTAATGT
>Ga0308169_10001137_pt1 | contig 32491 bp, 33 predicted proteins | sample PhyBR1_2_FD_202139 | JGI IMG/M metagenome (GOLD analysis project Ga0308169, IMG submission 202139) | Phyllosphere microbial communities from UC Gill Tract Community Farm, Albany, California, United States - DLSLSB.R1 | ecosystem: Host-associated > Plants > Phyllosphere > Unclassified | place...
TATTTAAATAAAATTTCGATCCCATGCTGAACAGATAAAATAGAATCTTTCAGCAATGAAAATCTAACCATGTCCGTAGAATGATCAACCTGAGTCTGTTCGTGTGCAGTTAAAAAATCATAACCCTTTTTCAACGAATCAAGACCGTTTTCAATTAGAGATATTTTCATAATGGTTTTAGCGCCCGATAAGTTCGCTATATTTATACTGAGCCCTTCCTAGAAAATCTCCAGCCCGACAACCAATTTCGTAAATAACCTGGTTCCGCGATAGCAAATATTTTCACTGGAAGATTTAATCAATTTATAGCGGCAGAAATTCTTGAATCCGTCACTATTAAAAATTTAAAACTTCTCTCAAGACGCCAGCAACTCCCGCGCATGCTTGCGCGTCGTCTCCGTAATCTCGATCCCGCCCAGCATCCGCGCCACTTCTTCCACGCGCGCCCGGTTGTTCAGCACCTCGATGCGCGACACGGTACGCCCTTCCCCGGTCGTCCCTTTGGCCACCTGGAAGTGCTGGTTCGCCTGGCTCGCCACCTGCGGCAAGTGGGTCACGCACAGGACCTGCCGTTCCTGGCCGAGCCGCTTGAGCAGGCGCCCCACCACTTCGGCGACGCCGCCGCCGATGCCGCTGTCGACCTCGTCGAAGATCAGGGTCGGCGTGGTCGTGGCGTTCGAAGTGATGACGGAGATCGCCAACGAGATACGCGCCAGTTCGCCGCCCGAAGCCACCTTGGCCAGCGGACGCGGCGCGACGCCGGCGTGGCCGGCCACCAGGAATTCGACGACCTCGAGGCCGTGCGCGCCCGGTTCGCCGGCGTTGAGGCCGACTTCGAAGCGGCCGCCGCCCATGCTCAGTTCCTGCATCGCGTTCGTCACCTGGTCGCTCAGCGCGCGGGCCGCGTTCATGCGCCGTGCCGACAGGCGCTCGGCGACCTTGCGGTAGGCGCTTTCCGCCTTCGCTTCCTGGCGTTTCAAGCCCTCCATGTCGCTGGCGTCGGCCAGCTGGCGCAGCTTGGCGGCGAGCGCCGCATGTTCTTCGTGCAGCTCTTCCGGCGTGACGCGGTATTTGCGCGCGGCGCTGTGCAGCGCGTCCATGCGGGCGTCGACTTCGCGCAGGCGGTCCGGGTCGAGTTCCACTTTGTCGATGTAATTGTTCAGCGCGTAGACCGCTTCCTGCAGCTGGATGCGTGCCGGTTCCATGCAGTCGAGTACCAGTTGCAATTCGGCGTCGACGTCGACCAGCTTGCCGAGCTTGGTATTCAGCGACGACAACTGCGACAGGATCGGGTGGTCGGATTCGGAAATCGCGGCCAGCGCTTCCTGCGCGCCTTCGATCAGGCTGGCGGCGTGCGACAGGCGGCTGTGTTCGTTGGTGATCTCGGTCCACTCGCCCGCTTTCGGCGCCAGTTTGTCGAGTTCGCCCACCTGCCACTCGAGGCGCTCGCGCTCGATTAATACGTTCTTCGCATTCGTCTCGTATTCCTCGCGCTGGCGCGACAGCGCACGCCAGGCGCGCCAGGCAATCGCCACTTCCTGCGCTTCGGCGGCCGCCGCCGGATCGCGCACGGCGATCTGGTTGTCGAGCAGGGCGCGCTGCGCGTCGGATTTCAACAGGGACTGGTGCGCGTGCTGGCCGTGGATATCGACCAGCATTTCTCCCAGCTCGCGCAGCTGGCCGGCGGTGGCCGCGATGCCGTTGATATAGGCTTTCGAGCGGCCGGCGTTGTCGATCACGCGGCGCAGCAGCGCCCCGCCCTCCTCGGCGACGAACTCGTTCTGCTCGAGCCAGCTGGTGGCGACCTCTGTCAGCGCGAAGTCGGCGCTGATGTCGGCCTTGGCCGCGCCTTCGCGCACCATGCTCGCGTCGCCGCGCCCGCCCAGGGCCAGCTGCAGCGCATCGATCAGGATCGATTTACCGGCACCGGTCTCGCCCGTGAAAACCGAGAAGCCGCGGGCGAATTCGAGTTCGATGGCGTCGACGATGACGAAGTCGCGGATGGTCAGAGTACGCAGCATGAAAAAAGGGGTCTCCCGGTTTTGGAATGTTTTACTTGAGCTTGCCGTCGTTCGACGGATATTCGTGCCAGTGCAGCTTTTCGCGCAGCGTGTGGTAGTAGCTCCAGCCTTCCGGGTGCAGGAAGGTGATGGTGTTCGGCGAACGCGAAATAAAAATTTCGTCGCCGTGCTGCAGGCTGGCGAAGGTCTGCATGTCGAAATTCACCGAGATGTCGCGCCCGCTGACGATCTCGACCACGATCTCGCTGGTGTCGGGAATCGCGATCGGCCGGTTCGACAGCGCGTGCGGCGCGATCGGCACCAGCACGATGCCCTGCAAACTCGGGTGCAGCAGCGGGCCGCCGGCCGACAGCGCATAGGCCGTGGAGCCGGTCGGCGTCGAGACGATCAAGCCGTCCGAACGCTGGTTGTACATGAAATGGCCGTCGACCGTGACGCGCAATTCCGCCATGCCGGCGCCGCTGCCGCGCGCGACGACGACGTCGTTCACGGCGACGCCGCAATAAATCATTTCGCCGCCGCGCATCACGCGCCCCTCCAGCAGCGAGCGTTTTTCCGCCGTCGACTTGCCCTGCAAAATCTCGCCCAGCGCCGGCAGCATCCGCTCGACCGGGATGTCGGTAATAAAACCGAGACGACCGAGGTTGATGCCGATGAGGGAGACATCGTATTTGGCGAGCTGGCGCGCGATGCCGAGCATCGTGCCGTCGCCGCCCATCACGATGACCAGCGGCGCCTGCTCGCCGATCTCGGCGACCGTCATCGACTCGATGCCGGGCATGCCGATGTGGGCGGCCGTATCGGCCTCGAACACGACGCGGTGCCCGGCTTCCTGCAGGAAAGCAACGATGCTCGCCACCGGTTCTTCGATGCCGGCCGTGTTTTGCCGCACCACCAGCGCGATAGTCGACTGCGTTTCGGGTGTAGCGGGCATAAGGTCTCTCGGCGATGGATGGGCGAACACGCTGGAGATTAACCGATAATCCCGGCCGCTGCCACCCGGCCGCGCATCAAATACTGTACAAAATCACAGTATAGATGGGAGAGGCTCCCTCCTGCAAGATCAAGCGATCACGGCCAGTGCGGCAGCCCCCACCATTGCCAGTACCGCGCACAAAAGGTGCATGGTCATCAGGACGATCCAGCGCAGGGCGGTCAGCACGCGCCCGCCGCCGTACACCTTGCGCATTGCCGTCGGCAGGTAGAAGGCCAGCCACAGCATGAGCGCCGGGGCCAGCAGCGGTATGCCGTTGGGCAGGATCAGCACCAGGCTCAGCATCAGGAAGGCGAACGCATTCGTGTGCAGCGCGAACAGCAGGTGTTCGCCATAACGCCGGCCCGAGCCGAGGTAGAGCAGCTTGAGCAGGGCCGCAAACACCGGCATTAACAGGAAGATCGCATACGGCGCATAGCTGAAGAAGGCAAGCTGCAAGGCGGCGCCCTGCGCCTCCCGCGACAGCGTGTTGAAGTGCCCGACCTTCTTGCCCAGCGACGGGTGGATCGACGTCGCCCTGGATTCAATACGCTTGTCGTCGCCTTCATCGAATTCGATCAGGCTGTCGTGTTTGCGCGGCTTCCGGAGTTCCTGGCGTCCCTCTTCCAGCGTTCCTGGCTGCCCTTTCGGTACCAGGACGGCGGTCTTTCCGTCAGGGGTAGCGGGCTTTTCCTGGGCCTGCGCCTGCACCTGTTTTTCATGTGGCGCGTCTGATACGACATTGTTGAAATGGAGGCCGCTGAACTTGAAGATCGCAAAGAAAATAATGCTGAAGGTGAGGTACAAACGCAGCGGCTCGATATAGCGCACGCGCTTGCCTTCGATGTAGTCGCGCGTCAACCGGCCCGGCCGGAACAGCAGCAGCGCCACCGACTTCCACAGTTTTCCCTCGAGCGCGACATAGTGGGCGATGAATTCGTGCAGGAATTCGCGCGCGCTCGGCACGTGGAGGTGGGCCGCCTGGCCGCATCCCTGGCAGAAATTGCCGGCGATCAGGGTGCCGCAATTCGGGCAGACGATGTCGGATGGGGGCAACAGCAAGTCGTTTTTCACGGCAATTCCCGGCAAGGATGACGAAACATCATGGTAACCAGTTAATTGCAAAAAAGCATCATCCAATTGCGCGACTGGCGTCTGAACGACACGTTAGGATTCAGGCAAGAGTCAGCACAGGAGAAACACCATGGTTATCGAAACCAAAGACCGCTTCGTCAACACCGATGCGAAGATCGACAACGACGGCGTGAAGCGCCAGCCGCACGAGCGCGACGAGTCGCCCGACGGCCAGGACCAGGAACCGCGCGGCATCATGAAGCAGGCCGCCGAAGACCTGGCGCAAGGGCTGGTCGACACCGACCTGCGCAACACGCCCGGCATCAGCGAAGCCGTCGACCCGAAGGCCGGCGCCACCGGCCAGGCCAACCCGCAACCCGACCGCCATCGCTCGATGCGCGATCACGACTCAAGCGAGCCCGTCCCGGGCAAGAACCGCTGAAAGGATTTTTAATCATGACCATCAAGCGCAACGGCAGCGCCGTCTGGAGCGGCGGCCTGAAGGACGGCAAGGGTGCGGTCTCGACCGGCAGCGGCGTACTGAAGGATTCGCAGTACGGCTTCAACACCCGTTTCGAGGACGGCCCCGGCACCAACCCGGAAGAACTGATCGGCGCCGCCCACGCCGGCTGCTTTACCATGGCCCTGTCCGGCCAGCTGGGCCAGGCCGGCATGACCGCGCAGGAACTGCGCACCACGGCGACGGTCTCGCTGGAAAAGGTCGAAGGCGGTTTTTCGATCACGGCCATCCACCTCGACCTGGTGGCGAAAATCCCCGGCGCCAGCCAGGACGCTTTTGACAAGGCAGCCCAGACGGCCAAGGAAAACTGCCCCGTATCGAAGCTGCTGAATGCCGAGATCACGCTGAGCTCGCGCCTCGAGAACTAAAGCGCAAGGGACGTAGGGTGGGCGGGTCTCCCGCCCACGCGTTCAACGCACCTCTGCAATCCGCGGACGCTCTCCAGCACGAATTGTCCCGACCGCCTAAAATTCCACCTTTCCGATTTTTCCAGAAAGACACCCCATGCGCTTCCTGCACACCATGCTCCGCGTCGGCGACCTCCAGCGTTCGATCGACTTCTACACCAAGGTCCTCGGCATGAAACTGCTGCGCACCAGCGACAACCCCGAATACAAATACAAGCTCGCCTTCCTCGGCTACGGCAGCAACCCCGAGCACGCCGAACTCGAGCTGACCTATAACTACGGCACCGACAGCTATGACATGGGCACCGCCTACGGCCATATCGCGATCTCGGCCGAGGACATCTACGCCACCTGCGACGCCGTGCGCGCCGCCGGCGGCAACATCACGCGCGAACCGGGCCCGGTCAAGGGCGGCTCGACCGTGATTGCCTTCGTTACCGATCCGGACGGCTACAAGATCGAATTCATCCAGCGCAAGGATGACCAGCCTGCAGGCGGCCTGAACAACTAAGCTGCCGCCGGCGGCATCTGGTCGATGCTGCTACAATCCCCTCGCCTGATTTCCAGGCAAACAAATACGTCTTCGGGGCGGGGTGGAATTCCCCACCGGCGGTAGGACCGGCAACGGTCGAGCCCGCGAGCGCCTGCTTCGCTTGAAGCAGGGTCAGCAGATCTGGTGCGATGCCAGAGCCGACGGTCATAGTCCGGATGAAAGAAGATGTGCGTTATTGCGTGTGAAGCACGCGCTCGCCCGCCCGCCAGCCAGCCAGCCAGCCAAGCTTGCGGCCGCCGGCGTGCCCACACGTGCCTTCGCTTGCCCTGATGCGTTTTTCGCCAACTTACGCGAGGAGCGTTTCACATGTTAGTCAATACCTACACTCTCTACAGTCCTGACCTGGACGGCCGCATTGCAGCAGCACTGGCCGCGACCCGGGCGGGCATTCCCGTCATCCTGCTCGACGACTTCGACCGCGAGAACGAAGCCGACCTGATCGTCGCCGCCGAAAAACTGACGACGGAAACGATGGCCCTGATGATCCGCGAGTGCAGCGGCATCGTCTGCCTGTGCCTGTCGGCCGACAAGGTGCGTTCGCTGGAACTGCCGCCGATGGCGAGCGAGAACGGCAGCCGCTACGGCACGCCATTTACCGTCTCGATCGAAGCGCGCGACGGCGTTACCACCGGCGTTTCGGCGCAGGACCGGGTCACCACGATCCGCGCCGCGATCGCGCCCGATGCCCGGCCCGAACACCTGGTGCGTCCAGGGCATGTATTCCCGCTGCGCGCCACGCCCGGTGGCGTGCTGGCGCGCGCCGGCCATACCGAAGGGTCGGTCGACCTCGCCACCATGGCGGGCTTGCAGCCGGCGGCCGTGCTGTGCGAACTGATGAACCCGGACGGCACGATGATGCGCGGCGAAGCCATCGAACGCTTCGCCGAGGAGCGCGGCTTTCCGATCCTGACGATTGCCGAGATGATCGAGTGGCGCAAGCGGCAGGCGTAAGCTGGGGGAAAAAAACGGCGCTCCGGCGCCGTTTTTCTTTAAGGAAGCTTTGAGTAGTCGTCATTGCACCCCGTCAACGAACCATTTGACCGGCGTTAAGCCAACTCGTCAATTAGCAAACGGGCATGCACGGCGGGTCCTAGACTGAGCTATCAACTCGTCAATGGAGGCGCGCCATGTTCGGTTCCCGTTCAGGAAAACCATCCACCCCACCCCGCCTGGCGGCATCGGCGGCAGCCTTTGCACTGGCCACCCTGCTGGCCGGCTGCGGCGGTGGCGACGGCAGCTACAACCCGCTCCCAGCGCCGGCATCGCCCGCTGCCCCGACGCCGCCGGCCGACCCGGCAGCGCCCCCTGCCCCGACGCCACCTGCGGACCCGACTTCGCCGCCTGCCCAAACGCCGCCAGCCGACCCGCCACCGCCGGCTGCCCCGACGCCCCCGGGTGACCTCGGCCCGCTCTATGATTTCACCGAGCTCGGCCTGCCCGGCATCACTTCCGGCGCCGTCGAGCGCCAAGGCATCGCGAATGGCGGACTGGTCGCCGGCACCTCGGTGAACGCCGAAGGCGTCAGCCGCGCCTTTTTCTATAACGGCACGACTAACATCGACCTCGGCAGTTTTGGAGGCAAGGATTCCAGCGCCCAGGCGATCACCCGCTGCGGCCAGGTGACCGGCTGGGCCACGACCGAGTCCGGCGTACAGCATGCCTTCCTGTACGACGGCAGCCTGCACGACCTCAGCGCACCGGGCGATGGCGTATCCTGGGGCACCGCGATCAGCACCTGCGGCAAGGTGGCGGGCTATGCCGTCACAGCCGCAGACGCGATACATGCCTTCTATCACGATGGCAAGACGATGCGCGACCTCGGCACCTTCGGGGGAGAAACCTCGGCGGCGACCGACGTGAACTCGGTCGGCCAGGTGGTCGGTTTTGCCGCCATCCCGGACAATACCTCGCACCACGCCTTCCTGTATGACGCCCGCACCGGGGCGCCGATCCAGGACATCGGTGCGCCCGGCCTGGGTTCGGTGGCGATTGACATCAACGAGGCCGGCCAGGTCGCCGTCAGCACGAACAATGCCGATAGCGTGCTGCACGCTTTCCGCTACGACGCCAGTGCCGGCACCCTCCACGATCTCGGCCTGCTGCCCGACAGCCAGGGTTCGGATCCACACGCGATCAATGCCGCTGGCCACGTCGTCGGCTATGTCTCCTATGCCGACGGCCGCCGGGTCGCCTTCCTGCACGACGGCACGGCCATGCGCAGCCTGGGCACGCTGAGCGGCGGCAGCTCTTCCGAAGCCTATGCGATCAATGCCGGCGGACTCGTGGTCGGCTGGGCGGAGGGGTCGGTCGGCCAGCGTGCGGCTGCCTGGGGCCCGGGCTATGGCCCGGTCGACCTCAACGAGCGCGTCAAAGACTTGCCGGCGGGGGTAGAGCTGGTGTCGGCGCTGGCGGTGGCGGATGACGGCGTGATTGTCGTGCGCACCCGGAACGGACTGGGCCTGCTGCGGCCGCGCAAGTAGGCGCCTGCAGCACGATCTTGCAAACGATCGTGCAATGAAAACGGCGCCTTGAGGGCGCCGTTTTTTATTTGCATCCCAAGCTCGGGATGCAAATTTTGTGTGCAAGCTTATTTTTGCAGCAGGTTATTCACCGGCACCAGGTCCGCTTCGCGCAGCGAGCCCGATGCGGCCTTCAGGCGCAGGCCGTTCAGGATCGTGTTGTAGCGGGCGCGCGCCAGGTCGGTGCGGGTCGAGTACAGCTGGCGCTGGGCATTCAGCACGTCGATGTTGATGCGCACGCCGACCTGGTAACCCAGCTTGTTCGATTCGAGCGCCGACTGGCTCGACACTTCAGCCGCCTGCAGCGCCTTGACTTGCGCCAGGCCGCTGTTCACGCCGAGGAAAGCCTGGCGCGCCTGCAGGGCGGCGTTGCGGCGCGTCGCCTCGAGGTCGTTGCGCGCCTTGTCTTCCAGCGCGATCGATTCGCGCACGCGGCTGGTGACGGCATAGCCGCTGAAGATCGGCACCGACCACTGCACGCCGATGGCGTTGTTGCGCGTGTCGCCCGAGCCTGCGCTGCGGCCGCTGACATTGGTGCGCGAGGAGCTGGCGACCAGGTCCAGCGTCGGCAGGTGCCCGGCGCGGTTTTTCGAAATGTCGCGCTTGGCCGATTCGAGCGCCAGCTGCGAGACCGTCACGCCATAGTTCTGGGTCTCGGCCGAGGACACCCACGGGTCGACCATGGCCGGCTGCGGCGGCGCCAGGTTGATGCCCGTCTGCAGCGGCGCCAGCGCGGCCGGCTCGGCGCCGATGATCGCCTGCAGGGCGCTGCGCTTGTTGTCCAGGTCATTCACGGCGGCAAACTCCTGCGCCACCACCAGGTCGTAGGCGGCCTGCGCCTCGTGGGTATCGGTGATGGTCTGGGTGCCGACCTCGAAGTTGCGCTTGGCCGAGGCCAGCTGTTCGGTGACGGCGCTCTTCTGGGCGCGGGTGGACTCCAGCGTGTCCTGGGCCGACAGCACGTCGAAATAGGCCTGCGCGACGCGGGTAATCAAATCTTGCTGGGCTTGCGCGAACTGCGCCTCGGAGATCGCTTGCGCCAGTTTGCTCTGTTCATAGGTCTGCCAGCGGTCCCAGCGGAACAGCGGCTGGCTCAGCGCCAGCGTGTACTGGTTGGTGCGCAGGTTTGCGCCGCTGCCGCCGATGATCCCCGGCTGGCCATTGACGATGCCCGGCTCGCCCTCGTTGAACGGCGAAATATCGTTGTTGTTCTTGACAATGGACCCCGACAGGCCGATCGTCGGCAGCAACCCCGCCCGCCCCTGGGGAACGCGTTCCCGCCCGGCGGCGAGCGAAGCGCGCGCGCTGGCGAAGGTGGCGTCGTTGGCCAGGGCCTGCTGGTACACCTGGATCAGGTCGATCGCGTGCGCATTGAGCGACACGAAAGCGCTGGCCAGCAGCACGGCGATGAGGGGTTTCTGCATTGCGGTCTCCGTCGGAGTCATCAAAAGTTTTAGGAAACTAACATGCGCGAGTCAATACTTCGGCATCGCCGGATCGACCTGCACGGCCCAGGCGTGGATTCCGCCCGTCAAATTCGTTACGTTCTCGAACCCGTTGCGTTCGAGGAAAGCCGCCACCTGCATGCTGCGCGCACCGTGGTGGCAGATGCAGACGATGTCCCGGTCGTCCGGCAATTCGCCGGCGCGGATCGGGACCAGGTGCATCGGGACCTGGGTCGAGCCGGCGATATGGCAGGTCTCGAATTCCCAGTTCTCGCGCACGTCGAGCAGGAGCGGCTGCGGCCGGCTTTCGTCAGCCAGGCGTTCGGCCAGCTCGGGTGCGGTCATGTGCTGCATCGCTCCAGCCTCAGAACGTGAAGCGCGACACGGCCGGCGCGCCGGACAGCATCTTGACGTTGGTCTCGAACACGGTGACCGTGTCGTAGGCCGCCTCGGACACGCGCGTCACCAGCACGCATTGCATGGCCGGCTTCTGGCCGACGATGGCGGCGATGCGGCCACCGACTTTCAGCTGCTTCAGGAACGTTTCCGGCAGGTTCTCGAGGCCGCCCGAAATCACGATGACGTCGTAGGGCGCATCCTTTTCCCAGCCGTTGGCGCCATTGCCCTCGACCACGCTCACGTTCGCGATGCCGGCGCGCGCGATGTTCTGTTCGGCCAGTGCCTTGATTTCCGGCGAGATCTCGACGGTGGTCACGTGACGCGCCTTATGCGCCATCAGGGCCGCCATGTAGCCCGAGCCGGCGCCGATTTCCAGCACGTTCTCGTGCGTCTTGATATTCAGTTCCTGCAGGACGCGCGCTTCGATCTTCGGATTGAACATCGCTTCCCCGCCCGGCAGCGGAATTTCCACGTCGGCGAAGGCCAGGTTCTCGTAGGCCTGGGGCACGAACTGTTCGCGCTTGACCACGTGCAGCAGGTCGAGCACGTCCTGGTCCAGCACGTTCCAAGGGCGGATCTGCTGTTCGATCATGTTGAAGCGGGCTTGTTCGATATTCATCTTGGTACTCGGCGGAAAGGAAATAATCCGATATTTTATCGTTGACTGCCTCTGGACGCACATCTTATCGGGGCAGCATCCGAATCGCGTGAAATTGCGACAGTCTGCAGTTTGAGGGGGGTGAACGCAGGGAAAGCGGCGCCGGCGCGATGCCGGCCGTCACGCAAGGGTGTTCTCAGCCGTACCGGCGGGCGGCAGCAGGCCGTGCAGGGCCATGTCGAGGAAGGTGGCGAGGAAGGCCTGGGGCTCGAGGGCGCCGCGTTCGCAGGGACCGACCGAATGCTTCCAGGTGACGAGCATGAGCATCGGTGCGATCAGCACCTGGGTCATTTGCGTGATATTTATCTGGCGGAACTCGCCGCGCTTGACGCCGCGCTCGAGCATGCTGGAGATCATGCGCGTGCCGCGGTTGATGACCTCATCCTGGTAGAACTTGGCCAGTTCCGGGAAGTTGCCGGCCTCGGCCGTGACAAGCTTGGCGATGCCCGACACCTTGTTGGCGCCGATCCGTTCCCACCAGTCCAGCAACACCTTGTGCAGCAAGTCGGCGCTGTGGCCCTCGAATTCGGCGACCTTGACTTCCGCCTCGGCGACAACCGGCACGATGCTGGTGCGCACGACCGCCTTGAACAGCTCTTCCTTGTTCTCGAAATACAGGTACAAGGTCCCCTTCGAGACGCCGGCGCGGCGCGCGACGTCCTCGAGGCGGGTCGAAGCGAAGCCGCGCTCGACGAACAGGTCGATCGCGGCCGCCAGCAACTCTTGCGGACGAGCATCCTTGCGGCGCTCCCAGCGCGGCTTGGTGTCAATGGGGCATTCCATGCTTCTGTCCGACAACTTAGTATTAAGTCATCGAATATAGACCCGGGCTCGGGGGTAGTCAAGCAGGCTTCGTTTGCCGCCGCGTCAAGTGTGCACTGTGTTTACGCCGCTCCGGTGCGGCGGGCGTTATACTGCGCGGTCCATTTCTTGTACCCGTCCGCTTCTTCCCGCCCAATGATTTGCCGCGACCATTGCGGTGCCTGCTGCACCGCCCCTTCGATCACCAGCCCGATTCCCGGTATGCCCAATGGCAAGCCGGCTGGCGTGCGCTGCGTGCAACTGGACGACGACAACCGCTGCCGCGTGTTCGGCAAGCCGGAGCGGCCCGCGTTTTGCGGCGGCTTGCAGCCGTCGAGCGAGATGTGCGGGGACAGCCGCGAGCAGGCGATCCGCTGGCTCGACGAGCTGGAGCGCGCCACCGCACCCGCCTGATCGGGGTGGCGTGGCGGAAGGCTACACGTCCTTCAGCGCCTCGTCGACTTTGCCTGCGTCGAGCAGGCTGACGGCGCGCGGCCCCGCCTGCGAGGCGGCGGGCACGACATTGCTCAGCTTGAGAACCCCGAGCAACTTGTCCCGATACGAACCAAGGAGCGAATCGCGCAATTCGTTTCCCGCGAAATGCAGCCCCTCGCTGCCGCTTTCGAGCGTATAGATGCCGGTTTTGCTGCCCAGGACGCAGGTGGGCATTCCGGACGCATCGAGCGGGAATTTCAGCAAACGAACCGATTGGCCAGCCGCGATTGAAGTGAAAATCGTTTCATGCAGCCAGGTCCTGATCTTGCTCCGGATCGCCACCCGGCGCCTCAGCATGGCCTCCGTCGGTATCGCTCCGGGATCGTCGGGGATGCCGGCGAGCTTGTGGAGCGCCTGCTTGAGCGCTGTGGCCGGGATCAGGAAATGGACCGGATGGCCGCACCGGATATAGAGCATCATTTGTAGCAAGGCATATCGCCGGCCGAGCTCATGCACCGATAGCGGCGTGGCATAGGTATCGTTCCTGTACGTCAGCGCGTCCTCGAGCAAGACCATCGGCGTGTGGCTCAGGACCAGGACTGCCGAGGCGTTGATGTCGTCCAGCTGCGAACACGAAGAAGGCCGTGCGACAGGGAGATCCGGCAGGGCAACCCGATGCCGGGCAAGCCGGTAGACGTCGCCAATGTATTTGGCAATGCATCCACCCGACGGAAAGCCGCCGCGGTAAACGGCAAGGCGGCGCACTTTTTCCCACGGATGGACGAAAGGCACACCGAGAAAATACAGCCCGAGCCAGGCGGCGGTCAGGTTTTCCATCAACAGCTCGTCGCTGCGGTTGCGGCGCTCCTTTTCGCCCAGCTTGCGGTGCTCCAGTTCGCCCAGCACGAGGTCGCAGTTCAGGAGGAACTGCTGCAATGCCGCACCGCGCATGCCCTCCGCCTTGCCGGAGCCGGACATGCGCGGCAGTTCGAGCAATTCGATCGTAAATGCCATGATGCGTCCGATCATGGCGTGATACCCCTCGATGTCCTCGCGTACTTTCAGCGGGATATTCCACAGCTGTGCTCCGGGCTCGATCACCCGCCGGGCGACCGCCTCGTTGATCAGCTTGATATCGTTCCAGAAATTACTCGCCTGGATATGGGACGGCGATCGAAGAAAGGACATCAGATCAACTCACTGAGAAGGTGCTTGAGCTTCGTGCAGCTTGGGGTGGCGCATGCCTCGACGAAACAGTTGCCCTTGGCAAGGCGTCGTTTCAGCAATTCACTGAACACGGCCGTGCACAAGTTTTCGGCGGTATCCCGGCTCAACAGGACCGAGCGGTTCATGCGCTCGTCGACGTCGTCGAACGCGGCCAGCAGAAAATCCTGCTTCGGTTCGTCCAGATAATTTTTCATGCCGAGCTGGTTCAGGAGGCGTTTCAAGGCCAGGTCTTCTTCCTCCTGGCAGTGCAAGTCGAGGGCCGCATAGCGCAGCACGGCGAACACATACTCTTCCGCGCGTCCACCGTGCTGGGCGAAGTCCTGCACGTTGTTCCTGGCCCACCCGCTCAGTGCGCGCCTGTCATCCACATTAGCGATGTCATGCGTCAACTGGCGCACCGTTGCATTGCCCTCCTTGCCGCGCTCGATCGCCTGGAATACCGTCTCGTCCACGACGTGCATCCAGCAAGGGGCGCGCGAAATCTTGATGCGAAACCGGGCGGCCTTGCCGTCGAACGTCTTGGCGACGCGGTCCTCATAGGCCATGTCGAACACGACCAGGTTCCATGCCAGCCCCAGCAGTGCACGGAAAAATTCCTTGCGCTCTTCCGAGGACGCCCGTGCCAGTCCTTCCAGCAGGGCGAGTGGCTGGTCGCTGACGAAGCGCACCGTCGCCGCCGTCCTGATCAGCGTGCTCAACAGGGTATCGGCGTCGTTGCTGCAGCCACAGCGCTCCTGGTATTCCTGCCAGGGGTCGGCGGCTCCGGCACACCGCCACCACGCGCTGTCGATGTCGAAATAGCGGATGACGGCGTCGACCCGGTCGGTCGCGTTGCCATACAAGCCGTAGAGTTCGGTGCGCCACTCGTTGAGACCGTCGGCATCGAGCACCGTGCCCACCTTCGACTTCAGTTCATCGGTCCTGTCCTTGAGCTCATGCTCGGTGTCGGTCAAGCCACCATAATGTTCAGCGGCAACGAAGATGGCGACAAGTGCCATGACGAACACGGCCGGCTCGTAGACGGAGTGCATCGCGATCGCAAACACCATTGGCGGTACCATGGACAATAAACCCAGCAACCATTTCAGCGCCAGGGGCACATGGTCGAAAAAGCGGTGCTCGCGCCATCGCGGCGTCTTGATCGCGGGCAGGACCACGCGCAGGCAGCCATCGGCCTGGGCTTGTTGCTGCGCCTCGCGGAAGCGGGCCGTGTCGAGCGGCACGCGATGGCGCCGCCATCGGGACAGGGCGTGCTTCAATTCATTGGTCAGCAGAAAGGTGTGGAACCACAGCCATGAAATCGCCATCACCACCAGCACTTTGAGCAGGGAGCCGGGCAGCGACTGCCTGGGATGGGTACGGTCATCGATGGTCTCACGCAGGGCGCCGATCTCGCATTCCACCACGCGGTTGGCGTTTTCCGACTGTGAAGGCGACGGCAGCAGCGCCGTCTGCGATGCGACGTATCGCGCGAAAGCGCAAGGGTCCGACTCGCGGGAGGCCTGATCCGCGGCGTGAGCACGGACCGTGTCGTGCGCGGCCGGCGCATCCCGCAAGAGCTTGCCCAGGGCCTTGCCTGCGTGATCCAGTGAGAGTTTCTCGACCATGGTGTCCGCCGCGCCCCAGACGTAATGTTCGCCGGGTTTCGCGGAGTGGCCGTTGTCGACGTAGTAATCGTAGTAATTCAGGGCGAGCCAAAGCGAAGCCAGCCACAACGCGAGATACACAACGATTCCGCGGGAGGTCTTGATCGTCCAGAAGCCGGCTTTGTGATCGGAGTCGTGCATGGGCACCTCATCACGCCCTGCCCTGGCGCCGGAAACGGGCCAGGCTCCCTTGTTTGATGACTGTTCATCAAAGGAGTTCCGAGTGCTCAGCCGGCCGGGGACTTCAAGCGCCCGCGCCTGGGTCCAACTATGCGGCGGCCTTGTGCGCGACGCCGCGTTTCGCCTGCTGTACGTGCGAAAACAGCGTGCCCAGCGTCATGCGCTCATCCCAGATGTCAGCAAGCGCCACGCCATAACGGCTGCGCAATTCTTTCGCCAGGCGCTCGACTTCATGTGACTGCGGAATCCACTTGGCCGAATGCAAGGCGCGATAAATGCCCAGCAATTGATCGTCGGGACGGAATTTCTGGGTTTCGGTCGTGCGGAAGGAGAAGGCGTCGGCAAACAGGGAGAGGAATTCGCCGATCTGGCGCTTCGTTGCCGAAGGAAAGGCGCGGCGCCACAGGCGGGCCTGGGAAGGTCGTGCACGGAAAGGATTGGGGATCTGTCCGATGGCAAGGGCGGACCATGCAACCGCCAGCAAGACCAGGATTGCAACAATACTCATCGTTGTGCGGCAGAGTGAATCATGAATCCAGTCTAGCACGTGATCCGGCGCCGTGAACACACTGCGCGGCGATATCGTGCAGGCCGGCGCGGACGCAACAGAACTGCGCCGGAAGCGCCGGTGCGAGGGCAAACCTGCCCGCGCAGCGCGCCCCGGCTCAGCGGCAATAGCGCCGCTCGTGGTAAGCTTCGACCCCGCGCAGTTTCTCCACCTGGTCCCCCCGCTACTTTACATAAAGACACATGGATATCCTCCTCGCCATCAAGGCGATCATCATGGGCCTGGTCGAGGGCTTTACCGAGTTCCTGCCGATTTCCTCCACCGGCCACCTGATCCTGGCCGGCAGCCTGCTCGAATTCACGGGCGAAAAAGTCAAGGTGTTCGAGATCGCGATCCAGGCCGGCGCCATGCTGGCCGTGATCTGGGAATACCGCGAGCGCATCGCGCGCGTGCTCTCCGGCATGTTCAGCGAGCGGCGCCAGCAAAAATTCGTCATCAACCTGGTCGTCGCCTTCCTGCCGGCCGCCGTGCTCGGCCTGATGTTCGACCATGCAATCAAGGCCGAGCTGTTCAAGCCGGTGCCGGTCGCGCTCGCCTTCATCATCGGCGGCCTGGTGATCCTGTGGGTCGAGCGCCGTCCGAAGGCGCGTCCGCAGGGCTTGCCCCACGCTTCGCGCATCGAAACCGTCGACGAGATGAGCGTGCTCGATGCCTTCAAAGTCGGCTGCGCGCAGGCCTTTGCCCTGATTCCCGGCACCAGCCGTTCCGGTGCGACCATCATCGGCGGCATGCTGTTCGGCCTGTCGAGAAAAGCCGCCACCGAATTCTCGTTCTTCCTCGCCATTCCGACCCTGCTGGCCGCGACCGTGTATTCGGTGTACAAGGAACGCGCCCTGCTGTCGATGGCGGATTTACCGATGTTCGGCCTCGGCGGCCTGGCCGCTTTCGCCTCGGCTTTCCTGTGCGTGCGCTGGCTCCTGCGTTACATCAGTTCGCACGACTTCACGATCTTCGCCTGGTACCGTATCGTGTTCGGTTTGATCGTCCTCGTCACCGCGCATTACGGGCTGGTGAACTGGGCGGAATGAGCCCGAAAGCAATCCCATGAACAGCGAACCCATCGTTCACGATCTGCAGCACAATCTGCAGCACGGCACTGAGCAAGACACCGAAGCGCGCGCGCTTCACCTGCTGCAGACCGTCTTCGGTTACCCCGCCTTCCGCGGGCAGCAGGGCGACATCGTCCATCACGTCGCCAGCGGCGGCGACGCCCTGGTCCTGATGCCGACCGGCGGCGGCAAGTCGCTGTGCTACCAGATCCCCGCGCTGCTGCGCGACGGCGTCGGCGTCGTCGTGTCTCCGCTGATCGCGCTGATGCAGGACCAGGTGGACGCGCTGGAAGAAGTCGGCGTACGCGCCGCCTTTTTGAACTCGACGCAAACCTTCGAAGAAACCCTGCGCATCGAGCGCCTGGTGCGCACCGGGGAGATCGACCTCGTGTATGTGGCGCCCGAGCGCCTGATGACCCAGCGCTGCCTCGACCTGTTCCACGATTCGCGCATTTCCCTGTTCGCGATCGACGAGGCGCACTGCGTCTCGCAATGGGGTCACGATTTCCGGCCGGAATACATCCGCCTGTCGATCCTGCACGAGCAGTTTCCCGCCGTGCCGCGCATCGCGCTCACGGCGACGGCCGACCAGCAGACCCGCGACGAGATCGCGCACCGCCTGCAACTGGACGACGCCCGTAAATTCGTCTCCTCCTTCGACCGTCCGAACATCCGCTATTCGATCGTCGAGAAGACGACTGGACGCAAGCAGCTGCTCGACTTCATTACCACCGAGCATCCAGGCGACTCGGGCATCGTCTACTGCCTGTCGCGCAAGAAAGTCGAAGAGACGGCCGAGTTCCTGAACGAAAACGGCATCCGCGCGATGGCCTACCACGCCGGTATGGAGTATGCGAAGCGCGCCGACAACCAGGCAAGATTCCTGCGCGAAGAAAACATCGTGATGGTCGCGACGATCGCCTTCGGCATGGGCATCGACAAGCCGGACGTGCGTTTCGTCTGCCACCTGGACCTGCCGAAAAGTATCGAGGGCTATTACCAGGAAACGGGCCGCGCCGGCCGCGACGGCATGCCGGCCAGCGCCTGGATGGCCTACGGCTTGCAGGACGTGGTGCTGCAGCGCCGGATGATCGACGAATCCGAAGCCGACGAAACGTTCAAACGCGTGCTGGGCGTGAAGCTCGACGCCATGCTCGGGCTGTGCGAGACACTCAGTTGCCGGCGCATGCGCCTGCTCGACTATTTCGGCGAGCGCTCGGGTCCCTGCGGCAATTGCGATACCTGCCTGATTCCGCCGATCAGTTTTGACGCGACCGTGCCGGTGCAAAAGCTGCTCTCGACCATCTACCGGGTCGACCAGCGCTTTGCCGCGGGCCACGTCATCGACGTGCTGCGCGGGGTGCAGACCGACCGCATCGGCCAGTGGCACCACGATTCGCTGTCCGTGTTCGGCATCGGCAACGACCGCAGCGAGCAGGAGTGGCGCGCCATCGTGCGCCAGACCATCGCGCTCGGCCTGATCACGGTCGACCACGAATCCTACAGCTCGCTGAAACTCACCGACGCTGCGCGACCCGTACTAAAAGGCGGGCAGAAGGTGCAGCTGCGCCAGTACCAGAAGCCGGTCAAGCCGAAGCGCGCCTTCACGACTTCGAAGGGTTACGAGGAAACCGAGCTGTCGAAATCCGAACAGGCGATTTTCGACAAGCTGCGCTGGTGGCGCGTCGAGACCGCGCGCGCGCATGGCGTGCCGGCTTATGTCGTGTTCCAGGATGCAACGCTGCGCGAAATCGCCAAGGTCAAGCCGACCTCGCTCGATCAATTGCGCGGCGTGTCCGGCGTCGGCGAAAAGAAGCTGGTTTCCTACGGCGACGAGATCGTCGGTATCATCAACGAGATGCTGTAGCGCCCGCCGCGGCACCATATCCCCTTCCATCATGCACATCGACTCCCCTTCGAGCGCGCCGGCCCCCTCCGGCGTGCCGGCCAACGCGGCCAGCCTGCAAACCTTCGTCTTCGCCCTGTTCTTCATCTTCGGCGGCATCACCAGCCTGAACGACGTCATCATCCCGAAACTGAAGGATTTGTTTACGCTGAGCTATGCGCAGGCGATGCTGGTGCAGTCGGCCTTTTTTGCCGCCTACTTCATCGTCTCGATTCCCGCCGCCGCCATCGTGCGCCGCATCGGCTACATGCGCACGGCCGTGGTCGGCCTGCTGACCATGACGGCCGGTTGCCTGCTGTTCATCCCGGCCTCCTCGTCCGGCGTGTTCGCCACTTTCCTCGTCGCCCTGTTCGTGCTGGCCTCCGGCATCACGATCGTGCAGGTGGTGGCCAATCCATTGATTTCCTTGCTGGGCATGCCTGCGACGGCGCACAGCCGCCTCACCTTTGCCCAGGCTTTCAACTCGCTGGGCACGACCGTGTTCCCGTATGTGGGCGCGATCCTGATCCTCGGTTCGCTGGCGACCATCGATCCGAACACGCTTTCCGGCGCCGCGCTGGATGCCTACCGCGCCGCGGAGACGCGCGTCGTCGTCAACACCTATATCGGCCTCGCCATTGCACTGGTGATCGTCGCGGCCATGGTCTGGCACAACCGCAAGAAGCTGGTCGAGGCGCGCGCGCCGAAGGTCAGCGCGCTGCGCGCCTTCGAACTGCTGCGCCAGCCACGCTTCGCCTTCGGCGCAGCCTGCATCTTTTTATATGTGGGTGCGGAGGTGGCGGTCGGTTCGCTGATCGTCAATTACCTGATGGAAGCGAACGTGCTGGGGCTGAATGCGGAAAGCGCCGGCAAGCACGTGCCGCTGTACTGGGGCGGCGCGATGGTCGGCCGTTTCATCGGCGCCGCGCTGCTGCGCATGTTCTCGCCGGGCAAAGTGTTGGCCTGCGCGGCGGGCATGACGATTACCTTGCTGCTGGTGTCGGCGAATACGACGGGCGTCGTGTCGGGCTGGGCGCTGCTGGCGATCGGGCTGTTCAATTCGATCATGTTCCCGACCATTTTCTCGCTGGCCTGCGAAGGGCTGCGCGAGCGGGCGGCGGAAGGCTCGGGATTGATCTGCATGGCGATCGTCGGCGGCGCGATCGTGCCGCTGATCACGGGAACTGCGGCGGATGCGGTCGGGCTGAAAATGGCGCTGGCGGTGCCGGCGGTCTGCTATGCCATCATCCTGTGCTTTGGCGTCTTTGCCCGCCAGCCACGGACGCTGTAATTCGTAGGGTGGGCACTCTGTGCCCACGCAGAAATCTGCGTCGTGTTGGCCTCGGCCTTTGCCGCGCTACACGCAAAAAATAAACGCCTCCAACTGATCATTTGGAGGCGTTTCCTTTTGCATGCGGCCTGGTTCTAACCGTGCCAACACCGATCGAGCGTCCGCGTGGGCACGGAGTGCCCACCCTACTTTTTGGTGAACACCAAGTCCCACACCCCGTGCCCCAACTTCAGGCCGCGGTTCTCGAACTTGGTCAACGGCCGGTACGCCGGCTGCGGCGCGTAGCCCTCGGCGGTATTCGCCAGCATCGGCTCGGCGCCCAGCACCTCCAGCATCTGCACCGCGTAATCTTCCCAGTCCGTCGCCAGGTGGATATAGCCGCCAGTCGCTAACTTCTCGCACAGCAGTTTTACAAATGCCGGCTGGATCAAACGGCGCTTGTTGTGACGCGCCTTGTGCCACGGGTCCGGGAAATAAATGTGCACGCCGGCCAGCGAGCCGTCGGCAATCATGTGGTTCAGCACCTCGAAGGCATCGTGCTGGATCAGGCGCAGGTTCTGGATGCCCTGCTCGCCGATCTGTTTGAGCAGGCTGCCCACGCCCGGCGTGTGCACTTCGACGCCGATGAAATTTTTATCGGGCATCTGGCGCGCAATGTGGGCCGTCGTGTCGCCCATGCCGAAGCCGATCTCGAGGATCGTCGGCGCCTGGCGCCCGAAGGCAGCGGCGTAGTCGAGCATTTCTTTCTTGTACTCGACCAGGAATTGCGGCCCGAATTCTTCGAGCCCGCGCGCCTGCCCGGTCGACAGCCGGCCGGCGCGGGTGACGAAACTGCGGATGCGGTGTTCAGTAGGGTCGTACAGCATCGTACGGGCCGGGCCGTTGTTGGGCGTGTCTTCGGACATGGGAAATAGGTGTGAGGAGAGAACGGCGGACATTATAGCCCAGGACCCAAGCGGCATTACCTGTCAGGACAGCCTGTGGCGGCGCGGCATCCGCGTGTGATCAGAAAGGCAATCTGCGCCATAATCCCCTTTTGACTTCCCACTCCCCGAGGCCAGCCGATGCATTCGACCAAACACCCGATCGCGATCGAAGACAACGTCGCCACTTTTCAACTGACCTCCTTCCACTACGGCACGCCCGGAACTGGCAAGAAGGTGTACATCCAGGCCTCGCTCCATGCGGACGAGGTGCCGGCGATGCTGGTCGCCCATTTCCTGCGCCAGGAACTGGACCGGCTCGATGCCGAAGGACGTATCCGCGGCGAAATCATCCTGGTGCCGGCCGCCAACCCGATCGGCCTGTCGCAGACCATCCACGGCACGCCCTTCGGGCGCTACGATTTATCCACGGGCGTGAATTTCAACCGCGCCTATAAACACGTCGCGACCGACCTCAAAAAGTCGCTCGAAGGAAAGCTGGGCAAGGATGCCGAAGCCAACGTCGCCCTGATCCGCGAACACGCCCGCCAATCGCTCGCCGACTGGACGCCGCCCACCAGCGGCGGCCTGCTGAAAAAAACCCTGCTGTCGATGGCGATCGACGCCGACATCATGCTCGACCTGCATTGCGATAACGAATCCGTGCTGCACATGTATGCCGGCGAACCGCTGGCCGAAGCCGTGCAGCCGCTGGCGGCCCTGATGGGTGCGCATGCGCTGCTGCTGGCGCGCGAATCCGGCGGCGAGCCTTTCGACGAAGCCTGCAGCCGCCTGTGGTGGGACCTGGCGGAACACTTCGGACCGGAGGTCGCGATTCCACCGGCTGGCGTCGCCATCACGGTCGAGCTGCGTGGCGAGAGCGACGTGCGCTATGAACTGGCAAAGCCGGACGCCCAGGCCTTGCTGCAATACCTGGCGCGCAATGGCGTGCTCGACTTGACGATTGAACCGCTGCCGGAGCCCCTGTGCGCGCCGACGCCGCTGGAAGCCGTCGAGCCGCTGTTCGCGCCCCACTCCGGGGTCCTCGTCTTCCTGAAAAAGCTCGGCGACAAGGTGGAGGCCGAGGAAGCCGTGGCCGAGATCGTCAACCCGGTGACGGGCCAGGTGACCGCGGTCCGCCCCAAGCACGCCGGCGTCTTTTTCGCGAGCACGGCGCACCGCCACCTGCTGCGTGGCATGCACGTTTGCAAGATCGCCGGCGCAAGCGCTTTCCGCGAAGGCGACCTGCTGGGTTCCTGAGCGCGTCCGGTTCATTTTTTAGCCTCCAGCGCTGCCAGCCGGGCTTCGGTCTCCCGGATGGCAAGCTCGGCTTGCCGCTGTTCGCGCGCGTCTTTCCTGAGCATATAAAACACGTTCAGGCAGCAGGTCATGAGGCCGGTGACGATGCCGAAGGCGATACCGACCCGCTCGAGCGTCATTGCCGTGCCGATCGATGCCATCGCCCCGGCAATGCTCGAGATTTCCACCATTTTCCATTTCATCGCTTGTCTCCTTGTTCGCCGTAACCTTGAGATAACGCAGGGCGTATAGGAATACTATACTTTTTAGTCAAGAATTTCTATACTTGTTCGTGTGGCCTTGCTATACAATTTCGCGATGGAACTTAAAACGATGATTGCCAATTGGATCAAAGAGGCTCGGCGCGATGCCGGCCTTTCGGGCGAAGCCCTGGGGACGAAACTGGCGTTCGAGCTGGGGACGACGCGCGGCCATACCAAGGCAAACATTTCGCATTGGGAGACCGAGAAGCACGGTCCCAGCCTGCAGCAATTGCTCGCGATCGCCAAGATCACCGGCAAAAGCCTGCCGGCCGCGATCATCGACGGCTTGCGGGGCACCGATCCCACCCAGCTCTTGCCCGGCGCCATGCGGGTAGTCGTGCCCGAGGCCAACGACGACAGCTTCGTCCAGGTGCCGATGGTGAAGTTGCGCCTGTCCGCGGGCGTCACCGGATTCCAGACCGAGCCGGAGCAGCACGACGGCGGCACGGTCGGCATGCGCCGCGACTGGGTCGAGCGCAAGGGACTGAACCCGGCCAAGCTGATTGCGATTCTCGTCAAGGGAGAAAGTATGGAGCCGACGCTGTACGAGGACGATATCGTCGTCATCAATACCGCCGACCGGAAACCGGCGGCCGGCGAAGTGTTTGCCGTGAATTTCAATGGCGAGCCGGTCGTCAAGCGCATGCAGAAAGACGGCGGCCGCTGGTGGCTGGCGTCCGACAACCGGGACCAACGCACCTATTACCGCCGCGCCTGCGAAGGCGACAGCTGCCTGGTCATCGGCCGCGTGGTGCGCAAGGAAAGCGACCGGATCTGATGCGGATACACGTCACGCAGTTCGCGCCGCATGGATCGCCGATCGTGGTGGCGCTCGTCGAATCGCGGTTCACCGTGAAGGGTGCCGCGGAGCCGGTCCTGAAGAAGGTCGCCGAACACTTTCCTGCGCAACCGATCATGCTGGTATCGCTCGAGACGAATGGCTTCCGGGCGTATGCGCCCTTCCAGACCGGCGAATTGCTGGCATTGCTGCAATTGGAAACGCTGGGATTCCAGGAAATCGACATTTCGCTGCCTGCGCCCGAACGCGACGCGCCGCTGCCGTTTTAGCCAGGATCGAAGAGGGGAAGTTGCTTGCGCAGCGGGCACGCATGCCCTCGCCGTAGGGACTGGAGCGGGTGAAGGGAATCGAACCCTCGTCGTAAGCTTGGGAAGCTTCTGCTCTACCATTGAGCTACACCCGCGTTGCCCGCATTCTACGCGCGTTCTGGCGTGTTTGACAAATCTTTAGGAGCGCAGACGCGATCCGCAGAAACTTGTTTCGGAGCTGAACAGAGGGTCAAACAGAAAGCGAATAAAAAAAGCCACGTCGCCGCTTTTTTGTTTTCTATAGATCCATATTTTTCTTGACGCTCATTAAAATCATGTAAATACTGAAATGCCCTGCCGGTCGCGACACGCGCTTCGGCAACACCGCTGTCGCGATTCTTCATGCATTTGGAGGGAAGCAACATGCCGTCACAGCTGCTCAAGCCCCACTTGTTCCAAAGCGCTTACAAGGCGACCGCCGACGGCGTCAATGCGAAAGGGTTTGCACGGTCGGATCCCTGGGCCATGCTGATGCCGCGCCTGGCCACGCTGTGCGGCGCCGCGTTCGAGATGACGCATGGGGAGGCGCTCGAGATGCTGCGCAAGCACGCCAGCGAACGCGCCCTCAAGGCCGGGTCGCACGGGAAATTCCTGCTGACGGCGAGCGCACTGGGGGGCGACCACAGCACGCCGAGCGCAGAGCAGACCGCCCGCATCGCTGCGCTGGACCTGCTCTGCCACACCTATTGTCATTCCACCAAGGGACAGGAAGCGGTCTGGATCGTCTCGATCCCGAGCCATTACATCACCTGGCCACATCTTCAACTGGCCGGGAAGACGGTCGCCGGCATCCTCGCCAGCATCGACGGCAGCGGCACCGAAAAGTTTTCGCTGACCAATCGCAGGAACATCGCCAGCGCCGCCCAGACCGGGCTGGCATGGACGCTCAAGGCACTTGTCGTGCTGGACGACCTCAAGGCCGGATCGACGGCGATGGCACGACTGCGCTACTGGTTCGGGAACGCGGCCACGACCGATGCCGAACTGGCCAGCTTCGCCGACACCTTGCGCGCGGGGCTGCGCAAGATCGCCGCCAAGCTGAACGGCGGCACCGCCGTCGTCACCGACTTCGTGCCGATCCGCACCTCGCCCGATGTGAAAGACATCAAGGCACGCAGCGCGAATGCCTTCGTCGTCGGCTCGGAGGCGCAGGATGTGATCTATATCGAGCAAGGCTTCTTTTCGCAGAACGCCCGCAACGTGTTCCAGAACGACGCCCGCCACTGGGCCCGCATCATGGTGCATGAAATGACCCATCGCGAGGGCGCGACGCTCGACAAACGGTATGGATGGGCGGGCATCTCTCCGTCGACGGGCAAGATTACGCCGGCCGACGCGATGGTGAACGCCGACAACTGGGCGATCTTCGTGGCCGATGCGGCCGGCGCGATGACGGCGACCGATATCGCGCGCGCCACGAATGGCGTATGAAGCACTGGCCGGCCCTGGGGGGCGTGCTGGTGGCCGTTGTGCTGGCGGCATGCAGCGCGCGCAACGACAGCGCGCAAGCCAAACAAACCACAAGCAAGGAGACCAAAATGTCCGACGATGACCTGTTGGTGGGATCGTTCGATCGCTCGCCGCCGCCGAAGGTGGATCCGGTCGTGCGCGACGGCAAGCGCTATGCGCAATATATCGGCACCCATGACGAGCACATTGGCCAGAGCGGCGGCCTGCTCGAAATCGTCGACGCGGCGACCAGCAAGCGACTGGGCCTGATCAAGGTGTATGACAACCAGCGCGAACCCGACCTCGAGGGTGACGTCCAGGACATCTTCTTTAGCGCGATGGCCTTCGACAGCGCGGGCAAGCTGATCATCACCGACGAGGTCGGCAGGCGTTTCGCTGTCGATGTCGTCAAGGGCGAATCGCAACAGCTGCCCTGAGCCTGCCGGCGCCGGCTACTTCGGTGCCTCGACCGTATAGCCCTTGGCCTGCAGGCGTGCAATCACGCCTTTCGGGTCGAAAATCTCCTTGATCTGCACCATCGCAAAGGTATTGGCATTGGCCGCCAGTGCTTTCTCCGCCGCGGCGATCCAGGATGCCAGGGCCTGCTCGTTCAGGGTCTGCAATTCCGGCTGGTTCTTCGCCAGCGAGCTGGTGGTGATGGCCTTGTGGCAGGCGGCGCGGTCGCCGTAATCGAGTTTGCGGATATCCTCGAATTCCCCGACGGCCCAGGCATTGGCGCGGGCGCGCATGACGTCGAGCTCGCCTTCCAGGCGTTCAATGGTTTTTGCCAGGCAAGGCACGTCGTCCATGGCCGACTTCTTGAAGTCGCGCACCGCCTTGCCCGGGTCCTTGATCTGGAGGTGAACCGCGGGGTCGGTCACCTTCAGCTTGTACTTGTCGACGATCCGTTCGATAGTTTTCGCGATTTCCCCGCCGTCCCTCAGGCCCGCCTGCTTGAGTGCACGGCTTGAGAGTTCCGCCGCAACGAAGGAAGGACGTTCGCGCTCGACGCCGTTGTCGTCGCCGAAATACTTCTGCTTGAGCGGCTGCCAGCGCGCATAGACGTCGGGCGGCAGCACGTCTTTCAACTCGGCGCCGTCCGGATTTTTCTTGACGCCGATCAGGAAAGGCAAGGCGGCCAGTCCGCCCCAGCCGACGCTGACGCCTGCCATCGGCGGTTTGAGGTATTCCTGAGACTGCGCGATGACCTTCTCGACCTGGCGCGAGCGCCACTCCATGTTGGTGGGCACCGGGGAATAGGTGCCGAAGACCCACATCACGTGGTCGTCCTTCGACACTTTCCACAGCCCCGGCCCCGGACGGCTGCCGGAAACGAGGATGGTCTGCGGGACCGGTTCCGCTTCTTCGGTGGCAGGCGCGGCCACCGCGGGTGCCTGCACAGGCTCGGCCGCCGTCTGCGCCCATGCCGGCAAGCTCAGGAAACACAGGGTCAGCGCGGGTACGACACGTTGCAACAGCATGGCGGCATCCTTCGGGTGGTTAGCTGAAGGATATTGTGTTGCCGTTGAGCGATATAAGCAAGAAACAAGATGTTACAAGAGCCATATGTATATTGAATATCACGAATTCTCACCGGGACGCTTGCGCGCTGCCCACGGACGCAGCACGAGATAGCTCGGCACCGAGGTGCGCGACACGCTGCTCGCGCTGATCAGTTGCCGCCGCAGCAATAAGGCGATCGCGCGCTGGGCGGTGATGCGCGACAGGCCCGTGTCGATGGCGATCGTTGCATAGCTGAGCTGTACGGCGCGCCCGCCGGCCGCCTCGATCCGGTGCCACAGGAAACAATAGATCAGGAAGGCCGAGGGTGCGTGCTCGTGGCCGACGAGGTCGGGCATCAGCACGTCGAGCACATAGGGGTCGAAGGTCGTCACTGGCATCATCAAGAGTATAGTCTTGATGATTATAGCGGCCGGCCGTGCCGTGCGAGAATGCCGGGCCAACAACTCCGGAGCCGCGCATGATCACCCATATCAAATTCGTCAGCATCCCGACCCGCGACCAGGACGCGGCGCTTGCCTTCTATACCGAAAAACTTGGCTTTCGCGTCATCACCGACCAGCCCTTCGGCCCGCAGCGCTGGATCGAGCTGCGCGTGGGGTCCTCGGAAACGCGCTTCGTCCTCTTCACGCCGCCGGGCCAGGAAGACCGCATCGGCAGCCAGTTCAATGGTTCGCTGGCCTGCGACGATGTCGAGGCAACGTACCGCCAGCTCTCGGCGCGCGGCGTCGAGTTCGTGTCGGAACCGCAAAAGCAGCCCTGGGGCACCTATGCCGTCATGAAAGCCCCGGACGGCAACCAGTTCGTTCTCTCCTCGTCCTGATCCTCCCCGAGCGGCTTGCCGAAGCGGCATCGAAGCTTGACAAGCCGCCAATCCGCCCGCGATTGTGCTGGTTTCGGGGATAAATATTTCCGTGCGTCCATCAAGATCCGGCGGCGCAGGCCGTTATGAAGAGGGATAGCGCGCCGCTGCGCGCATGCCCTACTTACTTCCGGATCTGTCATGAAACTCGTCGCTGTCCTCGCCCTTGCCGCCGCTTCGCTGCTGTCCGCCTGCGGCATGCCCCTCGTCCGCCAGGCGAGCGCGCCGCACCCGGCCATCGTCACCCTGAACGCCACCGGCTACGGCGCCGTCAACACGGCCGCCTGCAATGGCGATTGCGAGCGCATCTCGCCGGCCCAGCGCAAACTGCTGGCCATGCGCGCCGCGCGCCTGGACGCCTACCGCGCCATGGCCGAACAGGTATACGGAACGCGCATCGAAGGCGGCAGCACGGTTGGCTCGCTCGCGCTGAAGGACGATAGTTTCAAGGTGTATATTGACGCCTTCATCCGTGGCGCGCGCGTGACCAATGTCGCCCAGCGCGAAGACGGCAGCTTCGAGACGACCGTGGAGATGGAATTCGACACCAATGCGGCCCAATCCTCCGCCCCGACCCCACGCGCTGCCCAGGCGGTGGCGAAGAACGCCCGCAGCATGGTGGGCAACGCCGGTCCCGGCGCTGCCTACGGCGCGTCGTTCTACCATGCCCAGTAAGCTGCGTCTCGTGTGCGGCGCCTTGCTGGCGCTGCTGCTTCATTTCTCTCTTCCCGCCTTCGCCGGTCCGCTCGAGGCCGAAGGCGTCGCCACGGTCGCCGACGGCAACCTGGCGCGCGCACGGCAAACCGCGATTCGCGATGCGCTCGAGCAGCTCGGCCTGCGCAGCGGCGCCCGCGTCGACGTCGCCGCCGGCGCTTCCACCCGCGGCAAGACCTTCGAGAGCAGCCGCGTCCAGCCGGCCGCCGACTTCGAGCGCTACACCGTCCTGCGCGAATGGCAAACGGGCCCCGTGCTGCACGTGCGCATCGCGGTGAAAGAAGAGGACGCGCGCCCGCGCGGCAGCGTCAACCTCGGCTACAAGAAGAAAATCGTCGTCACGCCCTTCCACGTGCGCCGCTCGCCCCAGCTCGACGACGTCGACGACATCGCCGTGCGCCTGCCGCAGGAACTGCTGCGGCGCATGACGGCCGGCGGCAAATTCCTCGGCAAGGAAAGCCCGTACGTGATTTCTCCGGGCGCGAACGGCCCGAGCGCGGACACGGCGGCCGTGCGCCGCATCGCAACCATGTACGAGGGCCAGTTCGTGGTGTCGGGCGAGATCGTCGATGCCGGCAATTTCGACAAGCCGGCGTATTTCGGGCTGATCGACAAGAACGCGCGCCGCATCGAAATCGAATTTTATGTGCACGATGGCCTGACCGGCGTGCTGCTGGCGCGCCGTACGGCGCTGGTCGAGCAGGTCGGCGAACGGCGCGTCGGCCGCGATAAACCGTTCGGCAGCGCCAGCTTCGCCGCCACGCCCTTCGGCGGCGCGATCCTGCGCGCGCTCGACGAAGGCATTGCCGGGATCACGGCCGATATCGCGGCGCTGCCCTTCATGGCCAAGGTGGTGCAGGTGCAGGGCGAGCGGATCGTCATCGACGCCGGCAGCACCTCGTCGGTCGCGCCGGGGGACCAGCTCGTGATTTATCGCGCGGACCCGCGCCAGCAGGTGTACGGCGCCGATCCGCTGGCGCCGCTCGGGACCGTCGAGACGCCGGTTGGCACGCTGGCGATCATACAGGTGCAGCCGGGGTTCGCGATCGGGACGGTGACGCCGCCGGCCGCGGCAAGGCAGGTCAGCGCGGGGGATATGGTGCGGTTTGATGTGGCGGTGATGCCGGGCCGGTGATTATCCGGCGATCATGCGCCTCTACCTGACGATTCGAGACCGCTGCGTAACGTAGGGTGGACTCCCGAGTCCACGCGGTACGACGTGTGCGCCTCGAAATGCATCTCGATCAGGAAGCATTGCACCGCGTGGGCTCGAGAGCCCACCCTACGTTACCTCGGTTCTTCCGGCGGTTTGTCCAACAGCGACTGCGCCAGCTTCAACCCCTCCACCATCACCTTGAACGCCGCGTGCTTCGCCTCTTCATCCGGCACGCGCAGGATGTACGAGGGGTGATAGACGGTGACGACCCAACGGTCTCCATGGCGGATCGCCTTGCCGAGCGACTCGCCCAGCTTCGCGCTGCCGCTCCCCAGCACCGATTTCAAAGCCGTCGCACCCAGCGCGACGATCACCTTCGGCTTCACCGAGGCCAGCTCCTTGTCCAGCCAGTAGTGGCAGGCCTCCACCTCGCGCTGCGCCGGCGTCTTGTGCAGGCGCCGCTTGCCGCGCGGCTCCCATTTGAAGTGTTTTACTGCATTCGTCAGATAAATCTCGCGCCGCTCCAGCCCGGCGGCCTCGAATACCCGGTCCAGCAGCTTGCCGGCGGGTCCAATAAAGGCCTTGCCGGCCAGGTCTTCCTGGTCGCCCGGCTGTTCGCCCACCAGCATGATCTGCGCCTTCTTCGGTCCTTCTCCACCCACGGCCTGGGTGGCGTACTGCCACAGCTCGCAGCGCCGGCACTCGTCGAGCTTCGAGGGCTGCTGGCGCTCGGGCTGGGCGTCGGCCGGGGCGATCGGGATCGTGCTGCCGCTTTTACGGCCTACCGCCTGGGCCTGGCCGGTGCTGCGCGCGCCCAGTTCGGCGTTGCTGACCATGCCCGGCACGATCGCCCCTTCCGGCAAGTTCTTCCAGAAGCGCGAGGGAATATGGCTTCCCAACAGCTGGGCGTTCACACGCGCCGGATTGAAGATGCTGCGGTAATAGGTCAGCCAGAGCGCCTCGCCCGCGTCATCCAGGTCGGCCGCGCTCGACATCAGGGGGCCGGTGTGGTGCAAGGTGGCGCCGTCCCACATGACGCTGGCCTCGGGCGTGCCGATCATCCAGGTGACGCCGCCCATGCGGTTTTTGAAATGTTCGGCGACCTGGGGCAGCACGTCGTGGCGCGGCTCGAACCAGGCGGCGAAGCGCGGCGGACCCGCATCGGCGGGACGCTCGCGGAAACGGATATAGGCATGCATGTCGTGCTCCTCGCGGCGCACCGCTTTCACCATCGCATGCAGTTTGACGCCGTCGGCATCGGCGGGCGACTGCACGTCATGCTCGCCGCGCTGCCAGCGCCAGATCACCCGGTACAGGAAGGCCCAGCGGTCAGGGACCCGGCAGCAGGCGGCGGACTGCAGCATGTCCATCAGCGCGCGTGGGATGCGAAGTAAATTCGGCGGTGCTTGTTTTACCGGGGTCAACCCGGCAGGAGCATTATCCGGAGAAGGAGAAGAGTCCGGCGCACCCGAGAACAAATCAGCAGCAAGGGTCCCGGCCTCGTTCCAGGTAACCAGTTCAGGCGCCACATCGTGCATCAGCAGGTCACGCGCAGCCGTGCGCCACTCGGCAAAGCTGGACACCACCAGCGGCTGGCCAGCGGCAACGAGGGCCGCTGCGTTCATGCGGCCTTCAGCTCGGGCCACAAATTCATCTGCTCCTGCGGCGCCCCCAGATGGCGCCGCAGCAGGTCGGAACTGGCGAGGCCCTGCGCCGGCTTGTAGTCGGCGGTGACGACAAAGGGCGCGATCTTCTTCATGCTGCAGCGCAGGCGCGACAGGTCTTCCCAGCGCACCCGGCGCAAGCGGCGCAGGTCGACGATGCGCTTGGCGTTGCGCAGGCCGATGCCCGGCACGCGCGCGATCATTTCGGCGTCGGCGCGGTTCAGGTCCATTGGAAAATGGTCGCGGTTCGCCAGCGCCCAGGCCAGTTTCGGGTCGACGTCGAGCGCGAGGTTGCCGGCCGCCGGCATCAGCTCACCGGCCGTAAAACCATAGCTGCGCAGGAGGAAATCGGCCTGGTACAAACGGTGCTCGCGCAGCAGCGGCGGGGGCGCGAGCGGCACGCTGTCCGGGCTTTGCGGGATCGGACTGAAGGCCGAGTAATACACGCGCTTGAGTTTATAGCTGCCGTACAGGGTCTCGGCCGTATTCAGGATGGTTTGATCGTCGCTGGCGTCGGCGCCAACGATCATTTGCGTGCTCTGCCCGGCCGGCGCGAAGCTCGGCGCCTTCGGCTCTTCCGCTTTCTCATCGAGCTTGCGGCGAATGGAACCCATCGCCAGCTTGATGGTGTGGACGTTTTTCTCGGGCGCCAGGCGGGTCACGCTGTCGTGGGTCGGCAGCTCGATGTTGACCGATAAACGGTCGGCATAGCGGCCGGCTTCGGCGATCAGCAGCGGGTCGGCGTCGGGGATGGTTTTAAGGTGGATGTAGCCGCGAAAATTGTGCACTTCGCGCAGGGTGCGCGCGACGGCGACCAGCTGCTCCATCGTGTAGTCGCTCGACTGGATGATGCCGGAACTGAGGAACAGGCCGTCGATGTAGTTGCGCAGGTAAAAATCGTGGGTCAGCTTGACCACTTCCTCGACCGAGAAGCGCGCGCGCGGCACGTTCGAGGTACGGCGGTTGACGCAGTACTGGCAGTCGTAGACGCAGAAGTTGGTGAGCAGGATTTTCAGCAGCGAGACGCAGCGGCCGTCGGGCGTATAGCTGTGGCAGATGCCCATGCCGGTGGTGGCGCCGATGCCGCCGTCATTGCCGTCGGAAGCACGCTTCGGCGCCCCGCTGCTGGCGCAGGAGGCATCGTATTTGGCGGCGTCGGCCAAGATTTCGAGCTTGTCGGAGAGTTTCATCGGAGTGGAGAAACTGTATGGGTGTACAGTATAAGCCAGTCCGGATATGTACGGCGCGCCCGTGGGATTGGGGGCGGGACAAAGCCGGTTCAGGCCGCGCGCCAGTAGATCAACCGGATGCGGGAACCGTCGCGTAACGTAGGGTGGGCATGCCCACGCGTTCGCACGGTTGAGCAATCGGAACCCGGCGCGTCGCGCATACGCCGGCGATCTCCGGTGCCCGTCGGGTCTTTATGAGCACGAACGCGTGGGCATGCCCACCCTACGTCAGTTCGAGTTCCGCAGCACTCATGCGCGACGCGATCCGCTTCAGGTACGGCCCCGCACCGGGAATCCCGGCCGCCGCGGCCCGCGTCAGCCACCCATGCGCCTCGAGCAGGTCACGCTGCGCCCCCTGCCCCGTCGCATACATCACGCCCAGGTTGAACTGCGCCCGCGCATGCCCCTGGCGTGCGGCGCACAGGTACCAGAAATGCGCGGCTTCGTAATCGCGCTCGATGCCGTGGGCGCTGTCGTAGCGAAGCGCCAGCGCGAACTGGGCCAGCGCGTGGCCCTGGTCGGCCGCCTTGCGGTACCAGTGCGCCGCCTCTCGCGGGTCGCTGGTCTCGTCGCGTTCGAGCAGGACACCGACCATGTGCTGGGCCGGCGCGTAATCCTGGTCGGCGGCGCGCCGGTACCAGGCCAGCGCCTGC
>Ga0308169_10001138_pt1 | contig 32448 bp, 20 predicted proteins | sample PhyBR1_2_FD_202139 | JGI IMG/M metagenome (GOLD analysis project Ga0308169, IMG submission 202139) | Phyllosphere microbial communities from UC Gill Tract Community Farm, Albany, California, United States - DLSLSB.R1 | ecosystem: Host-associated > Plants > Phyllosphere > Unclassified | place...
CGCTCACCATGCCGCTGCTGCACACGGTGCGTGAGCAGTTCCCGGATGTGCTGGTGTATCTGCATGAAAACAGCGGCACCTCGCTCAATGAAAAAGTGATGAACGGCCAGCTGGATATGGCAGTGCTGTACGACCGTGCGCCAACGGCGGGCATCAACAGCATTCCTTTAATGAAAGAAGAGCTCTATCTGGTGGGCGCAACAGCGTGCCCGGGTGCCACGGTCGATCTGGCCGATGTGGCGCAGATGAGCCTGTTCCTGCCACGCGATTACAGCGCGGTGCGTAAACGTGTCGATGAAGCGTTCTCGCTGCGCCGTCTGAGCGCGCGCATTATTGGCGAAATCGAATCCATTTCGACGCTGACGGCGGCGGTGTCCAGCGGTATGGGCGTGACGGTGCTGCCAGAATCTGCGGCGCGGGCGCTGGTGAGTTCAACCCATGCGTGGATGGCGCGCATTAACAGTCCGTCACTCAATCTGCCGCTGTCGCTGAACATCTCGGCGCGTCTGCCGCTGTCGCCATCGGCGCAGGCCGTGAAGAATATTTTGCTGTCGCTGCTGAATAAGCCAGCGGTAGAGGACCGTGAATTGATGCTGGTGGGATGAGTTAAGCGCACTTTTTCCCTCACCCTAACCCTCTCCCATTAATGGGAGAGGGGACCGATCCCGCCGATATTAGCCAAATAAATCACCTTACCAACCAACCGCTCGATCAGCTCCCTCGCCCGCTTGCGGGAGAGGGCGGGGGTGAGGGCGTCCTTCAAACTACCCCTTATTACTATTCCGCATAACACACGGTTTTTTATTATTTGTTGCGATGACATCAACTTCATAACATGGACGAAACAGGGGCAGGAACCAGGAGAAAAGGGTGTGAATTTCCAGCAACTTAAAATTATACGTGAAGCGGCCCGTTGCGAGTTCAACCTGACCGAAGTGGCGAATACGCTGTTTACCTCCCAATCCGGAGTCAGCCGCCATATTCGCGATCTGGAAGATGAACTGGGCGTGGAAATCTTTATTCGTCGTGGCAAGCGACTGTTAGGCATGACCGAACCGGGCAAGGCGCTGTTGACCATTGCTGAGCGCATCCTTGATGAAGCGGGCAAAGTGCGCCGCTTAGCGGATGTGTTTACCAATGAAACCAGCGGCGTGCTGACCATCGCCACCACGCACACCCAGGCGCGCTACAGCCTGCCGCGCGTGATCAAAGCGTTTCGCCAGCTCTATCCCAACGTGCGCCTTGAGCTCAATCAGGGATCGCCGCAGGAGATCGTCGCCATGCTGCTGGCCGGTGAAGCCGATATCGGTATCGCCTCTGAGCAGTTAGTGAATAACAGCAGTCTTGCGGCATTCCCGTGGTTCAGCTGGCATCACTCGCTGCTGGTGCCGCACGATCATGAACTGTTACAGCAGCAGCCCATTACGCTCGCCAGCCTGAGCCGCTATCCGTTAATCACCTATCGTCAGGGCATTACCGGCCGTTCGCGGGTGGATCGGGCATTCCAGGCCGCCGGTCTGCGCCCGGATATCGTGCTCAGCGCGCAGGATTCTGACGTGGTGAAAACCTACGTGGAACTCGGTCTTGGCGTGGGGATTCTCGCCGATCAGGCGTGCGATATTTACGAAGGCGAAGATCTGGTAAAAATCGACACCCATCATCTGTTCGATGCCAATACCGTGTGGCTCGGCCTGAAGCGCGGCCAGCTGCAACGCAATTACGTTTGGCAGTTCCTCGAACTCTGTAATGCCAACCTGTCGCTGGAGGAGATCAAGCGTCAGGCGCTATCCTACGAAACCGAAAACGAACCGGCCATCGACTTCCAGATCTAAGCCAGCACGGTGCGGCGCAACCCAGCCGCACCGCCACGCAACCGCGTTCCCGCTTTCATCCCCGCCCTGAAATGTGCTAAAGACAAGGGCATTTCCCGCACATCAGGAGCAAACATGATCAGGCTACGCGCTATGACGCCACGCGACATCGATTCCGGCGTTGCCCTCACGCAGCAACTGCACTGGCCGCATCGCCGCGAAGACTGGCAGCAGGCGCTGACGTTCGGCGCAGGCACGGTGGCTGAACATCAGGGCGACTACGCTGGCAGCGCGCTGGGGTTTCGCTGGGGCGAGCAGGCAGCCACCATCGGGCTCGTCATCGTCAGCCCACTCTGGCAAGGGCAGGGCATCGGCAAACAATTGATGCTGGCGCTGCTGGAACAATTTCCTGATTACCGGCTGCGGCTGCACGCCACCGAGAGTGGCAAACCGCTTTATCAGAAAGTCGGTTTTGCGGTGACGGGCCAGATTCTGCAGCATCAAACGCGCGCGCTGGCGGCGGTGTCAGCGTTGACGGTGCCAGCCGGTTTCACGCTGCGTCCCGCGCTGCCCGCAGAGGCACAACCGTTGACCGCCCTCGATCACCAGGCGCACGGCCTGTGGCGCCCCGCGTTAATCACTCACCTGATTGCCAATACACAAACCCGCATATTGCGGGATGCGCAGCAGCGCGTGCAGGGCTTTGCCAGCCTGCGCCGGTTTGGTCACGGCTGGTCGATTGGCCCGGTGATTGCGCTGAATCTGTCGAGCGCGCAAACCTTGATTGCCGCCCTGATGCAGATGCTGCGCGGCGAGTTTGTGCGCATCGATACCGATGCCGCGTTACCGCTGGCGCAATGGCTTAAAACCCTGGGTCTGGAGCAGGTGGATGCGCCCACCATCATGGTGCGCGGCACGCCGTGGATGCCACAGGCCGGCGCGATGCAGGCTTATGGGTTGATGACGCAGGCGATGGGATGATGCCGGATGAAGAGGGGATCGCTGCCGCGGCCGTCGCGGCGGAAGATGTGTGCCGTGATCGCCGCACAACGTAGCGGCGCGATTTATCGCGCAATGCCAGCCGGTGCGCGATGCCCGAAGGTTCTGAGTGGGTAAACAACAAAAAAAGCCACCGAATTTCGGTGGCTTTCCAGACAAACCTGCAACGAACTAACCGTTAAATCAGCTCGGTTTTCACCCCCTGCTGCACCAGCAGTTCCGCGTCATCGCCGTGGCTGTACACCTCGTACTCCACGCCCGCGACCGTCACCGTGCCCTGCTGATGCTGCCATTCGCTGATATCGCTGCCTTCCGGCAGAATATCTTTCAGCTGCACCACGTCGCCGGCATCGCCGTTCACCATCAGCTGGGTTTTACCGTCTTCGATAAACAGATCTTTTTCGCCGTAATGCAGCAGCGCATCAAGATCAATTTTCAGCTTATTATCCCCGCTACCGCGAATATCAAAGATCTCTACCGACTGAATCTCTGCTTTATGCTGAGATAAATCGAGCAGCTGATCTTTACCGGTTAATTGCAGGGTATCCACCTGGGTTTCACTGCCGGTGATGGGGTGATCGATTAACTCGTCGACGCCGTCGAGGAAGTGGACGATGTTTTCGTGGGCATCTATAATTTCATTTTGAGAAACACGAGGCTCTATAATGTTATATATATTATCTAAATATAAATCAGACATTCCTTCTTGAAAAGATATGTAAAGGCTATTATTCACTTCTTCGTCAAAGTTATGCTTATAAATATCTCTGCTAATTCTAATTGTTTCTCCAGGCTTTATAATAAATTGCGTTGTAAACCCCTTAACCTCTATTGAGAAAGTTGCATCATTCTTCCCATTATTAAAGACATCAAATCCACAATCCACTAACCTATGCTTACCACCTACTGCAATAGTAGCTCTCACGTAATTTGAAATGAAACAACGATCTCCAAAGAAATCAGGTGCTCCTTCAGGTTTAGATGCGATGTAACCATTTGGTATATATGGATTCAATACACCAAAACCAAAATCAGTTATATTGCCTTCGAAGCGATAACCAGTTGCGTAAAGTGCGCCAATATTTTTATTTTCGAAGTCTAACATTCCTTTTGAACCTGAATATTCTTTTGTAATATTCAACTCGAATGCCTGACTCCAGTTTTCAGCTTCAGAATTTTTTACCTGGAAATCCCAGTCCCCCCTCGCTAGCGCCTTGTCTGGCGTCCAGCTCCACTTTCCATCCGCATCCGCCTTAACGCTGTAAGTTGTCTCACCCGACGAATGCTGCGCACGGATCATCACCACGCTGTCGGCCGGCGCGGTGCCGCGCAGGGTTGGCGTCTGGTCATCGGTGGTGTCGCCGCTGGCGAGGCTGCCGGTCTCGGCACCAAAATCATCAAACGCGTCGGTAATGGTCGGCGCGGGGTTGTTGTACTCCAGCACAAATTTCCCGCTCCAGTCGCTCTCGGCGCCGTCGAGTCTGGCTAACGCCCGGAACTCCCAGGTGGTGTTATGGCTCAGCGCCGGCGAGGTCCACTCCCAGCTGCCGTCGGCTTTCACCACGGTGCTGCCGGCGTTTTCCCACGCGCCGTCCCACGTGCCGCTCTGGAAGTAAATCACGCTGCCGGCCACGCCGCGCCCGCGCAGGGTCGGCGTGCTGTCGTCGGTGATATCACCGCTCTTCAGGCTGCCGGTCACCGCACCAAAATCGTCCCAGGCGCTGTCGATGGTCGGCTTGAGGTCCATCGCCGGGTCGACGGTCAGCTGGAAGCTGCTCCAGCCGCTCTGTCCGGCCTTCTGCACTTCGAAGGTCCAGTTGCCCTTTGCCAGCGCTGACGGGGTCCACGTCCACTTGCCTGCACTGTCCACGTTCACCGTGGTGGAGGCGTAGCTGCCGCCGTCCAGCTTATAGCGCAGCGTAATGCTGCTGTTCGCCGGGCCGCTGCCGCGCAGGGTCGGCGTGGTGTCGTCGGTGCTGCTGCCGCTGCTGAGGCTGCCGGTGTTGGGGCCCGCGTCATCCCATGCGCCGTCGATGGTCGGGTAGCGGTCGGCGCCGGAGTCAATGTTCAGCTCATAGCTGCTCCACTCGTACTGACCCTCTTTTTTCACCTCAAAGGTCCAGTTGCCGTCGGTAAGCTCCGGCGCGGTCCACGTCCAGTTGCCGCTGGCGTCCACTTTAATGGTGCCTTCAACCAGGGTGGCCAGGCGGAAGTAGCGCAGCATGAGGGTGCTGTTCGCCGGGCCGGTGCCGCGCAGGGTTGGCGTGCTGTCGTCGGTGGTGCCGCCGTTGCTGATGAGGCCGGTGGTGGGGCCGGCGTCATCCCAGGCGCTGTCGATGGTCGGTTTACGGTCCACGGTCGGGTCGATGGTCAGCGTGAAGCTGCTCCAGCCGCTCTGGCCGGGCTTCTGCACCTCAAAGGTCCATTTGCCGCTGGCCAGCGCGGACGGCGTCCAGGTCCAGTTGCCGGCCGCATCCACGTTTACGGTGGTGGAGGCGTAGCCGCCGCTGCCGAGCTTATAGCGCAGCGAAATCACGCTGTTCGCCGGGCCGCTGCCGTTCAGGGTTGGGGTGGCGTCGTCGGTGATGCCGCCGTTAGCGATAATGCCCTTAACGGTTCCAAAATCATCGTAGGCGCCGTTAATGGTCGCGTTACGGTCCAGCGTGGGATCGACGGTGAGCGTAAAGCTGCTCCAGTCGCTCTGGCCGGTCTTCTGCACCTCAAAGGTCCAGCTGCCCTTCGCCAGCGCGGACGGGGTCCAGGTCCAGTGGCCGCTGCTGTCCACGTTCACCGTGATGGAGGCGTACTCGCCCGAACCCAGCTTATAGCGCAGCGTAATCTCGCCGTTCGCCGGGCCGCTGCCGCGCAGGGTTGGCGTGGTGTCGTCGGTGCTGCTGCCGCTCGCCAGGCTGCCGGTTACCGCGCCGGCATCGTCCCAGGCGCTGTCGATGGTCGGCTTCAGGTCCAGGTCCGGGTCGATGGTCAGCGTGAAGCTGTTCCAGCCGCTCTGGCCGGCATTCTGCACCTCAAAGGTCCAGTTGCCTTTCGCCAGCGCGGACGGGGTCCACGTCCAGTGGCCGGTGCTGTCCACGTTCACCGTGGTGGAGGCGTAGCTGCCGCCGTCCAGCTTGTAGCGCAGCGTGATGGTGCTGTTCGCCGGGCCGCTGCCGCGCAGGGTTGGCGTGGTGTCGTCGGTGCTGCTGCCGCTGCTCAGGCTGCCGGTCACCGGGCCGGCGTTGTCCAGCGCGTCGGTGATGGCCGGCGCCTCCGCGGCGGTGTATTTAAGGATGAACTTGCCGGTCCAGCCGCTGATGACGTCACCGTTCTGCGCCTTCGCGCGGAACTCCCAGGTGCCGTTTCTGCTCAGCGCCGGCGAGGTCCACTCCCAGCTGCCGTCGGCTTTCACCACGGTGCTGCCCGCGTCGTACCAGGCGCCGCCCGCCGTGCCGCTCTGGAAGTAAATCACGCTGCCGGCCACGCCCTTGCCGCGCAGGGTCGGCGTGCTGTCGTCGGTGCTGTCACCGCTCTTCAGGCTACCGGTGACCGCACCAAAATCGTCCCAGGCGCTGTCGATGCTCGGCTTCAGGTCCAGCGCCGGATCGACGGTGAGCGTGAAGCTGCTCCAGCCGCTCTGGCCGGCCTTCTGCACCTCGAAGGTCCAGCTGCCTTTGGCGAGCGCGGACGGCGTCCACGTCCAGTGGCCTGTATTGTCCACGTTCACCGTGGTAGAGGCGTACTCGCCCGAACCCAGCTTATAGCGCAGCGTGATGGCGCCGTTCGCCGGGCCGCTGCCGCGCAGGGTCGGCGTGGTGTCGTCGGTGCTGCTGCCGCTGCTCAGGCTGCCGGTGTTGGGGCCCGCGTCATCCCAGGCGCTGTCGATGGTGGCGTTGCGGTCGGCGTCCGGGTTGATGGTCAGCGTGAAGCTGTCGTTCCAGCCGGACTGGCCCTGCGACTTCACGTCAAACGTCCACTGACCGGTGGCCAGGCTGACGCCCGGCGTCCAGTTCCAGTGGCCGGTGCTGTCGGCGTTAACCGTGACGGAAGCGGCCGCGCCGCCCGCCAGCGTGTAGCGGATCACCACCTGGCTGTTGGCCTCCGCGCGGCCCTGGAAGGTCGGCGTGGCGTCATCGGTCATGGCGCCGTTTGCCAGCGTACCGGTGACGGGGCCGAAGTCGTCCGTCACGGACTCAATGCGGGTGCGCTGGGCGATGCCGGCGGTGCCGGCGATTTCCAGCTCGAACAGCACCGAGGCGACCTCGCCGGTGCTGGCCTGGAACTCATAGCGGCCGTCGGGCAGGTTGCTGCCCGGCGTCCAGCTCCAGGTCTCGCCGCTGACGGTGGCGGTGGCGCTGCCGGCCCAGGTCGGGCTGCCGGCGAGGCGGTAATAGACGATAACGGTGCTGCCGGCGGAGACTTCGCCGCGCAGGGTCGGGGTGGCGTCGTCGGTGAGCGCGCCGTGGCCGAGCGAGCCGGTGAAGCTGCCCGCGTCGTCAAGCGCGTCGGTGATGGTAACCTTGACGTCGTCGCCGGCAATCACGATGTCAAACGCCTGAGAAGGCGTGCCGGCGCGCAGCTTGCCGCCGAAGGTCTCTTCGGCCATCAGGCGCAGGCTGTTAACGCCGTCTTTCAGGTCCTGCGATGGCTCTATCACCCACTTGCCGGAGACCTTGTCCGCCACCGCGCTGCCGATTTTTTCATTTTTGTCGTTGAGCAGGTAAACGGTGCTGCCTTTCTGCGCGATGCCGGTCAGCGTCGGGCGTTTGTCGTCGGTGGCTTTGCCGGCGTCGAAGCTGCCGGTCACGGCGCCCTGGTCGTCGTAGAGGTTAATCAGGTCCGGCGCGGATGGCGGGGTGGTGTCGACAATCACGGTGCCGAGCGTTGGCGTGCTGCGGTTACCGGCGGCGTCAAAGTGGCGGATGGAGAAGCTGTACTCGCCGTCGGCGTAGGGCGTCGGCGCCTCCCAGCGGTAAAAGCCTTTGTCGTCCACCGGGACGCGGAAGGTGTCGGTGCCGATCACCAGCTCGATAAAGCCGCCGGGCTCGAGCGCGGTTTTGTTGCCGAACACCAGTCTGCCGTCGGCGCTTTCGCGATAGAACACCGGGCTGCGGGCTAATAAGTCATTCATAGGTATCGTCCATAATTGTGTTATCAAAGGTGGTGCGGCGCGGACTGCGCGACATCGCACGGCGGCGGGAATGGTAGAGCAGCGCGTAACGGGCCCGTATCAAGAACCGTCTGCAAAGGAGGAAAATTCCTGGAGCGGCGCAGTGCCGGGCGGGGCACAATGCCAAAACCCCTGAACGTGCTGACAAACAACAAAAAAAAGCCACCGAATTTCGGTGGCTTTTCAGACAGATGATAAAGGATCTAACCGTTAAATCAGCTCAGTTTTCACCCCCTGCTGCACCAGCAGTTCCGCGTCATCGCCGTGGCTGTACACCTCATACTCCACGCCCGCGACCGTCACCGTGCCTTGCTGATGCTGCCATTCGCTGATATCGCTGCCTTCCGGCAGAATATCTTTCAGCTGCACTACGTCGCCGGCATCACCGTTGACCATCAACTGAGTTTTACCGTCTTCGATAAACAGATCTTTCTCACCGTAATGCAGCAGCGCATCCAGATCGATTTTCAGCGTATTATCCCCGCTGCCGCGAATATCAAAGATCTCCACCGATTTAATCTCTGCCTGATGCTGAGATAAATCGAGCAGCTGATCTTTACCGGTTAACTGCAGGGTATCCACCTGGGTCTCACTGCCGGTGATGGCGTGGTCGGTTAATTCGTCAACACCGTCTAAAAAGTGGACGATGTTTTCGGGTTGGTCAGATAAAAATCGTTTGTCATCTGCAGTCACCACGACGGTATATATGTTGTCAATATAAACTCCCGGCACATATTCCTTAAGTTCAATATAATTGATGGGGTTTTTTGGATAATTAGGATCTAAATAGTCCAATGAACTAAAGGTGAATTTTTCTCCAGCTCTGACAGTTATTTCAACATAGTTATTACTGGATCCATCATAATGTGAAAAGGTTATATCTTCCTTGCTGCTATTCCAAATGTCAAAGCCTAATTCGGTAATGCCGCCGCTGCCTTCAGGAACACCAGGTTGTTGAGAGGAATAAAAATAAATCTTTCCAGGCTTTGTAAATACAAATGATTTATCCCCCCAACCTTCTGGAGCACCATCAGGTCTAGTAACGATGTTTCCTGAGCTTTCAAATTTATTTTTATGTAAATAATAAAACTCTATAAATGTTTTATTACCTTCCATAAGTTCAACTACCCTAACTGGGGCTGGGCCTAATTGTTTATTTTCAAAATCATAAATTCCGACCCCCCCCAAATACTCTTTCGTTATATTCAACTCGAATATATCTCCCCAGCGTTCTGAACCAGCATTTTTGACTTGAAAATCCCAGTCCCCTTTCGCCAGACCCTTATCCGGCGTCCAGCTCCATTTCCCATCAGCATCCGCCTTAACGCTGTAAGTTGTCTCACCCGACGAATGCTGCGCACGGATCATCACCACGCTGTCGGCCGGCGCGGTGCCGCGCAGGGTTGGCGTGTTGTCATCGGTGGTGTCGCCGCTGGCGAGGCTGCCGGTCTCGGCACCAAAATCATCAAACGCGTCGGTAATGGTCGGCGCCGGGTTGTTGTACTCCAGCACAAACTTGCCACTCCAGTCGCTCTCAGCGCCGTCGAGTCTGGCCATCGCCCGGAACTCCCAGGTGGTGTTATGGCTCAGCGCTGGCGAGGTCCACTCCCAGCTGCCGTCGGCTTTCACCACGGTGCTGCCGGCGTTTTCCCAGGCGCCGTCCCACGTGCCGCTCTGGAAGTAAATCACGCTCCCGGCCACGCCGCGCCCGCGCAGGGTCGGCGTGCTGTCGTCGGTGGTGTCACCGCTCTTCAGGCTGCCGGTTACCGCGCCAAAATCGTCCCAGGCGCTGTCAATGGTCGGTTTCAGGTCCAGCGCCGGATCGACGATCAGCGTGAAGCTGCTCCAGCCGCTCTGGCCGGCCTTCTGTACTTCAAAGGTCCAGCTGCCTTTGGCGAGCGCGGACGGGGTCCACGTCCACTTGCCTGCACTGTCCACGTTCACGGTGGTGGAGGCGTAGCTGCCGCCGTCCAGCTTATAGCGCAGCGTGATGGTGCTGTTCGCCGGGCCGCTGCCGCGCAGGGTTGGCGTGGCGTCGTCGGTGCTGCTGCCGCTGCTCAGGCTGCCGGTGACCGGGCCCGCGTCATCCCAGGCGCTGTCGATGGTCGGGTAGCGGTCGGCGCTGGAGTCAATGTTCAGCTCATAGCTGCTCCACTCGTACTGACCCTCTTTTTTCACCTCAAAGGTCCAGTTGCCGTCGGTAAGCTCCGGCGCGGTCCACGTCCAGTTGCCGCTGGCGTCCACTTTGATGGTGCCATCAAACATAGTGGCCAGGCGGAAGTAGCGCAGCATGAGGGTGCTGTTCGCCGGGCCGGTGCCGCGCAGGGTTGGCGTGCTGTCGTCGGTGGTGCCGCCGTTGCTGATGAGGCCGGTGGTGGGGCCCACGTCATCCCAGGCGCTGTCGATGGTCGGTTTACGGTCCACGGTCGGATCGATGGTCAGCGTGAAGCTGCTCCAGCCGCTCTGGCCGGGCTTCTGCACCTCAAAGGTCCACTTGCCGCTGGCCAGCGCGGACGGCGTCCAGGTCCAGTTGCCGGCCGCATCCACGTTCACGGTGGTGGAGGCGTAGCCGCCGCTGCCGAGCTTGTAGCGCAGCGAAATCACGCTGTTTGCCGGTCCGCTGCCGTTCAGGGTTGGGGTGGCGTCGTCGGTGATGCCGCCGTTAGCGATAATGCCCTTAACGGTTCCAAAATCATCGTAGGCGCCGTTAATGGTCGCGTTACGGTCCAGCGTGGGATCGACGGTGAGCGTAAAGCTGCTCCAGCCGCTCTGGCCGGCCTTCTGCACCTCGAAGGTCCAGCTGCCTTTCGCCAGCGCGGACGGCGTCCACGTCCACTTGCCTGCACTGTCCACGTTCACCGTGGTGGAGGCGTAGCTGCCGCCGTCCAGCTTATAGCGCAGCGTAATGCTGCTGTTCGCCGGGCCGCTGCCGCGCAGGGTTGGCGTGCTGTCGTCGGTGCTGCTGCCGCTGCTCAGGCTGCCGGTCACCGGGCCGAAGTCGTCCAGTGCGCTGTCGATGGTGGCGTTGCGGTCGGCGTCCGGGTTGATGGTCAGCGTGAAGCTGTCGTTCCAGCCGGACTGGCCCTGCGACTTCACGTCAAACGTCCACTGACCGGTGGCCAGGTCGTTGCCCGGCGTCCAGCGCCAGTGGCCGGTGCTGTCGGCGTTAACCGTGACGGAAGCGGCCGCGCCGCCCGCCAGCGTGTAGCGAATCAACACCTGGCTGTTGGCCTCCGCGCGGCCCTGGAAGGTCGGCGTGGCGTCATCGGTCATCGCGCCGTTTGCCAGCGGGCCGGTGACGGGGCCGAAGTCGTCCGTCACGGACTCAATGCGGGTGCGCTGGGCGATGCCGGCGGTGCCGGCGATTTCCAGCTCAAACAGCACCGAGGCGACCTCGCCGGTGCTGGCCTGGAACTCATAGCGGCCGTCGGGCAGGTTGCTGCCCGGCGTCCAGCTCCAGGTCTCGCCGCTGACGGTGGCGGTGGCGCTGCCGGCCCAGGTCGGGCTGCCGGCGAGGCGGTAATAGACGATAACGGTGCTGCCGGCGGAGACTTCGCCGCGCAGGGTCGGGGTGGCGTCGTCGGTGAGCGCGCCGTGGCCGAGCGAGCCGGTGAAGCTGCCCGCGTCGTCAAGCGCGTCGGTGATGGTAACCTTGACGTCGTCGCCGGCAATCACGATGTCAAACGCCTGAGAAGGCGTGCCGGCGCGCAGCTTGCCGCCGAAGGTCTCTTCGGCCATCAGGCGCAGGCTGTTAACGCCGTCTTTCAGGTCCTGCGATGGCTCTATCACCCACTTGCCGGAGACCTTGTCCGCCACCGCGCTGCCGATTTTTTCATTTTTGTCGTTGAGCAGGTAAACGGTGCTGCCTTTCTGCGCGATGCCGGTCAGCGTCGGGCGTTTGTCGTCGGTGGCTTTGCCGGCGTCGAAGCTGCCGGTCACGGCGCCCTGGTCGTCGTAGAGGTTAATCAGGTCGGGCGCGGATGGCGGGGTGGTGTCGACAATCACGGTGCCGAGCGTTGGCGTGCTGCGGTTGCCGGCGGCGTCAAAGTGGCGGATGGAGAAGCTGTACTCGCCGTCGGCGTAGGGCGTCGGCGCCTCCCAGCGGTAAAAGCCCTTGTCGTCCACCGGGACGCGGAAGGTGTCGGTGCCAATCACCAGCTCGATAAAGCCGCCGGGCTCCAGCGCGGTTTTGTTGCCGAACACCAGTCTGCCGTCGGCGCTTTCGCGATAGAACACCGGGCTGCGGGCTAGTAAATCATTCATAGGTATTGTCCTTAATATGTTGTCAAAGGTGGTGCGGCGCGGTCAACGCGACATCGCACGGCGGCGGGAATGGTAGAGCAGCGCGTAACGGGCCCGTATCAAGAACCGTCTGCAAAGGAGGAAAATTCCTGGAGCGGCGCAGCGGCGGGCGGGGGCACAATGCCAAAACCCCTGAACGTGCTGACAAACAACAAAAAAAAGCCACCGAATTTCGGTGGCTTTTCAGACAAACCTGCAGCGAACTAACCGTTAAATCAGCTCGGTTTTCACCCCCTGCTGCACCAGCAGTTCCGCGTCATCGCCGTGGCTGTAAACCTCATACTCCACGCCCGCGACCGTCACCGTGCCCTGCTGATGCTGCCATTCGCTGATATCGCTGCCTTCCGGCAGAATATCTTTCAGCTGCACCACGTCGCCGGCATCACCGTTCACCATCAGCTGGGTTTTACCGTCTTCGATAAACAGATCTTTTTCGCCGTAATGCAGCAGCGCATCCAGATCGATTTTCAGCGTATTATCCCCGCTGCCGCGAATATCAAAGATCTCCACCGATTGAATCTCTGCTTTATGCTGAGATAAATCGAGCAGCTGATCTTTGCCGGTTAATTGCAGAGTATCAACCTGGGTTTCACTGCCGGTGATGGGGTGATCGGTTAATTGGTCGACGCCGTCGAGGAAGTGGACGATATTTTCATCGGAAATATCTAAAGTCTGAGTAGATTCAGGTCTAACAACATCTACATATAGGTTGTCAATGTAAACTCCTTGTAACCCAGAGTTAATTGATATGTCGAGAAGGCTAAGTTTATCCGCGTTATTAGCTTCTAAATAATCTTTGCAAGATATGTCGACTACTTCTCCAGCTTTAATGATCTTAGTAGTACTAACTGGCATGTAACCTCGATTATAGTACGGTTTTAATACGATTGTTATATCAAAATTATTAGAATTCCATATCTGAAAGCCTACATCTTTAAAAAACGGATTGCTGACATAATTTTTATTAACTAGATAAATTTCAATTGTATTTATATTTTTTAGTCTTAAGCATCGATCGTTAAAAGATTCGGGAACATCATTTGGTTTACTTACAACCTCACCTGGATTCGTGGCACCAAGGAAAATTAATGCGACATTAGTATCATCAAGATACTTTTGCATCCCACCCATAGGGCCTAGAACAGTAGTTTCAAAATCCAAGGTGTATCTTGAACTTGGATATTGATTTAAATTAAGTTCAAATTTGTCTCCCCAATTATCTGAGTCGCTTGTTTTAACCTGGAAATCCCAGCCACCCTTCGCCAACGCCTTATTCGGCGTCCAGCTCCACTTACCATAAGCATCCGCCTTCACGCTGTAAGTTTTCTCGCCCGATTCATGCTGTGCACGAATCATCACCATGCTATTCGCCGGTGCGGTGCCGCGCAGGGTTGGCGTGTTGTCATCGGTGGTGTCGCCACTGGCGAGGCTGCCGGTTTCGGCACCAAAATCATCAAAAGCATCAGTAATGGCCGGTGCCGGTGTTTTGTACTCCAGCACAAACTTCCCGCTCCAGTCGCTCTCAGCGCCGTCGTGTCTGGCTAACGCGCGGAACTCCCAGGTGTTGCTTTGGCTCAGCGCCGGCGAGGTCCACTCCCAGCTGCCATCGGCTTTCACCACGGTGCTGCCCACGTCGTACCACGAGCCGTCCCACGTGCCGCTCTGGAAGTAAATCACGCTGCCGGCCATGCCGCGCCCGCGCAGGGTCGGCGTGCTGTCGTCGGTGGTATCGCCGCTCTTCAGGCTGCCGGTGACCGCGCCGACGTCGTCCCAGGCGCCGTCGATGGTCGGCTTCAGGTCCAGCGCCGGATCGATGGTGAGCGTGAAGCTGCTCCAGCCGCTCTGTCCGGCCTTCTGCACCTCGAAGGTCCAGTTTCCCTTCGCCAGCGCGGACGGCGTCCACGTCCACTTGCCTGCATTGTCCACGTTCACCGTGGTGGAGGCGTAGCTGCCGCCGTCCAGCTTATAGCGCAGCGTGATGGTGCTGTTCGCCGGGCCGCTGCCGCGCAGGGTTGGGGTAGTGTCGTCGGTGAGCGCGCCGTTGCCGAGTGACCCGGTGAAGCTGCCCGCGTCGTCAAGCGCATCGGTGATCGTAACCTTGACGTCGTCGCCGGCAATCACGATGTCAAACACCTCAGAAGGCGCGCCGGCGCGCAGCTTGCCGCCGAAGGTCTCTTCAGCCATCAGGCGCAGGCTGTTAACGCCGTCTTTCAGGTCCTGCGCCGGCTCCATCACCCATTGGCCGGTGACCTTGTCCGCCACCGCGCTGCCGATTTTTTCATTTTTGTCGTTGAGCAGGTAAACGGTGCTGCCTTTCTGCGCGATGCCGGTCAGCGTCGGGCGTTTGTCGTCGGTAGTTTGGCCGGCGTCAAAGCTGCCGGTCACTGCGCCCTGGTCGTCGTAGAGGTTAAACAGTTTGGGCGCGGCCGGCGCGGTGGTGTCGACAATCACGGTGCCGAGCGTCGGCGTGCTGCGGTTGCCGGCGGCGTCAAAGTGGCGGATGGAGAAGCTGTACTCGCCGTCGGCGTAGGGCGTCGGCGCCTCCCAGCGGTAAAAGCCTTTGTCGTCCACCGGGACGCGGAAGGTGTCGGTGCCAATCACCAGCTCGATAAAGCCGCCGGGCTCGAGCGCGGTTTTGTTACCGAACACCAGTCTGCCGTCGGCGCTTTCGCGATAGAACACCGGGCTGCGGGCTAGTAAATCATTCATAGGTATCGTCCATAATTGTGTTGTCAAAGGAGGTGCGGCGCGGTTTACACGACATCGCACGGCGGCGGGAATGGTAGAGCAGCGCGTAACGGGCCCGTATCAAGAACCGTCTGCAAAGGAGGAAAATTCCTGGCGCGGCGCAGTGCCGCGCGGGGCGCGGTGCGGCCGTAAGCATGCGCGATGAATCGCGCCGCAACGGAAGGTACGGTGATTTCCTACGGCGCTTAACTGATCGGCATTAAACCCTACTCACGCGCACTTAATTTAACGCCGCCCAAAAACAAAAAAGCCATGCAGCAAAGGCGGCATGGCTTGGTTAGTACGGCTCTCACTTAATGCCGATTAAACGGCGTGTTGCACCAGTAATTCTGTCTCATCTGTGTAGTGGTAAACATCATATTGAACACCCGCCACGGTGAGGGTGCCTTGCTGCTGTTGCCAGCCGTCAATATCGTTGCCGGACAAAATATCCTCCAGCTTCACCACGTTACTGGCGTCGTTGTCCAGCATGTACTGCGTTTTACCGTTATCAATCAAAACGTCACTATCAACAACCGACAACAGGTCGCCAAAACTCAGTGACGTAAACCCGTTGCTGAACGCGTCATCACTGTTTGCCGTATCAGTCGAGGTATCAATGGTGATCGCGAAGCTCTGGCTCCAGCTCGGTGCATCCTCCACCTGCACCTGGAATGTCCAATAGCCGTCTTTCAGATTCTGCCAGGGCGTCCAGCTCCAGTTTCCTTCGCTGTCCGTGAAGGTGCTGTTGGTGCGCACCTTGCCGCCATCGGTATACAGAATATCGATCAGCGTATTCGCCGGACCGGTGCCGTGCAGGGTTGGCAGCGCGTCGTCGGTGATGCTGCCGCTGAAGCGGTCGCCCTGATCGCTGCCGACGTTATCGGTGATATGGGTGATCTCGGCATCGCGCAGCGCGATACGGCCTTCCGGCGTATCAATGGTGATCGCGAAGCTCTGGCTCCAGCTCGGTGCGCCTTCAACCTGCACCTGGAACGTCCAGTAGCCGTCATTTAGATTCTGCCAGGGCGTCCAGCTCCAGTTGCCCTCGTTGTCGGTGAAGGTGCTGTTAGTGCGCACCCTGCCGCCATCGGTATACAGGATATCAATCAGCGTGTTAGCCGGTCCGGTGCCGTGCAGGGTCGGCATCGCATCATCGGTAATGCTGCCGCTGAAACGTTCGCCTTGCTCGCTGCCCACGTTATCGTAGATGTGGGTGATCAGCGCGTCCGGTGCCGCCGGGGTGTCGATGACCAGCGTGAACGCATTGCTCCACGTCTCCTGGCCGTCGGCCTGGACGGTAAACGTCCAGGTACCGTCGGCCAAATCGGCGCGTGGCGTCCAGCTCCAGTTACCGTCAGCGTCGGTGGTGATGCCGTTGTAGCGGGTTACGCTGCCGTTGGTGAACATAATGTCCATGTAAGTGTTCGCTGGGCCGGTGCCGCGCAGAGTCGGGGCGGCATCGTCGGTGCGGTTGCCGCTGGCGCGCATGCCTTGCTCTTGTCCAACGTCATCCCAGGCATAGCGAATAACCGGGGTGACGGCTTTTACGCCGTAAGCGTAGGACGAAGGCTGGTGCGCGTAGCTTACCGGTGTGTCACTGACGAGGCTTTCAGGGAAACTGCTCAGGGATTTGGTAGCGGTTTGCTCAATCACATAAGTTGAATTATCGAGCGCGATATAGGCGGTTGAACCGTTTTCACGCGACGCGCGGTCGGTGTCGAGGGTGTAATCCGGATAGCGTGGTTTCATCTGTGGTTCCTTAACAGAGTAAAAGAAGGGATCGACGCCTGCTTAGCAGGCGCACAGACGAGAGAGTGGGTTAAACGCGTTAATCAGGGTACGAGAATGGTCCCGATGCGCATGTGGCTTTTCAATGCGTTAGCGAGAAAAGCGCGGCAGTCGGCGGCCGCCGCGCGGGGGCGTTAAGGGCGGGAAGCGGGCGGCAACATGGTTAAAATGTCATCCAGCGGCACCGCGTGGCTAAATAAATAGCCTTGCAGCTGATTACAGCCTGCATCGGCCAGCGCGTTTTTCTGGCCTTCGGTTTCCACGCCTTCGGCGGTCACCGTTAAGCCCATCGCGTGACCCAGCCGCACCACCGATTCCACAATCGCGGTAGAGTTCTGCGCCACGCCCAGCGACTGAGTAAACGAACGATCAATCTTGATTTTGTCCACCGGGAAGCTGCTGAGGTAATTAAGGCTTGAATAGCCGGTACCGAAATCATCCAGCGCAATCCGGAAGCCGGCTTCGCGCAGCGCAATGATGCTGTTGCGCGCCTCGTGTTCATCTTCGATCAGCACGCCTTCGGTGATCTCCAGCTCCATGCGCTGCGGATCGGCACCTTCTTCCTGCACGATATGGATGATGCGCTCAACAAAATTCACCGCGCGGAACTGCACTGGCGAGACGTTCACCGCCACCACAATATCCGGCAGCTTGAGCGACGTTTTACAGGCTTCGCGCACCACCCATTCGCCGAGCGGGATGATCATGCCGGTCTCTTCGGCGATGGCGATGAAATCACCCGGTGAAACGTCGCCGCGCATGGCGTGATGCCAGCGCAGCAGCGCCTCCAGGCCCACCACCTGCTGGCCGCTAATATCCATTAGCGGCTGATACCACACCGCTAACCCGTCAAACTTCACCAGCGCCTGACGCAAATCCGCCGCCATCTGCTGACGGGTGCGCAGCGATTCATCCATCACTTTTTCGAACTGGCGATACTGGCCGCGTCCGTGGTTTTTGGCATCATAAAGCGCGATATCCGCTTTGCGCATCAGCTCCAGCCGATCAATGCCGTCTTTTGGCGCCAGCGCCAGACCGATGCTGACGCCCACCCACAGCTCGCTGCCCACCAGCTGATACGGCTCGCTCAGGCGGCTGATGATGCGTTGCGCCAGCGATTGCACCTGACCAATATTCTCCACCTCCGGCATCACGATGATGAACTCGTCGCCGCCGATGCGGCCCACGGTGTCGCTGGTGCGCACAATCTCATGGAGTCGGCGCGCCACCTCAATGATCAACTCATCGCCGGCGTGATGGCCGTAGGTATCATTGATATTTTTGAAGCGATCAAGATCCAGCAGCAGCAGCGCCACGCGCTGATCGTGGCGTCCGGCCAGCGCCAGCGCCTGGGTTAAGCGATCTTCCACCAGAGAACGATTGGGCAAACCGGTTAACACATCATGAAAGGCCAGATGCTGCGCCTGCGCTTCACTGGCACCGAGTTTCAGCAGCGACTGCGACAGCTTGAGTGACGAGGTCCAGATGCGGCGCACCATCACCAAACACAGCACGGTAATCAGGATCACCGACAGCAAGGTAGACGGGCCGAGGGTGCGTAACATCTGAGCGCCGGGCTTATCGGGATTCCAGCTGAGATAACCGACCGGTTCGCCCTGTTGTGAATTCAGCAGATAGCGCGCTTTGGTTTTCCCCGCTGGCTCGCTGTCGCTGAAATGCAACTGACGCAGCTGGCTGCGATCGGCGAGGTTGCGCAGATAGCCATCATCGAGAAACTTAATGCTCACCAGACGATAGCGCCCGGCCTGTTTAGTACTGCTGATATCGCCCACCGCCAGCGCGGCGGCGCGTTGACCGATGCGCACGAAATCGGCGTGATCGGTGGGGCCCGCCACCACATCGCTGTTTTGCACCAGCGGACTGTTCAGCATGTCCTGCAGATAAGGGCCGATGCGCTTGTCCGGCACCGGCTGGCCGTTGCGCCACACGTTGATCAGCTGGTTGTCGCGGTCCAGCAGCACCACCAACTGGTGATCAAACATGTCATAGAGCCAGCCGCCGACATTTTGCGTCAGCCAGCGTTGATCGGGATGTGACGACGCCAGCTGATCGGCCAGCGGTGACCAGCGCGTCAGGCTGCGCAGCTGGCGCAGATGTTCCGTCAGGCTCTGGGTAAACGAAGCCTGGATCATGCGCTGTTGCTGATCGCGCGCTTCGTTATTGCTTAACGCTGTGCCCCAGAACAGACCCACGCCCGCGCCGACAAAGGTAAGAAGCAAAATTGCCAGCAGCGGCAAAATAACTTCACGCACAAAGTTGCGGCGAAAACCATCCGATAGTTTTATTGCGTTAATCATTTTAAAAGTTGGCCTGACAAGAAGGGTTCATCCTTTAACCTAGCAGAACATCCGCAGGCTGTATTCTGTAAGGGAGCTGAAAGCGTGATGTAAATTAGCGTTAATTTTTTGAATGCTGTCACAAACAGAACAGTTAAAAATAATTTATTAAAAACACCCTCCGTTTCGCTGCAATTCTGCTGCCCTAAAACAAATTCATCCGCCCGTCATTGAGCCGTCACGGCGCTGTCATCTGACATGCGCAATGTAATCGCCATCCCGCAGCAAGCCCGCTGCGTTCCTCAACCAATGCGAATGAGGTATTGAGCGTGATGGAGATATCCAGACATCCGACCACTGTTTATCAGGCCGTTGCCGCCCAGCTGGAGCAGGCGCTGCAGGAGCGCTATCGCTGCGGTGATTATCTGCCTTCTGAACAGCAGCTGGCCGATCACTACGCAGTGAATCGTCACACCTTGCGGCGCGCGGTGGATGAGCTGGTCAACAAAGGCCTGCTGCAACGGCGTCACGGCGTGGGCATTTTGGTGCTGATGCGGCCGTACGATTATCCGCTGCATGCGCAGGCGCGCTTCAGCCAGAACCTGATGGAGCAGGGCAGCCATCCCACCAGCGAGCGTCTGCTGGCGGTGTTGCGTCCGGCGAGCAGCGATGTGGCGAGCGCGCTGGGCGTCAACGAAGGCGACAACGTTATCCACTTGCGCACGCTGCGCCGCGTCAATGGCGTGGCGGTGTGCGTCATTAACCACTTCCTGGCGCAACTCAGCTGGTGGCCAGCGCTGCAACAGTTCCACAGCGGTTCGCTGCACGACTTTATGCAGCAGCAGCTTGGCCTGAGCCTGACGCGCAGCCAAACCCGCATCAGCACGCGTCGTGCACAAGCCAAAGAGTGCAAGCAGCTGGAGATTGCGCTGCAGTCGCCGCTGCTGTGTGTGCGCACCCTGAATAAACACAGCGACGGTCAGGTAGCGGAATACTCCGTCAGCCTGACGCGTGGCGACATGATTGAACTGACTCTGGAGCACGAATGACACAGCAAACCGCCCGCCAGCATTGGCTCTCGGTGCTGGCGCACAGTGAAGCCCGCCAGCTTGAAGCGCACTGGCAGCCGTTACGCATCAATACTGATTTTGAACGCATTCGGCCGGCAGAAACCGGCTTAACCCGCCTGCAGGCGCGCATGGGCGGCCGCGGTAAGCGCTTTGTAATGGGCGATGCCACGGTGACGCGTGCGGTGGTGAAGCTGCACAACGGCACGCTCGGCTTTAGCTACGTGCTGGGGCGCGACAAAGCGCACGCCGAACGCTGCGCGCTGATTGATGCGCTGCTGCAACAGCCGGAAACCCAGGCGCTGTTGCAGGAAAAATTGATTGCCCCGCTGGCGGCTCTGCGTGAAGAGCAGCGACAGCTGCGTGCGCGTGAAATCGCCAGCTCCAAAGTGGATTTCTTTACGCTGGTTCGCGGAGATAACTGATGACTTTACTGGCAAGTTTTACCCATCCGGTGGCCGATGCCCAACGTGCTTTTCGCCGCATCCTCAAAGCGATGAGCGAGCCGGGCGTGATGGTATCGCTGCCGCTGCAACAGGGCTGGGGCGATCTCTCGCCGGCGGCCACGGCGGTGCTGCTGACGCTGGTCGATCAGGAGAGCGCGCTGTGGCTGGATGGCCGTATCGATAATGACGTGGTGCGCAGCAACCTGCGTTTCCACACCGGCGTGCCGATTGTCGATGAACGCGATGCTCCTTTTGCGCTGACGCACGCGGCGGCCAATCCGGATCCGGCGCTGTTTGCTTCTGGCGACAACATGTCCCCGGAAAAAAGCACCACGCTGATTGTGGAAGTGCCGTCACTGAGCGGTGGCTTGACGCTGCGCCTGTCCGGTCCCGGCTTACGTGAGCCGCGCGCCGTTGCGCCGCAGCTGCCGGAGGCGATTCTGCACTATCTGCGTGAGCGCCCACATCCGTTCCCGCAAGGTGTGGATCTGATTTTCACCTGCGGTGAAGCGATGATGGCGCTACCACGCACCACCGACGTGGAGGTGTGCTGATGTACGTTGCGGTCAAAGGGGGCGAAAAGGCGATAGCCAGCGCCCATCAGCTGCAGGCCGATCTGCGTCGTGGCGATCGCGAGGTCGCCGAATTGGGCTGCGATCAGGTGGCGCAGCAGTTGGGTTTAGCGGTCGATCGCGTGATGACCGAAGGCGGCATCTACGATCCGCAGCTGGCGGCTTTAGCAATTAAACAGGCGAGCGGCGATCTGGTGGAAGCGATCTTCCTGCTACGCGCCTATCGCACCACGCTGCCACGTCTCGCCGATAGCCTGGCGCTGGCAACAGATGAGATGCGCCTCGAACGCCGTATCTCAGCAGTTTACAAGGATTTGCCGGGCGGCCAGGTGCTCGGCCCAACCTACGATTACAGCCATCGTCTGCTCGATTTCACCCTGCTGGCGAATGGCGAAACGCCTGCCGCGCCGCGTGACGATCAGGCGCTGCCACAACGCTGTCCGCACGTGTTCAGCATGATGACGGCGGAAGGATTGGCGGCACGCGAAGAGGATGACGGCTGCGAGCCGTGCGACATCACGCGTGAACCGCCAGGCTATCCGGCTACGCGCGCCGCACGGCTGCAACAGCTGGTGCGCGGCGACGAAGGTTTTCTGCTGGCGCTCGGCTACTCGACGCAGCGCGGCTACGGCCGCAACCATCCGTTCGCCGGTGAAATTCGTACCGGTTATCTCAGCGTGTCAATCTGCCCGGAAGAGTTGGGCTTTGAGATTGAGATTGGCGAAATCCTGCTGACCGAATGCGAGATGGTGAACGGCTTCACCACCGAAACTGACAGCGCGCCGCACTTTACGCGCGGTTACGGTTTGGTGTTTGGCCGTTCCGAGCGCAAAGCGATGGCGATGGCGCTGGTGGATCGCGCGCTGCAGGCCCCGGAGTACCACGAACGCATTGCCGGCCCGGCGCAGGACGAAGAGTTTGTGCTGTCGCATGCCGACAACGTCGAAGCGGCGGGCTTTGTCTCGCATCTGAAACTGCCGCACTACGTCGATTTCCAGGCGGAGCTTGAGCTGCTGAAACAACTGCGCCAACCGCATCAGGAGCAGAACCATGAGTGAGCTAACCGGCTACAACAACGGTTATCTGGATGAGCAGACCAAACGCACCATCCGCCGCGCCATTCTGAAGGCGGTGGCGATTCCCGGTTATCAGGTGCCGTTTGCCGGACGCGAAATGCCCATGCCTTACGGTTGGGGCACCGGCGGCATTCAGATCACCGCCAGTATTATTGGCGATGCCGATGTGCTGAAAGTGATCGATCAGGGCGCGGATGACACCACCAACGCGGTATCCATTCGTCGCTTCTTCCAGCGCGTCAGCGGCGCGGCCACCACCGAAGCGACCCGTGATGCCACGCTGATCCAGACGCGTCACCGCATTCCGGAAACGCCGCTGGAAGAAGATCAAATCCTGATTTTCCAGGTGCCGATCCCCGAGCCGCTGCGCTTTATCGAGCCGCGCGAGACCGAAACCCGCACCATGCACGCGCTGGAGGAGTACGGCATCATGCAGGTGAAGCTGTATGAAGATATCGCCCGCTACGGCCATATCGCCACCACCTATGCCTATCCGGTGAAGGTCAACGATCGCTACGTGATGGATCCGTCGCCGATCCCCAAATTCGACAACCCCAAAATGCACATGATGCCGGCGCTGCAGCTGTTTGGTGCCGGACGTGAGAAACGCATCTATGCGCTGCCGCCGTACACCAAAGTGGAAAGCCTCGACTTCGACGATCACCCGTTCAGCGTTCAGCAGTGGGAAGAACCCTGCGCGCTGTGCGGTTCGCGCCACAGCTACCTCGACGAGGTGGTGATGGATGACGCCGGTACGCGCATGTTTGTCTGCTCCGATACCGATTTTTGCCACCAGCAGCAGGAACAACAGCATGCACAGTGAACAGCCGCTGCTTGCGGTCAACCATCTCACCCACCTTTACGCGCCCGGCAAAGGGTTTGAAGAGGTGAGTTTTGAACTCTATCCTGGCGAAGTGTTAGGCATTGTTGGGGAATCCGGATCGGGTAAAACCACCTTGCTGCGCAGCCTGTCGGCACGCTTAGCGCCGCAGCAGGGCAACATTCTTTATCGCGCGCAGGATCTCTATCAACTGAGCGAGAGCGATCGCCGCCGCTTGCTGCGCACCGAATGGGGCGTGGTGCATCAGCATCCGCTGGATGGTTTGCGTCCGCAGGTCACGGCGGGCGGCAACATCGGCGAGCGGCTGATGGCGGTGGGCCAGCGGCATTACGGTGATATTCGTCAAGAGGCGATGCGCTGGCTGCAGGATGTGGAGATCCCCGCCAATCGCATCGATGATCTGCCCACCACCTTTTCCGGCGGCATGCAGCAGCGTTTACAGATTGCCCGCAACCTGGTGACGCAGCCGACGCTGGTATTTATGGATGAGCCAACCGGCGGGCTGGATGTGTCGGTGCAGGCGCGTCTGCTGGATCTGCTGCGCACGCTGGTACGTGAGCTGAATCTGGCGGTGGTGATTGTGACGCACGATCTCGGCGTGGCGCGGTTACTGGCGCATCGCCTGCTGGTGATGAAGCAGGGGCGCGTGGTGGAGAGCGGGTTGACCGACCGGGTGCTGGACGATCCACATCATCCGTATACGCAGCTGCTGGTTTCATCGGTGCTTAACTAATGGCGGACATCACTATGCAACCTTTACTGCGCGTAGAGCATCTGAGCAAAACCTTTGTGCTGCACAACCAAAGCGGCGCCACGCTGCCGGTATTGCAGGACGCCAATCTTGACGTCAGCAGCGGCGAATGCGTGGTGCTGCATGGCCGCTCCGGCAGCGGCAAATCCACGCTGCTGCGCGCGCTGTACGGCAACTATCAGGCCAACAGCGGTCACATCTGGCTGCAACATCAGGGCGAATGGATCGACATGGCCAACGCGCCCGCCCGCCAGATTCTGGCGATTCGCCGCCACACCGTTGGCTGGGTCAGCCAGTTTTTGCGCGTCATCCCGCGCGTGCCCACGCTGGAGATCGTCATGCAGCCGCTGCTGGAGCGCGGCACCGAGCGCGCCTTCTGCGAAAAGCGTGCCAAAGAGCTGCTGACGCGCCTCAACGTGCCGGAGCGTTTATGGTCACTGGCGCCGTCCACTTTCTCCGGCGGCGAACAGCAGCGCGTCAACATCGCACGCGGCTTTATCGCCGACTATCCGGTGCTGCTGCTGGATGAGCCAACCGCCTCGCTCGACAGCGCCAACAGCGCTGCGGTGGTGGAACTGATTGAACAGGCGCGCGCCCGCGGTGCCGCCATTGTCGGAATTTTCCATGACGAAGCGGTGCGCGCACGCGTGGCCGATCGCCTGCACGTCATGCAGCCAATGCAAGCAGGAGCAGAAGCATGATCGTCAACAACGTCCAGCTGGTGCTGGAAAACGAAGTGGTAACGGGATCGCTGGAAATCCGTGACGGGCGCATCGCCAGCTTTAGCGACAGCGTCAGCCAACAGCCGGGCGCGCTGGATGGCGAAAACGCCTTCCTGCTGCCGGGTTTGGTGGAGCTGCACACCGATAACCTCGACAAGTTCTTTGCGCCACGTCCGAAGGTGGATTGGCCCGCCTATTCGGCGATGAGCAGCCACGATGCGCTGATGGCCGCCAGCGGCATCACCACGGTGCTGGATGCGATTGGCGTCGGCGACGTACGCGATGGCGGCCATCGTCTGGATAATCTCACCAAAATGATCGACGCGATTCAGGACAGCAATCGCAAAGGCATTAACCGCGCCGATCACCATTTGCATCTGCGCTGCGAGCTGCCGCACAACACCACGCTGCCGCTGTTTGAAGCGCTGCTCAACACCCCGGAGCTGTCGCTGGTGTCGCTGATGGATCACTCGCCGGGCCAGCGCCAGTACGCCTCGCTGGAGATGTATCGCACCTATTATCAGGGCAAATATCAGCTCAACGACGAGCAGATGGATCAGTTTGAGCGTGAGCAGCTGGCGCTGGCCGCCGAGTTCTCCACGCCTAACCGCAACGCCATCGCCAGCTTGTGCCGTTCACGCGGCATTCCGCTGGCCAGCCACGATGATGCCACGGCGGCGCACGTTGCCGAATCGCATGAGGTCGGCAGCGCCATCGCCGAATTTCCCACCACGCTGGAGGCGGCACGCGCATCACGCAACTGCGGCATGCAGGTGCTGATGGGCGCGCCCAACATCGTGCGCGGCGGTTCGCACTCCGGCAACGTGGCGGCGGCAGAACTCGCCAGCCATGGCCTGCTGGATATTCTCTCCTCCGACTATTATCCCGCCAGCTTGCTCGACGCGGTGTTCCGGCTGGTGGCCGATGAGCGCAACACGCTGACGCTGCCGCAGGCGGCCGCGCTGGTGACCCACAATCCGGCGCGGGCGATTGGCCTGCAGGATCGCGGGCGCATCGCCGAAGGACTGCGTGCCGATTTGGTGCTGGTGCATACCGATCATGGTCATTCGCACATTCGTCACGTCTGGTCGCAAGGCAAGCGGGTGTTCTGATGGCGCGCCTGATCTGGCTTACCGGGCCTTCGGGCGCGGGCAAAGACAGCCTGCTGAACGCGCTGCGCGAAGCGCCGCCGGAGAATCTGCTGATCGCCCATCGCTACATTACGCGCGCCGCCGATGCGGGCGGCGAGAACCATGTGGCGCTAAGCGAAGCCGAGTTTCGACGGCGTGAGGCGCTGGGTTTGTTCGCCGTCAGCTGGCAGGCGCACGGCATGTATTACGGGCTGGGCAAGGAGATCGATCTGTGGCTGGCGCGCGGAATGAACGTGCTGGTGAACGGTTCGCGCCTGCATCTGCCGATGGTGCAGCAGCATTACGGCACGCAGCTGCTGCCGCTGGTGTTACAGGTTTCGCCAGCGGTGCTGGAAGCGCGTTTGCGGCAGCGTGGGCGCGAGTCAGAAGCGGAGATCGCGCAACGGCTGGCGCGTGCCGCCGAACCGCTGCCCGCGCACTGTTATGCGTTGAATAATGATGGTGCGTTGAGCGAAACACTGCTAACGCTGCGCCAGTTGCTGACCGATCCAGCCGCTGTCACCGTTTAATCATTTTACTGTCATCAAGCTTTCATCCGTTTTGCCCGTAATAGCGTGCAATCAACAGCTCAGAAGAGATGAAGTGCAACATGGCACAGGCATTACTGAAAACCGTTGTCGACAATCCCTTCCCGCACGTTACTGGGCAGGGCAACAAGGTGCTTTCGGTGCAGGGATTGTGCAAAGCGTACGGCGCCAACCAGGTGCTGGATAACGTCAGCTTCGATCTGCATGCGGGCGAGCTGGTGGCGGTGATTGGCCGCTCGGGCGCAGGCAAATCGACACTGTTACACATGCTCAACGGCACCATCACCGCTTCACAGGGCGCGATCCTCAGCAATCGCCACGGCGAAGTGGATCGCGATGTGGTGACGCTGAACAGCCGCCAGATGCGTGAATGGCGCAGCGAATGCGGCATGATCTTCCAGGACTTCTGTCTGGTGCCGCGCCTCGACGTGCTGACCAACGTGCTGCTCGGTCGTTTAAGCCAAACCTCGACGCTGAAATCGTTCTTCAAAGTCTTCTCCGAAACCGACCGCGCTCGCGCTATCGAACTGCTGCAGTGGATGAACATGCTGCCGCAGGCGCTGCAGCGTGCGGAAAATCTCTCTGGCGGTCAGATGCAGCGCGTGGCGATTTGCCGGGCGCTGATGCAGAACCCGCGCATTTTGCTGGCCGACGAACCGGTGGCGTCACTCGATCCGAAAAACACCAAGCGCATCATGGACGTGCTGCGTCAGGTGAGCGAGCAGGGCATCAGCGTAATGGTGAACCTGCACTCGATTGAATTGGTAAAAAGCTACTGCACCCGCGTCATCGGTATTCAGCGCGGCAAAGTGCTGTTTGATGGACATCCTTCCCGGTTGACCGACGGCCTGATGCATGAGCTGTACGGCGACGAAATTAACCAGCTCCACTAACTCCCACAGCAAGAGAAAACCTAAGAATGAAACTGACTTCTTTAGCTTTACTGACTATTGCGATGGCATTTGGCGCAAACGCAGCGGATGCACCAAAAGAGTTGAACCTCGGGATTCTTGGCGGCCAGAACGCCACGCAGCAGATTGGTGATAACCAATGCGTGAAAGATTTCTTCGATAAAGAGCTGCAGGTGGATACCAAACTGCGCAACTCGTCTGACTATTCAGGCGTGATTCAGGGCTTGCTGGGCAACAAAATTGACCTGGTGCTGAGCATGTCGCCCGCCTCGTTTGCCTCGGTTTACCTGCAGAACCCGAAAGCGGTGGATGTGGTGGGCATCGTGGTGGACGACGAAGACGGTTCGCAGGGTTATCACTCAGTGGTGATCGTGAAAGCCGACAGCCCGTACCAAAAGCTGGAAGACCTGAAAGGCAAATCGTTCGGCATGGCCGATCCGGATTCCACTTCCGGCTTCCTGATGCCGAACCAGGCGTTCAAGAAAGAGTTTGGCGGCACGGTGGACGATAAATACAACAACACCTTCTCCAGCGTCACCTTTTCCGGCGGTCACGAGCAGGACATCCTCGGCGTGCTGAACGGCCAGTTCGACGGCGCGGTGACCTGGACGTCGCTGATTGGCGACCGCGAAACCGGTTATACCTCGGGTGCCTTTGGTCGTTTGATTCGTATGGATCATCCGGATCTGATGAAGCAAATCCGCATTATCTGGCAGTCGCCGCTGATCCCGAACGGTCCGATTCTGGTGAGCAACAATCTGCCCGCTGACTTCAAAGCGAAAGTGGTGGCCACCATCAAGAAACTGGATAAAGAAGATCACGGCTGCTTTGTTAAAGCGGTTGGCGGTGCCCAGCACATCGGCCCGGCTACCGTAGCGGATTACCAGAATATCATCGATATGAAGCGTGATTTGATGAAGGGTACGCGCGGTTAATTTAGTTGGGGTGCTTGCTGTCCCCCATCCCGGCCTTCCCCCACAAGTGGGGGAAGGAGATGCTGCCACATGCGACTTCGGAGCTGCATTTTGCAGCATCTTTCTCCCCCATTAATGGGGGAGGACCGAGGAGGGGGACAGCGAGCACAATCCAGCAAGTCCCCAACCAACAGGAATCCCCCCTTGACCGATTTCGAACACTACTACCAACGCATCCGCCGCCAGCAAAAGCGCGACTCGCTGCTGTGGTCGCTGCTGTTACTGGCGCTCTATCTGGCCGCGGGCAAGATGGCGGAATTTAACCTGCTCACCGTCTGGCAGTCGATGCCACACTTTTTCGATTACATTGGCGAAACGCTGCCGGTGCTGCATCTCCCGCTGCTGTTCGCCGATGGCAAAACCGAGGGTTCGCTGGCCTATTGGGGCTATCGCCTGCACTACCAGCTGCCGCTGATCTGGGAAACGCTCCAGCTGGCGCTGTCGTCCACCATCATAGCGGTGGCGGTGGCTGGCGTGCTGGCGTTCTTCGCCGCCGACAACACCCAAACACCGCGCAGCCTGCGCATGGCGATCCGCGCGTTTGTCGCCTTCCTGCGCACCATGCCCGAACTGGCGTGGGCGGTGATGTTCGTGATGGCGTTTGGCATTGGCGCCATTCCTGGCTTCCTCGCGCTGGCGCTGCACACCGTCGGCAGCCTGACCAAACTGTTCTACGAAGCGATTGAGAGCGCCTCGGATAAACCGGTGCGCGGCCTCGCGGCGTGCGGCGCCAGCAAACTGCAGCGCATGCGCTTTGCCTTTTGGCCGCAGGTCAAACCGACGTTTCTCTCCTACAGCTTTATGCGTCTGGAGATCAACTTCCGCTCCTCCACCATCCTCGGGTTGGTGGGCGCGGGCGGTATCGGGCAAGAGCTGATGACCAATATCAAACTCGATCGTTACGATCAGGTCAGCATCACGCTGTTGCTGATTATTGTGGTGGTGTCGTTGCTGGATACGCTGTCCGGCTGGCTGCGTCGCCGCGTAGTGGAAGGAGACGTATCATGATCGCCCTAGCGCCGGACGTCGCCAAACTCAAGCAGGAGCATGCCGCCCTGTTTGCCGCGCAAAACCGCTATCTGCGCCGCGTCGCGCTGGTGGCGCTGGCCATCGCGCTCTATTACCTGTTCTTTTTCGAGTTTTTTGGCATTGAGTGGAGCCGTTTTCTCATTGGCTGCCAGCAGCTCAGCCGCTATTTCCTGCGTATGTTTGTCTGGCAGGATTTCCTCAACTGGCCGTTTGCTTACTACTTCACGCAGGTCGGGATTACGCTGGCGATTGTGTTTTCCGGCACGTTGACCGCGTCACTGATCGCCTTGCCGGTCTCGTTCCTGGCGGCGCGCAACGTGATGCACGATCCGCTGATGCGTCCGATTGCGCTGGTGGTGCGTCGCGTACTGGATGTGCTGCGCGGCATCGATATGGCGATTTGGGGGCTGATCTTCGTGCGTGCCGTCGGCATGGGACCGCTGGCCGGCGTGCTGGCGATCGTGATGCAGGATGTCGGCCTGCTCGGCAAACTCTACGCCGAAGGGCACGAAGCGGTGGAGCGTTCGCCGAGTCGCGGCCTTAGCGCAGTGGGCGCGAACAGCCTGCAAAAACATCGCTACGGCATTTTCACCCAATCGTTCCCGACCTTCCTCGCGCTCAGCCTGTATCAGATTGAGTCCAACACCCGCTCCGCAGCGGTGCTGGGCTTTGTTGGCGCGGGCGGCGTCGGCCTGGTGTATGCCGAGAACATGCGTTTATGGAACTGGGATGTGGTGATGTTCCTGACCCTGATTCTGGTGGCGGTGGTGATGATCATGGATGTGGTCTCCAGCAAGCTGCGTAAACGTTACATCACGGGGAAAGGGGTGCCGTTGTGGCAGCCTGCCGCGCGCGACTGAGCCGTTCACTGCGCTGCCAGGCGCGTTCCAGCGCCTGCACCAGCTGCGCCTGATGCCAGGGTTTCGCCAGCCGCTCACACAGCGGCAGCGTCACCTGCGTCTGGCGCAGATCCTGGCCGCTGATCAACACCGTTGCCAGATGCGGCCACTGCGCCTGCGCCTGGCGAATCACATCCGCGCCGTTAATGCCGCCCGGCAGCATCAAATCACTGATTAACAGATCGATATCCGGCGTCTGGCGCAGCAGCCTCAGCGCGCTTTCGCCGTCGCCACACTCCAGCGTCAGATAACCCAGTTGATGCAGATGTTCGCACAGCGTTTGTCGCACCGTCGGTTCATCATCCAGCACCAACACCAGCCGATCGTTGCTGGCCTGCGGCACCAGCGGCGGCGGCACGCTGAGCGGTTGCGCCGCTTCGGGCGCGCGCGGTAATAACAGCCGCACGGTGGTGCCTTGTCCCGGCGCGGTTTCCAGCTCAATCTGGCCGCCGGATTGCCGCACAAAGCCATACACCATCGATAAGCCCAAACCGCTGCCGCTGCCGATGGCTTTGGTGGTGAAGAACGGCTCAAACACCTGTTCACGCACCTCGGCCGACATGCCGCAGCCGTGATCGATCACTTCAATGGTGACGCGATCGCGCTTGCCGTCGGCTTCCTGTTTACGCTGATTCCAGATACGCAGGCGGATTTCGCCGCTCTGCTGCGCCATGGCATCGCGCGCGTTGACCACCAGATTGATCAGCGCGTTCTCCAGCTGTCCGGCATCGATCCACGCTGGCCAGCCGGGTCGCTGCGCATCGATCACCAGTTGCTGGCCGGGCAGCAGCGCGTGCTGCAGCAGCGAATGCAGATTATCCACCAGCTCCACCACCGACACCGCGCGCGGATAGAGCGCCTGCTTACGTGAGAAGGCCAGCAAGCGCTGCGTCAGCTGCGCCGCACGGTCGGCGGCCTGACGCGCGCGTTCGATGCGGCTGGCGAGCGTGCCGGGCGGCAGCTGATCGACGGTTAACGCCAGGCTGCCGATGATCACCGCCAGCAGATTATTGAAGTCGTGCGCCAGTCCGCCGGTCAGCTGTCCCACCGCTTTCATCTTCTGGCTGTGCAGCAGCGCTTCCTCCAGCGCCTTGCGCGTGGTGCGTTCCAGCACGGTATTCACCATGCCGCGCCGTGGCACCGGGCTGAAGCGCAGCTCCAGCGTGCGACCATCCGCCAGCCGCACTTCCTGCGCATCGGCTATTCCGTTGAGCTCGACATCGACGCGTTTGAGTAGCTGCTGATAGTGCAAACCGCGATGCAGTTCACGCGGTGCGATGCCGAGCAGCTCGGCATATTGCGCATTCCATACCACCAGCTGACCGCTGTTATCGAACAGCGCAAAGCCGTCGCGCATGGCAAGAAAGGTCGATTCCAGCTGGTTGCTTTTCTCTTTTAGCAGGCGCGAAGTGTGCGCCAGCGAGGCGGTATTGCGCGCAAACACGTTAAAGGCGCGCGCCAGATCGCCCAGCTCATCGCGCCGCGCCAGGCCCGGCACGTTGACGCTCTTTTCACCCTGCGCCAGCCGCGTCATGGCGTGGGCGATGGCGGTCAGACTCGAACCGAGATTGCGGTAAATGTAGTAACCGGCGTACCCGGTGATCAGCAGCGCCAGCAGCATAAACAGGCCGATAAAGCCGATGATCGAATCCAACTCTTCATGCGTCACCGCGCTGCGAGCGTCACTCTGTTGCGCCACCAGCTGCACGTAATGGGTGATGTCGTCGTTGAGCATCGCCACCAGCGCTTTGATGCGATAGGTAGCGTAGGCAATAGCGATATCACTCTGCTCCAGCTGCTGCGCCACCGGCTGCAAATCCGTGCTGGTGGCGATCAGCCGCTGCACCTGAGTATTCAGCGCGCCGTTAAGCCTTAACGCTTGCCACTGGCGCAGCACCGAAGGTAATTGCTGCACTGCGGCCTGCGGCGCGCTGGATTGAATCGCCACGCTGAATAAGCTGTGGGTTTGCTGGCGCAGCGCGGCAGAAGGGGAATCGGTGCGCGTTAGCAGGTCAATGCGATTGAGTAACAGCTGCGATTGCCACAAGCCGCTCAGCATCACGTTGCGCTGCAGATGGCGCTGATGCCCGGCGCGCAGCAACTGATTGATGGTTTGTTCCAGCGTCTGGCTGCGCTCACGAATACGCGCTAGCAGCTGCGGCTGCTGCGCCGCCAGCGGCGCACTTGCCAGCAAGCTCAGCGACTGCTGCAGTTCCCGCTGCGTTTGCTGCAGGCGCGCCGATTCGCTCTGATACTCCAGCGCGCCGACCACCTGCGATAACCGCACCGCCGCAATGGCCACATTGGCGGTGTCGCGCGCCAGCGCCAGGCTGCCGTTCATATCGGCCAGCGTTTGTGCCTGCGCCTGTTCCTGAATGTGACCTGCGTGGC
>Ga0308169_10001139_pt1 | contig 32415 bp, 34 predicted proteins | sample PhyBR1_2_FD_202139 | JGI IMG/M metagenome (GOLD analysis project Ga0308169, IMG submission 202139) | Phyllosphere microbial communities from UC Gill Tract Community Farm, Albany, California, United States - DLSLSB.R1 | ecosystem: Host-associated > Plants > Phyllosphere > Unclassified | place...
ATGCAACGTTTAATTTGCTGATGCTTTGCTGATGCTTTGCTGATATTTTGCTGATGCAAAATTCAATTTGCTGATATTTTGCAGATAGGCTGAGAACGGCACGCCTTTATTTCTTCAGACAACGTTGGATAGTCGGCAAGAGCCGGTAGTTTGCGGGTCCAGTCTTTACGATTTTCCGCTTAGGCGGAGGAGAAATCTGAAGTCTTATGCAGACTTTTTTCGCGCATAGGCCGCGAGAGAAGTCCTTGGGGGAATTGTGCATCTGCCGCTGGGCGACATGGCAAGTATGTCACTAGAGTTGTTCAGTTGCAAGCATATGAATGGCGACAAGTGTGGGCGAACAACATCTATCCGGTAATAGGTCAGACTTCATCTGACAGGAAAATGCCAGAACTGATCGAAATTTGAACCTGCCCGATAGTCTGAGTTCGGCCATGAGCAGACGGTATCCCATCGTTCGGATCTGGTATTGCTTTGGCAACTAATTGCTGGCACGCTAGAGCACTGACTTTCACATAACGAGACCGCATGTACACGATCTACGGAGACATAAATTCAGGGAATTGCTACAAAATTAAGCTTTTGGCCGAGCAGCTTGCGCTGCAGTACACGTGGGTTGGTATCGACACTCTGAAAAAAGAAACGCAGTCAGAATCGTTTTTGAACAAAAACCCTAACGGCAAGATTCCATTGCTTGAAACACCCGATGGAAATTTCCTTCCTGAGTCGAACGCGATTCTTCACTATCTTGCCGAGGGAACGGCGTTTTTACCCAAAGGCCGCTTTGAACACGCGCAGGTGTTGCAGTGGCTGTTTTTCGAGCAGTACAGCCATGAGCCATATATAGCGACCGCCCGATATATAGTACGTTACCTCAGACGGCCTCCTGAATTGGAGGCGAACCTGCAGGCAAAGATGGCTCCGGGCTACAAGGCTTTACAAGTAATGGAGTCTCACCTGAATAATCAGCCGTTCTTTGTCGGTGGGCGCTATACGATTGCTGACGTTGGGCTTTTCGCTTACACCCATGTGGCAGAAGAAGGTGGATTCGAGCTTACAAACTTTCCAGCGATTCGGCAGTGGGTTGAAAACGTTCGGACTCAACCAAACTTCGTAGAAATTGGATAAATGCTGACATTCATAGCCCAAGGAAACCACATATCTCGGCGAGCACTTAATCGTAGATTGAAATGACAAGAGAATTATCCAACTTCGTCGATTTGCATCTTTTCCTGACTCAAGAGATGGAACTGGTATCCGAACCTGAACATGGTGGCACTTGGCGGACTTATTTTTTTAAAAAAGTCGTCTGGCATCCATCGCAGACAACACGTACAGTTAAAGTTCTTTTAGACCAGAACAAAAATCCGTTTAAAATCCAGTTATGCGTTTCCTCGGATAACAACAACAGTGTCTTCCTGAATGCACCTTTCGAGCACGCGGCCCTGACATTAGCCATTGAAAATGAAGTATCTAAGCTTCGCTTCTATACCTTCAGTCAAGTGCCTACCTGACCTTCTGCTTTGGGAATTGCCGAAACTTCCGCTTAGGGTCGACCTCCGACCTTCTTCATCTGATACATCCCGTCAGATGAAGCCGGGACAACTACATCTCGCCAGCGCAGCCGTCTATCGTATCCGCTCACGATCCTGATCTTCCTCCTGGTCGTCACCATCGGGACCATGACGACTGCCACTAGGGACACTACCAGCATCGCTGCCGCCGCTGTCGCCCTTCCCTCCATCGTCACGCTTGCCTTTGTCCGGTGTTGCTGGCGTATCTGGTGCCCGGACCTCTTTGGCATTCTTCTCGCGGCCGGCTTCAACCTCGTCCGGCAGCTTTTTCGCATGCTTGGCTGCATATAGCTTGCCGATGCTGATGTCGTGCTTTAGATCTTGCAAGGCAGCCTTGTGAGCCGGGTCTGCAAACTCAATAAGCATGTTCTTATGGGCTGCGATCTCAATCGCACGCTTGATGAATTCATTTGTGCCGGATAATTGCATTTTTCCGCCCCACTTCTGAGCCGCCAACCGCAGTCCTTGCTCTATCGCTTCCCCGGATTGGTCGATCATGTACAGCCGGCGTCCGGTGTCGAGCATCAGTTCCCGGCCGGCCCGTGAGTACGTCACGTCACCGTTGCGCTCGACCGTGTAGCGCAGCTTCTCATGCGCGGCACGTTCAGTCTGATCGAGCAGCTTGGCTGCCTCGGTCTTTTCGTTTACAGCAGCGAGAATGTTTTCCCAGGCTGCGATGTTTCGCGCTTCGCCCGGGCTTTGTGCACCCAGCTCAGCCAATGCGTCGCGATTGCCGGCCTGCGCCTGCACTTGCAGCCAGAACCGGTATTGCTCGCTAGTTGAATTTTCCCGCTTCAGTTCTGCCCGCTCACGCTGGATTTCCAGACCAAGCAACCGCTGTTCTTCAACTTTTGTCATTTGCGCGATAGACCTCTGGGCCTTGCGCTGCGCTGCCGTAAGCTCAGGGTTTGCCTGGATACTAGCTTTCGCCGCGATGAACCGCGCATTGATCTCGGATCGGCGCGTAAGCTCGCTCGCACGCTGGCGCTCCTGGTCCTGCTTCGCCTGGCCAGGATTCCCACGCAGTTCGGCACGCCGGTCGGCCTGGAACTCGGCCCACAGGTCGGCCTTTGCCTTGGTCGGTACTTTTTGAATCGGGACAGCGTTTTTCTGCCGCTCATAGGACGACGCCAGGTAAGGCTGTGCTTCGCCCCAGGGCAAGTGGAGGTGCTTCGTCAAAAAATCCGACACGTTGTACTTCTGCATGCTGCCGTGGTGGCCACCTACATGCCTGATGCGCGCGCCACCGTCCGCGCCTTGGGAAATCACGTAATCCTCTGGCCGCAGCAGGTGCGACTTGGCCAGATCCGCCAGCAACCGCTTTGCATCGAGGTGCGTCTTGATTTCCTTGATTGTCGGCTGACGGTCGCCAGCCTCCTGCCGCATCGCTTCTTGCTCATCGCGCAGCAGCTGCGCCGTCGCGGTGTCGGACGTGCGGCCGGTCGCCGGGTTTATTCCATCTTCTCCTCGGTTTCCTGCTGCGGGCCGTTGCACTCCGTCACCCGAAGCGTTGGGTCGTCTAGCTTCCAAGTCATCGTGTGCATGACTTTGCACCAGTTGTGTAGCGCTCCATTGTTCACCAGCCACATGGCTTTGGGACAGACCGTGCACACGATCTCCGAAGCGGGGCGCCTCTCCGACGGTACGGACAGCAAGACCGGGTTCATGATCGCCTCCCATGGCTCGAGCGAATGCATCTCGTTCTGCCCGCTCTGCGAAGATTCGTTCGCCGGCGCTGGCATTATCTCTGGCCACGGCAGCTCGTCCACGTTCGGTTGGTCGTCCGGATTCTTTGTATTTGTCGTCATGTTCTTTCTCCACTTTGAGGCGCTTTGCCTGGGCACGTTGTTCGTAATAGGCCAGAATTTCGGCCTTTTCTTCCTTTGTGGCGGCAAAGTATTTTTTATAAACCTTGCTACCCGAATTCAAATACCGTACTTCTTTCGAGCGGCGTTCAACCCATTCCTGAACCGTCGCCTCGTATTCTGCTTCCGTCCTTTTTGGTCGCATCCGCGACGACTGCTTTTCTTCGTGGCCTGCGCCTAACGTCTGCGCACGATCAGCTTCGGGCAATTCAAAAAACTCCCTGCGAAATTCCGGCTCACGCAAGTTTATAAACTTGTCTTTGCCAAACACTTTGACGCCGATATATTCATTTTCTTTGCCGGCGTTCACGACCTTGAGCGTGCCGATTCCCTTCAAATGCTCCTGGAATGAATCGTAATCCTTGATTTCCTTTACAAGGATGTCGTTGATAAGCTCGCTTTTCAAATCCTTGAAAGCGCCTTTGTGGAACGTATCAACCTCTTTGACACGAGCAACCACGTCAGCATGCGTAATATCTGCTCGAGCGTTATCTTTTGGACTTGCCAACCCAAACTTGATATTGGCTAACTCCTGAATTGCCTCGAAATATGCAATATTGTTTTCAAAGAAACCAACGGGATTTTCTTTTTTCCCCGTAACCAGGTTCTTTTGAGGAATGACATAGTGAATATGATCAAGCCTCTCATGCCATTCCCCTGTGGACTTGTTCAGAACGTTCTTGATTTTCGGGCGCTGCAACTCCGAATAGACATTCAGTTCACCTGGCTTATATGCCGCAGTAATTTTTTCACGGATGAACTGATCTATCTCCCGAAACTTTTCTATCGAAAGATCGCGCTCTTTAACGCTAAAACTCAAGTGCAGGTATTTCTGTCCGGCGACATTCATGCTTTCAATTACCATGCCTGTTACGTCCAGGTCGCCATGCAATACCACGCGCTCGTCCAGCTCGTCGCGCGTCATCATCTGGCCCTGCTTTCTGCCATGAACCAGATAATCAACGATACCGGCAATTCCGCCGCCTATGCGCAGGACGCCCATATCACAGAGTCGCTTTCAAATAACGGTAAATCAAATCAAGTTTCGCCAGGATTTCTACGCATAATTCCCGGTCAATATCACCTTTTACCCGCGCACAGTTCATTACATACGCAAGCTGATTCAAATTATTCGACGCCTTACTGATAATGAAAAGCTGACGCCGATCCGTCTCTGATTGAGCCGGACTTGCAATAACCGTTGTTTCATTTGCGATCACAGCACGCCGGAAAAACTCGCTTTGAGTTAGGCCCGATTCCTTCACTTTCTGCTGAAAACGTTCGTACTCATGCACCGGCAGCCGGAACGCCACGGGCTTACCAACTTGCGTTTTATCCTTGCGCGGCCTTGCCATATCGACACCTTTAGATCAACGAACATCAGGCTGCGTCAGCAGCGTTACGGCGTAACAGGCACGATCGCCTGGCGCGGCCAGTGGCCCGAAAGGGCTGGGTTTTGCTGTTGCTTTTGGCCCCGAAGGGGCGGCCCCAACGGGGCGGGATTCAAAGGGGCACCCTTTGGCACAGGATATTTTTCAGAAACCCGAAGGGTTTTTGAAAACATATCTAACGTGCCTACCTATAACAGCAACCGCATACCTCTATGCTATCAGATGACGAGGATAGTACAAACATCAGCAAATTATCTGCAAATCTACGTGTGGTATCTACAATACATCAGCAAATTATCAGCATATTTTTTCTTGAATCAGTTTTTTATCAGTGTATTATCAGCACCTTGTTGTTCAGAACGGTAATTTTCGCCAGAAACGCCCTAAAGGAGACCGACTTGAAAAAATACACCGTGGCTGGAATCGTCCGCGCCCGGTTCGAGCAGATCGAAAAGCTGATGTATGAGGGCATGACGCAAACTGCCATTGTGGAAAAGCTCAACGAGGAACTGAAGGACGTTGGGTTTGAGACGACCGTTGAAAATTTTCGTAACGAGCTTCATCGGGCCAGGAAAAAACGCGAAGCAATGGGCCTCGGCAAAGTTAATCCCAGTGCGTTGACGAAAACGCCACCTGAAAACCAGTCGCCAAGGAATGCTTCTAAAACTGAGGCCACAGGAAAAACTAACGCAGTAAGTTTGCCGCCAAAACCAGAAACGAAGGTATATAGCGGCACTCCCACAGGTGATGCAGAGAAAGACCTGTTTTAGCCTTCGCTGTATTTAATTCAGCAACTTACCATCTAAGGATTTGAAATGACCAAACTTGCTGCTGTTGAATCGAACCAAGACACTTCCGTTACTGATAAAAAAGAATCCCGCCGGGTAGATTTTATTCTGCAAGGTAAAGGCGGCGTCGGAAAATCACTGATTGCCTGCATGATTGCCCAATATCTAAAAGGCAAGTATCCAGACGTGAAGTGCCTCGATACCGATCCAGTGAATCAGACGTTTTCTAATTACCGTGACCTGGGCGCTGAATACGTCCCTATTCTTGTCGGCTCGAAAATCGATGAACGCAAGTTCGATGGCATGATGGAGCAAATTCTTACTGGAACCGGAAATTTCGTAATCGACAACGGCGCTAGTACCTTTATCCCGCTGACAAGCTATATGGCGGAAAACAATGTTGTTGAAGTGCTGGAAGAAGCCGGATATGAAGTTTTTTTCCATACCGTTGTAACTGGTGGGCAGGCAATCGTGGACACAATGAGCGGCTTCAAAGCGCTGGCGGAAATGACAAAGTCCAAAAACATCATTGTTTGGCTCAATGAATACTTCGGCAGCATTGAACACTCCGGCAAGAATTTTCTTGAAATGAAAGCCTATAAGGAACTGGAAGATCGTGTGCGTGGCATTGTGGTGCTGCACAAGCGTAATCCGGACACGTTCGGCAAGGATTTCGATGAAATGACTTCTCGCAAGCTGGTGTTTAGCCAGGCAATCGCTGATCCGGCCTTTTCTTTAATGGCAAAGCAACGCCTGAAAACTGTGCAGAAAGACATTTTTGCGCAGATTGAAAAGATCGGGTTTTAATCATGGACCGCCGCGCCATAATCGGCCATATCGCCGCTAAGTACAATATCAAGATGGACGAGACTGACCCGGCATTCTTATTGGTTGAAATAAACGAGATTGCGCTCGAAGCCGCCAGCAGGGATTTAGAATCCAAGCTTATTGAAGCAAGAGAACAATTAACCGGCTCAATTGGCGCTATGGCAGGTGCCATAGAGGAAATGAATGCGGCTGCCGACAGACTGGTGGAAGCAAAAATGGTTAATCTAAACCAATCGATCAATCAACTCGTCGGCATAACAATCAAAAACACCATCGAGCAATCACTGAATGCGGCGGTTGCAAAAGAAATCCAAGCGATCCGCCGTGAAGTCGGCATCATCGCCGGCAGCCTGCAGGATATGCATACGCAGTCAGGCAGGTCCCAGATTCTCGCCGGGGCCGGCGCTGGTGCTCTGGCTGCGATTCTGACGCTCGGCGCGGCGTGGTGGGCTGTAAGCAGCGGCAAGCTACCGATTGACGTCCGAGTCGATTCGGCTTCGGTGGCTCAGACGGTGCTCAACGGCGTTAAAGCACTGCCAAAGACCAGGTGATCCCATGAAACTCGCTCTGTTGACCTCTGTGGTGTTCTTTGCGGCCGGCGCCGCGTCGGCCCAGCCTTCCTTTCCTCGCGTCGACCCGGCTGTGCAGGCCGCCCGCGACACGGACCGCAGCGCGATCCTGCTACAAGAGCGCGGCGAGGAAACCAAGGCGCTCCAGGCGGCTGAAAAGTCGCTGGCCAGCGCAGCGCCAGGCGAAAGGGACAAGCTGGCGCTCGATGTCGACCGACACCGCAAAAACCTGACTGCGCTCGATGCAGAGATCCAGCGTGCGAGCAGCGCAGCACCAGCTGCAGTAAAGGCCGCAGGCCCGGTACGGCTGAAAGCCGCGTCAGCAGCGCCGGTTGCGGTGGTCGATGATGCGCCAGTGCCTTTCTGGGACGTATATCGTCGTAAAGAACCGCAGCCTTGAACAATCCTCACTCCATAACGACAAAAACAATGTTTTAATTTTACAAAAACTAGTTTTTGTTCTTACAAAACAGTTATTTTGTAGTTACAATGTTCTCTATCTGTTGAACAGAGAGATGGATACCGTGACTACCGCTGCTGCCCTTTGCAAATTACAATGCGTCATCTCAAACGTGGATGACGCAATGCAGACAGCAATCACACACCCTGAACTGGTTCAATTCCTGAAATTCGCTTCTGAGTCAAAACAACCAGGCGTTGAGGCATTCACGATTGTTGAAATCGAAGACAGCAAATTCATGCTGCACCTCGATCTGGCATTCAAGGGTAAGGGCATTGTTTTCCATACTGCGAGAAAAGAACCTCGCGCCTGGGCAAACTTAAACAGCCTCGCGTCATACATCAAATCTCTCCGTTCTCCAGATGCTCCGGTCCACCTGAAGCTAATGAGAGAACCCAATGAAACTGCTCAAAACCCTGATCCAGACGCGTAACACTGCTACCACTCTTTTACTCTCCCTCTGTTCTAAAGCCGCACTTGCGGCGCAGCCCTTCGCATCGGGCTCATCGACACTGACAGCAGACATTCTGGCTATCGTCACGCCCATCGTCGGTTTGGGTGTGATCGCTGTCGGCGTGCTCGCCTGGTTTGGCAAGATCGCCTGGTCCTGGTTCGGGGGCCTGCTGGTTGGCGTGGTGCTCGTATTTGGTCATCAGCAAATCGTCAACTGGATTCGTTCACTGTTCGGCGTCTAAGGCGGGGCGGTCATGGATCGCAATACCGGCATTGATGTCGATCCCCTGTTCGTTGGTCCCACGCGGCCAACGACAGTTGCGGGTGTCACATGGGAAGCGTTCTTTTTGAATGGGCTCGTAAGCATGCAAGCATTCATCTGGACGCACAACCTGCTCTGGCTGCTCCTGTTCATCCCGATACACAGCGTTTTCTACCTGATCTGCCGCTACGACCCACGCGCCTTTGAACTGCTGGCGCTGTGGGGACAGACGAAGGGTAGGGCGCTAGTCGGCAACCTGCGCTTCTGGGGCGCAGCTACATCGAGTCCGCTGCAGATCGCTACGGGCAAACCATCACGCGCAAGCAAGCGCAGGCTGAAAGAACTACTCAAATGAATACAACCACGGCAAGGCGGGCCGCTGCATTGAAGCGCGAGCCCTTGGTGTCGGCACAGATACCGTACAGCGTCCACCTCACTCCTACTGTGATCCAGACACAGAGCCGCGAGTATATGACTGTACTTCGGTTCACTGGTGCGTCGTTCCAGAGCGCCGACGACGAGCAACTGAACAACTGGCATACACGCATGAACGGCCTGCTGCGCAGCGTGGCGTCGCGCAATGTCAGCCTGTGGCAGCACATCGTCCGGCGGCCAGAAAATACCTATCCAGCCGGCGAGTTTGAACCCGGCTTTGCGCACGACCTGAACGCAAAGTATGCGGCGCGTGTCAGCGGCGAACGCCTCATGATCAACGAACTGTTTGTAACGGTGATCTACAGGCCGGCGCCGTCACGGTTCGGCAAAGCGCTGCTCAAGCTCGTATCTGCGGGCGACCATGAAGCACTCAAGCGCGAGCGCGAGGAATCCATCGAAGCGCTGGAAAAAGTCGTCGGTGAAATCGAGTCATCCCTGAACAGGTACGACGCGGATCGGCTTGGACTGTACCGGCACAACGGCCTGCTCTGCTCCGAACCCCTGAAATTCCTTGGGTTTTTGGTTAACTTTGAATCGCAGCATATCGCGCTCGCACAAGCGCCTCTTGCGAGCCTTATCCCTTCGGCTCGGCCATTCTTCGGCAGAGAGGCTATCGAAATCCGCCAAGCGACGGAAACCAGCTACGCAGCCGTCCTTGGCATCAACAGCTACCCGCCTGAAACGAGCAGCACGATGCTCAATCATTTGCTGTCGGCTCCGTATGCGTTCGTGCTGACGCAATCCTTCAGCTTCATCCAGCAAGACGATGCACGCGGCATGCTGAAAAAGGCACGCAACCGCATGACCAGCGCCGGCGATGACGCAGAATCCCAGATCGCTGAAATCAGCACTGCGCTCGATGATGTGATGTCCCGGAGGTTTGTCATGGGCGAGCACCATTTTTCGCTGCTTGTGAAAGGGCAGACGATGCGTGCTCTTACCGATAACGTCAACCTGGCACGCACTGCGCTGTCTGATGCTGGCATCGTGTCGGCCCGCGAGGACATGGCCATAGAGGCGGCATTCTGGGCACAGCTACCCGGCAACTACAAATTCCGTCCGCGCGTTGCCGCGATCACGAGCAAGAACCTCGCTGGCTTCATGCCGTTGCATAACTTCCCGGCCGGCCGGCGCACTGGAAATTTCTGGGGCGACGCTCTGACCATGTACCGGACCAGCGCCGGCACGCCCTATTACTTCAGCTTCCACGCGGCTGACCCTAGCGACCCGGAAGGCGGATCGAAAAGGGACGTGGGGCATACCCTGGTCATCGGCCCGAACGGTAGCGGTAAGACTGTTTGGATCGCGTTCAATCTCGCAATGATGCAGAAGCAAGGCGTCACGTCCGTCATTTTCAGCAAAGACAGTGACACGGAAATCGTGATCCGCGCCCTTGGCGGCGAGTTTTACGCTATCAAGCCGGGCACGCCCACGGGCTGGAATCCTTTCTGGCTCGACGCGAGCGATCCGGCTACTGTGCCATATCTGAACCGCCTCGTTCGTCGCCTGGTGAGCCGTCCACGCATCGGTGAGGGCGGTATTGAAGTCGACAGCACGCCTCTAACGACTGCCGAAGAAAACGAGATTGCCGCCGCGGTTGATTTCGTCATGAGGATGGACCGGCAGTATCGCCGCTTGGGCCGCGTGCTCGACAGGCTGACCAAAGGAACAGGCTCAGTCTACGAGCGCCTTGCCGCATGGTGCTACTCACGGGAGCCTGGCAAGCCTGACGGCGCGAATGCATGGGTGTTCGATAACGCGACCGATACGCTCATGGATAACTTCGGCACCGTGAAAACGGTCGGCTTCGACATGACCGCCTTCCTGGACATTCCAGAACTGCGGACACCCATAAACATGTACCTCTTTCACTTGGTCGAAAAGCTGATAGACGGCCGCCGCCTAGCTTTGTTTATCGCGGAATTTTGGAAAGCCTTAGGCGACCCGCAGTTTGCGTACTTCGCAAAAGACATGCTCAAGACAATCCGGAAGAAGAACGGTCTGGTTGTGCTCGATAGCCAGTCAGCAAGCGACGCACTGCAGCATGAAATCGGCCGCACGCTGATCGAGCAGACGCCAACGAAAATCCTCTTTCCTGCACCGGATGCGAAGTTGGAGGAATACACCGAAGGGCTGAACCTGTCGGAGCGGGAATTCCAACTCATCAAGTCGGATATTCCAGAAGGCTCGCGCATGTTCCTGATCCGGCAAGGTCACCATAGCGTCGTCGCGCAGCTGGACCTGAAAGGCTTCGATGATGAGCTTGCGGTTCTCAGCAGCCGGCGCTCAAACATCGACTACATGACGCAACTGATCGCGCAGTACGGCCCGGCGCCTGACGCTTGGCTTCCTATCTTCAAACAGCACAAGAGGACAGCATGAAGAAAATCGCAAAAATGGCCGCTGCCGTTACCCTGGCACTGGCGGCTCACGCGCCGGCGCTGGCGATCACAACCGTCATCGATCCCGCGGTGCTTGGCCAAGCCATCCAACAGGTGGCCGCATGGGGGCAGCAATACCAGCAGATGCAGGCGCAGATCTCGCAGCTTCAGCAGGCGAGGGCGGCGATGTCGGGTGACAGGGGCATGGCGGGCCTGCTCGGCAACCAAAGCCGCGGCTACCTGCCTCCCAACTGGAATGAAGCGATGAACGTGCTTAACCAGGGCGGCACGACCTACGGGCAGGTTGCCGGCATTGCGAGGCAGCTCAAGGAAGCGCAATCCGTCCTCTCAGAGCAGGAAACCGGGCGGTTGACGCCTCAGATGCGGCAATACCTGGAGCAGACACGAAACCTGGCAGCGTCGCAGCAAGCCATGGGTCAGGCTGCTTACAACACGGCTGCGCAGCGCGTACAGACGCTACAGGCGCTTACGAATGCCTTGAGCAACCAGGTCGATCCAAAAGCCGTCATGGACCTGCAGGCCCGGATCGCCTCGGAACAAGCAGCGCTGGCCAACAACCAGGCGCAACTGCAGGCGGTCGCCCAGCTAACGGCGGCGCAGTCAGTGGCGCAACAGGGCATGGCGAACGAAATCAGGGCGCAGACGGCGGGCTCTGGCAATTTCCCGCGTGTGCAGCCGCGACTGCCTTACTAGGAGCAAATCATGAAAAGTGCCGTTGCGGCAGTTTTTGCAGCATCCCTGGGACTCACCGGCTGCGTTGAGAATGTCACGCAGGTGCCGTTCCTGGACAAAGTGCTGACAGCAAGCGAATTCACCGCGCAGCAGCCGCTTCGCCAGCGGGTGCTTGTGTTCTGTGCCAATGATCCCAGCCGCTTTCGTAATGACCCAAACTGCTTGAACGCACAGCAGTCGGCCCGGTCGACGGTGGTCGGGAATGGGAATTTCCCGCGTGTTCAACCTACGGTGCCGGCCTGGACAACCAGCCAGGCAAAAGACAAATGACACAGCTTTATGGCGACATTTTCAGCTTTACCAACACGTTCGCGCAGACCTATATCAGCACGAACGTCGCAACCGTCGCAAACCTGATTGCGCCGGCTGTAACGGCTCTATTGAGCCTGTATGTCATTCTCTGGGGCGTTGCGAGCATGCGCGGCATGATCCAAGAACCGATCACTGAAGCTGCATCGCGCATCGTCAAAATCGCGTTGATCTGCTACATCGCGCTGCAGCTCGGTCACTACAACGAATTGATTGTGGATACTTTTGTCATGGGACCGGAGGAACTTGCCAAGCATCTTTCCGGCGCAACCAGCAGCAGCGGCACGATTTCCGGCCTCGACAAGATCCTCGACGCCGGCTTTGCAACGGGTAAGAATTTTTGGGAGAAGGGCGGTTTTATGTCCGGTGACCCTGGCATGTACATCATTGCTATCGTGGTCTGGGGCGTTGTCATCGCCGTCACCGCATACTCATGCTTCCTGATTGTGCTTGCAAAAATTGCCCTTAGCCTGGTCATCGGGCTTGGTCCGCTTTTTATCGTCTCGCTGCTTTTCCAGCGGACGGCACAATTCTTTAGCTCATGGATACAGCAGCTCTCAAACTATGGCCTACTGATCATCCTGGTCTTTGCCGCCAATATATTCATCTCTACCCTGTTTGCCGCGGCAGCCACGGGCGCCGCAGCTCTCAGCAGCACAACGCAAATTGATCAGATTTTCCCGGTCGTGATCATCGGCGTGGTTTCAGTCCTGGTCCTTGCCCAACTCCGCAGCATCGCGGCCGGACTGGCGGGTGGACTGTCCCTCTCGTCCGAAGGCATGGGCCATCTCGGTCTATCCGTGCTCTCAAGCTCTGCTGGCAGGGCTAGTTCGCTGGCCAGAACGGGCATGGGGAAAATACCACTGCCAAAACCAAGGGTGCCAACGCCTGGACCGCGCAGAATCCCGCGCAATCCGTCACAGATTCAGTATGAAAACCGGGATAACCATATCGGCCCAGCGTAATAAAATAGGCAACAACTAGCCCCAGGATAGAGAAGAAGAATGAATGCAGCCAACCAACACCTACAGCATGCGTTTCTCTACATAGCGATTGATATGCGACACATGGACATGTGCAAGATAGGACTGACGACACAACAAGATCCCAGTGACCGCATTCGTGCAGGAATCACATCGAATCCTTATTACGCTGCATACAATATCTACGACCTTAGATCGAGAGGAATCACCATCACGGAACTGCGTGCGCTGGAAAACTATGTTCGCAGGAAGTCACCAGGCCAAGTCATTCATCATTTCATGTCTGATTGCGAGTCAGAGTGGATTGAGGAAGCTCCCTGGACGGTAGCTCCAGATGCCGAATATTTTATGGCGCGTGCATTAAGCATTAATTTGGGCGAAGACTACGAACCGCTTGAAGGGGCAATGGAACCTTACAGATTTGAATTTCGCCCCAGCCCTTTGTCTGTCATCGGAAAATATGACTACGAAAGGTGCCAGGAATATGTTGATTACCTGCATCTTTGTGAAGAAGTGGCACATCCAAGGCCGCTGCGTCTCCGCCGCACGTAAGGACAAGCGGAAAAATACCGCACTACGCAATATCGGGCCAGCTAATCGGCCCGTACTACCGCGCCTAATCCTCCAGAAGCAACGCGATGCCAATGGCAATACCGGCACCGGCTGCCAAGTATGAAGCCCAGTAGTTTTGATGGACCGACAAGAAAGTAAGCGCATTAGCTATCTGCTGATTGGTTGCTACCGTTGCGTCTACTTGAGACTGTGCAGATTGAAACCATAGCAACCCTGATCCCAAACTGCACATACCGCCGAACAAGCCCAAGCCTTTCCGGGCAATCGGCCGCCAAATGCTTCCTAGAGGCTTCGATTCAGAGATTTCCCACGCTGACTTAGAGGCTTTTTCAGAAGCAGCGGCAGTAGTGACTGCGACAGCAGCCGAAGCAGCAGCCAGCGCAACGGCAGCTGCAACAAAAGCCGCTTCAGAATTTATGGAATCTGCAGAAGCGGGAGCAGGATTGGTATTTTCCGTTACGGAATTTTTTTCTTCCATTTCCTTCTTTCAATAAAAATTAAGGCAGAAAATATAACTGACTTTGCAGTGACATACTAATAAAAAGTCATTTTTGAATGGACGAAAAGCCCACATCACAAAACAAAACTAACATTTTGTTTTACAAAATATTGATTTTGTATTGATAAAACAGCGTTTTTGTGAAAACATACAGTCTTAACTGACGGAGTATGTGATGCTCAAAAACGCTGTTTTTCTTGCTGTTCTCCTTTCCTTCGGCGGCTGTGCAACTCGCCCGCCTGCATCCTGCGACGGCTCTCAACGCCGTCCTATCAATCAGCCTTCCCATGCGAGCGTGTTCCACCCTAGCTGCGGCGCGGAGGTGGCATGAAGCCCGCAGACAAAGACCAGCGCGAACTCGATGCATTGCGCAGCTTCTTTGACTCGCATAGCGATGTCGCCGTCCTGCTTGAGAACTCTGCTTCCTGGGCTGACAGCCAAGCCGAGCAGTCAGAAAAGTCGCGGCGCACTGCCTGGCGTGTGGCTGCCGGGGCTGGCGCCATGGCGGTGCTGTCGTCTGTCGTCGCACTCACAACAATCGTGATGTCGCATCGCCCAGCGCCGCCGCCGCAGGTCTTGGTCGCGGATCGGTCTACTGGTGCGGTTGAGCGCCTTATGTCGCTGTCGGATTTTCAACAGACAGCGGAAGAAACGACCATCAAGCGTGCGATCACGGCTTTCATGCGCGCACGGGAGGGCTACACCCATGCGATGGCAGAACAGCTTTATAACGACGCCGCAGCATTCATGTCTCCGCAGCTGCAGACCCAATGGTTCGCATTGTGGGATACAAACAATCCGCAGTCTCCGCTGCAGGTCTACAAGCGCGACACGAACGTCCGGGTGGAGATTGGCGCTATCTCGATCAACCGGGATTCAAACGGCAAACCGACAAGCGCCCGGGTGAGCTTCACGAAAACCATCAAGCAGGGCGATATTGCCCTCGGTGGAGAAACTGCCTGGCTGTCCACGCTCTCCTTTACCTTCATGAACCCGCCGACGAAGGAACTCTATCGACGCGTCAATGACATCGGCTTCGTCGTCACCGACTACCAGCGTGATGCCGACATTGCTGCCGGTACGTCACCAGCAGCCTTACCGGCCCCTGTGCGGCCCACACCAGCGCCGACTACGCCGGCATCCATGCCAGCACTGCAAGCGCCTCAGATGGGCGCAGGAGCCGCACGATGATGAACCTGAAAAGACTGGCGTTCTGTGTCGCTGTCGCCTTCTCTGCGCAGGCGCTGGCTGCGCAGCAGACCTACCCATCACCGAAAGACCAGCGCATCCGGTTCGTGGATTACGACGAACACGATGTTGTCACCGTGTTCGGCAAGGTCGGCAATGACACCATGGTGATCTTTGAACCTGGCGAGCAGATTCAAGACTTGTCGGGCGGCGATACGGCTGCCTGGTCGATCGGCGTCACTACAGCGCGAAATGCTTTTTTCTTGAAGCCTGCTGTAACAAGCCCAGCGACAAACATCCACGTTGTCACCACCAGGCGCGTCTATTCGATTGATCTGAAGTTGGCCGGCCGCGGGCAAATCAACTTCCTGACGCTCAGGTATCGCTACCCGGCACAGGATGCAGCCAAGCAGCAAGCCGCATCAGAGGCCCGCCGCACCCGCGAGGCGCTGACGGCCGGTGCACCAGCGGCACGCAAGAACTACGCGTACAGCGCCCAAGGCTCAAGCGACATCGGCCCTGTGGAGGCATTCGATGACGGAACCGCGACTTACCTGCGCTTTGCACCGAACGCCACCGTTCCTGCCGCTTACATCGTGGGCGAGGACGGCAAGGAACACCTTGTCAACACGTCGATGCAGGGCGACATGCTGCGAGTCCAGAAAATCAGCGCAAAGCTGATCCTGCGAAGCGGCGAGCTCGTCACCTGCATTTTCAACGATGCGTTTGACGCCTACGGCACCCGCACAGACACCGGCACTGCATCTCCATCGGTGCAACGCATCATTAAAGGACAGCAGAAATGAGCATCTTCAAGAGCAAAAAGCATCCAGACGACAGCGATCTGAAAAATATCGAAGGCGAACGCTCGATTGCGTCCGTCAATAATCAGGTCGGCACGGGAAAAAAGATCACGAACATCTTGATTTTCGCTCTGGTCATCGGCGTTGTCCTGGTCGGACTGGTCAAATACTACGGAAATTATTTCAAGGAAAAGCGTGAAGCGGCCGCGGCGGGCAAGGCAGACACTACCAAGACCGCAACAGTGAACGTGCCGCCCCTGAAAGCACTGGCAATCGACGCGCCGCCGTCGCCAGTGGCACAGATGCAGCCGCAAGTGCAGCCGCATCAAACTGCACCAGGTGCGACGAACGGCCAGCCGCAGCCACTCACACCCGCCCAAATCGTTGAACAGCGCCGGCTCACGTCCGGCATCTTCTTCAAAGTGGAGTCGTCGCAAGGCGGCGGCGCAGCCAGCGGTGCGCAAGGGCAGGGCGACGCCAACTATGCCAGCGTGGCCAGCGTGGGTTCTGAGAACGGCGGGGCAGGGTCCGATCCGCTGTCAAAGTCGCTGCAGCCAAGCAGGCAGGCCGGCGCCAAGGCGTACATGCTTGCTGCTCCCAGCCTGATGGTCACGAAGGGCGCTGTGATCCCGTGCAGCGTCGTTCCGGCACTCGATAGCACTCTGCCTGGCATCGTGACCTGTATCCAGACTGCTGACGTGTGGAGCACCGACGGAAAAGTAGTCTTGCTCGAGCGCGGCACGAAGTGGGTCGGAGAACAAAAATTCGGACTGTCGCAGGGCCAGCGCCGGCTGGGAATGCTCTGGACGCGCGGCGAAACGCCGAACCATGTACTTATCGACGTTGATAGCGGCACTGCTGACCATCTCGGCCGGCCCGGTCTGAGCGGCGAAGTGGACACCCACTTCTGGGACCGTTTTGGCGGCGCAATCCTCATCAGCCTGATCGGTGATGTCGGCTCATTCCTCTCTGCCACGCAATCCGGCAATGGCGGCGGCACTACGGCAATTGCCTTCCCTGGAACCGTCAACGGCGCGCAGTCCGCAATGAGCGACGTGCTCAAGTCGACCATCAACATTCCGCCGACCCTGACAAAAAATCAGGGCGCAGCTATCTCGATCTATGTCGCCAGAGACTTGGATTTCCGTGATGTCTACAGCTTGGAGTCGAAATAATGAACCGCGAACTATCCACGCTGGAACTGCACCTCGCGCCGCTGCAGTCCTTCCTCGACAACCCGGACTACACAGAAATCGTGATCAATCGGCCTGGTGAAGTGCTGACAGAGGGTAAGGCAGGCTGGCAAACGCACCAGGTTGCGGCGACCCACTTCAACTGGTGCATGGACACAGCAAAACTCGTCGCAAATCAAGCATCGGACTCGATCAGCGAAGAAATGCCGCTGCTGTCCGCGCAACTGCCAGGCGGCGAGCGCTTGCAAGTCGTGATCCCGCCGACTGTCCCTGTAGGAACCGTGTCCCTGACGATCAGGCGGCCCGCCACAAGCGTGATGTCGCTCGATGCGATATTCGCCTCCGGTGCGTTTGAAAACACGCGCTGCGTGCAGTCCTTGCGCCTGGATGCCAGCGAACGGGCAGACATTGAGGACGGTCTGCCGGACGCCGACAAGCAGCTGCTCGAAATCTTTCGGAATCAAGACTGGCGGCAGTTCCTGGCACGAGCGATCCTGCGCCGGAAGAACCTCATCGTGTCGGGCAGGACGGGAAGCGGCAAGACCACGTTAGGGAATGCGCTTGCGGGACTGATCGCGGCCACTGAGCGCCTGATTACCGTTGAAGACGTCCGGGAAATGCGGCTGCCGCACCAAAATATCGTCAGCATGGTGTACACCAAGGACGCTCGCGGCGTCGCTAAAACGACACCCAAGCAGATTTTCGAGGCGAACCTGCGCATGCGGCCGGATCGAGTGCTGCCGGCCGAGCTACGCGGCGATGAGTCGTTTTTCTTCGTGCAGAACGTCCTCAACAGCGGGCACCCTGGCACGATCACGACACTACACGCCAACAGCTCAAAACTCGCCTTCAAGCGGCTGGGAATGATGATCAAAACCAGCGCCGAAGGCTCCGGCATCAGCCTGCCGGACATCCTTGAAATGCTCTACTCGCTGATCGACGTGGTTGTGCAGATGGAGCCCACTGAAACCGGCCAGCGCGTCGTCACAGAGATCTATTACGACCCTGCCTTTGCCCAGAAGATGATCGGATAAGAATATGCACAAGCCTCAGACCGCGACGGCCAGCGCCGGCGCATACCTGGGCCTGCTGGTGATCGGCGCGACTGTCGCGCTGTACCTGGCAGGCTATTTTTTTCTGCTGAAGCTGCACCTGCCGGCTTACAAGGCAACGCCGTTGACCATCCTCGGTTACTGGCAGCACTACGGCGATGATCCGGCAACGCGTCGCTGGCTGACCATCTGCACCAGTGCGGGCGCTGCCATAGCGATAGGGTTCATTACGGTCATGCTGATGCCTGTACGCCGGGCTCTCCACGGCGATGCCCGGTTTGCGAAGGTAGGGGAAGTCAAAAAGGCGAAGCTGCTGGGTGACTTCGGCATCATCCTCGGCAAGATGGGCGGAAAGTTCGTGATGCTGCCTGGCCAGCAAGGCGCTATCTGTGCGGCGCCGCCGCGTTCGGGTAAAGGCGTCGGTCTGGTGCAGCCCAATATGCTTTCCTGGCCAGGTTCGGTTGTTTTGCTCGACATCCGGCAAGAAAGTTACGGCCTCACGTCCGGATTCCGGTCGCAAATGAGCGATGTGTACCTTTTCGATCCGGTTTCTGAAGACGGGCGCACGATGCAATGGAATCCCTTGTCGTATGTCTCGGATGATCCGGTTCAACGCATCGATGACCTGCAAAAAATCGCCGGCATGCTGTCACCTGATCCCGCCGATAGCGACTCATTCTGGACCGCATCATGTCGCAGCCTGTTCCTCGGCCTGGCCTTGTACGCCTTCGAGACGCCCGGGCTACCTCGAACCATGGGCGAACTCGTCCGACAGATCATGCACTGCGATGAAAAGACTATCGGCGCACATTGGGCCAAGCTCATCAACGATCGCGACGCGGCCGGCACGCCGCTGTCCTCGGTCTGTGTCTCTGCGCTTTCGGATTTCATCAACACCAGCTCGAATACCCAGAGCAGCATTCGCAAGACGTTCACATCAAAACTAGAGCTATGGCTGAATCCCAAGGTCGATGCCGCCACCAGCGCGAACAGCTTCGATCTGCGTGACCTGCGGAAGAAGAAAATTTCCGTCTATATCGGTGTCCGCCCGGCCGACCTGGACCGGCTGCAGCTGATCCTGAACTTATTTTTCCAACAGGTGATCGACCTGAACACCTCAGAAATGCCCGAAGATAATCCAGCGCTCAAGCACCAACTGCTTTTGCTCATGGACGAATTTACCGCCGTCGGCCGCATGCCAATCTTTGCGAAGTCGATCAGTTTTTTAGGCGGTTACAACATTCGCCCGTTCCTGATCGTGCAAGGCATCAGCCAGTTGCGCTCCACCTACGGCGCGGACGTTGCCGAAACCATCGTGACCTGTTGCGCCGCCATGGTGGTCTTTGCACCCAAGGACCAGAAGCACGCTAACGAAATCAGCGAATCCCTGGGCGATATGACGGTCAAGGCAAAGTCGCAGTCGCACAAAGTTATGGAAGCCTCTGGCGGTTCTGTCACTGCATCAGACCACGCCAGGCGCCTGCTGAAGCCGCAAGAAGTTAAAGAGATCGGTCAAGAAAACGAAATCATCTTTTTGGAAAACATGAAACCCATTTTCTGCAAAAAAGTGATTTATTGGAAAGAACAAGTTTTCATGCGCCGCAAGAAGAATGCAGCCCTTATCCCGCAAATTCAGGTCCAGGTACACCAAGGCATGCAGTCGCTTGTGAATACGCCGCCTGTGCCCCTTCGCGTGCGTCAAAGTGACCACGAACACCCTCGATAACTTAAAATTCCGGATTCCAAACGGAAATATTAAGGAATCCGGGCATGAAGTGGTTCAAGGATTGGTACAACGGGAAGCTGGTGATACCGGATAACCATGGCCTTTTTGTGTTTGGCCCGCATTTTGAATATCACTGGACGGCTCGCATTGCGCGGGCCGTTGTCGCTTTCTACGGCCGCAAGTGGGAGTGGATATGGTCGACGCTGATTGCGCTGGCCAGCTTATGGGCAGCCGTTGCAGCCCTGAAGCTGTAACTCACTGAGGATATGGTGCCGCAGGCACCATGCAAGCCTGGGCCGACGCATTCCACGGTAAGAGCGCGGCGGGCCGCGCGGATCCAGAAATCTGACGTTGATCATGGTTGGCCTGTCCGGTGGAGGTCGCACACGAACCAAACCCACCGCGCAGCAGGCCCCAGCATACCCAGCACTCATTCGCGTCCTAAAAGCCGCCTTTGTTTTTGACTTTGACTTGGCTGTTTGGCGCGGAAGGTGAGCACTTACGGGAACTGATCAATGGAATGCAGCACCTACCATCCCTGAAAGGGCACGACGATGGACGATCGACTGCAGCAGATCATGAGCGACACAAACGCGGCGCTTGAACCCTACGGCCTCACGCTGGCGGATCCGCGGCTGGGCTGGCCGGTGTGGCACCTGTACTACTACGATCCAGAAACAAAAAACTGCTTCCCGGTGCTGCGACAACGCGATTCCAGCAGCGAGGCGCCGACTTGCCTGGCCGACCTGGTGCAAGGGTTCGATCCGGAGACGCCGGCAGCGTCGATACTTCAGTGGGCCAGCGCTAACGGGGTCTTGGATGACTAAACCTGCAAAAGCCCAACAGCGGGTCTGCAACGCGCTCAGTTGATCCCGCGCCCGACCATGGATAACTTGGTTGTCCCGTTCCGCTGCGCTTCACTCACAGCGCCCTATTAGGTCGCTGTGGACAATCGGCAAGCCGATTCCCAAGTTACCCACAGTCTCCCCACGAGGTTTGCCTACGGCCTGACGCGTCGCTACGCTCCTTGCCCCAATTTTCTTATAATTTTAAAAACGAATTAACGGCATCCCCTTGTTCTTGTCGGCCAGTACAACTGTCTGTGGTCACTCAAACGACAGAACATCCAAGCCTGCGGCGCTAACCCCTCAAAATCATTCTCCAAGTCGCCGTATACACGCTGTAGCAGCTGCATTAGTGAGTTGCCTGTGGAGGCTATGGAACTAGGATCTTTGGTTTCTTAGACGTTAGGAGTCTCTTTTTCTTTTTCTCCACGGTCTGTCGGCGCTCCGCGCCTCCAGACCTGCACCCTTAGAACTTGCCCCGATAGGATCTACCCTTTGGCCTCGGGCGATGGCGCTAAAGATCGAGTCCTGCTTTTTGATGATCCCTTCCCCGGTAGCCAGCCTTTTGCCCCAGGGGGCCGGCGCGCATTTTGCGCCGGGGGGGAATTTGACTGTTATTACACACCGAGGGAAATTTAATGATTGTCCTTTGCTGGCGCTACTTTATGAAGATTTTTAGACTAAAAAAATGGGAGATATATCGTGTCTTACCCCTAAACAGCCTTACTTTTTGGGAGTGCGGCAAGGGAGATATATCGTGACAATTTCTTATTTGAAATATTTCAGTTTTACATGCATTTTAGACAACATATAGGCCACAAAATTACACTATTGCAACGTAACAATTAGGATGAAGCAAAGACAATGTTGCAAGCGTTCAATTTTGTGGGAGATATATCGTACTAATTGAATATGGGAAAGGAATTTACGGAGGTCGCCGTAACTTCTTAAGAAAATGTGGGAGATATATCGTACTAATTTTTTCTAGGAAACATCGCGCTCCCCCTATGAGAGAGCGCGAATCAGGCCACTAAAATGCTTCGTTGTCATCAAAGGCCGGGTCGGGCGGTAGTAGATGCCCTTGTGTCCGCTTTGTGTGATCCCTGGGCATCATAGGAGGCTGAATGTCATGGGTTTGTGCGTATCGCTCTTGCGATGAACTGCGATGAGGCGTGACATATACCTTGTAGACAACTTTTTCCTTTGATGGACCAGTACCTTTTTCCTTTACGATTTTGAAGTCGAAGTTTTCGTTGACGGCTTTGCTGGCAGCCTTGATTGCAGTGAACGCTGTTTTCAGTTGGCGCCGGAACTCAATAGGATTGCTTTGTTCACTGCCGCACAGCTGGTGGACAGTCTCGACCGTCATTGGGTACGGGTGAACATGCGTTGCATAGTGGGCGTGTAGCCAGCGTGCCAGAAGATTTTTTCCCAAGGCGTTGCGAACCTTCGGATTGAACTGCGCCCAAGTGTTGTTAGGGAACAGGTTCACAATTTCTTTATGAAGGGTGAACACCATTTCACCTGTCACGTCATGCCACCGTACAGAGCTTATTAGGCCACCTTGGAAATTCTCATTGTTGGTCCTGACCCATACGATTCCGCCCAGCAGCCGCTCGATGCGTTCATGTAGCAACTGGATGGTTTGCCCGCTGCTTTTGAGTCCAAGCCTGCGGATCAATTCTTCCCTTGAAACCTTTATGTCGTCACCGGCCTTTTTGCCTCGGCCAAGATGCAGAACCTCAATCAAAACATCCAGATCGAGCTGGTTCAGAAGTTCGCCCGTATAGCTAAGGTAAATACCTCGCATCGAGCAAACCTGTAGACCTTTGACGTTTGGGCGATCCTTGTCATGAAAGATGCCAAAAAGCGTCCCACGAAGCAGCGCAGGTGTCATGCCACGCATCTCGCCTGCCCAGATGGGAATGACTTCAGCAGGTGTGGATTTTCCAACTTTGAATTCTGGCGGCTCGGATTCGCTGAACTTCTTGACGCGCGGTTTCCTCGGTAGCTTGCTTGGAACCGGTGGACTGAAGCTTTTGTTATTTGTAAGGCCCATGATCACTCCCGATTGATTGGCAACGTGGTTGAGTGGCATTCGTGCGTTTGCCCGGATGCCTCCGTCCTGCTTCTTTCGAGAGTTAATAGATTGTAATCAGCGAAGTCTTTGCCCTCTGGAACGGGCCAAATCTTTACGGGTTTCGAGAAAATCTTTTTGATCTCTGTGGCCAGCTCATTGCGCTGCCCGTCAGTGTTCGCCTGCACTGTTTCATTCTTTTCGTTTTCGCCAAAAATCATGATGCTTTGGGCCTGCGACATGATCGCCTGCACATGCTCGCTGTACAGAAAGCTGAACACGTTGGATCCGCCTGTGATGATGACGGTGGGCTTAGGAGTGCCAATGCGCCGCGCATAGCTATGGACGGCCAAACCGTCAACACCACCTTCAACGATCACCAGGCGCCGGCTCTCGCCGCGGAGGATGGCTGGGTAATTCTTCTTGGTGCCCTCGTAATCCGACTTTTGTTTCTTCTGCTCTGAAGTCGTTGCACGCCTGGTGATAGCCCGCACTTTTCCGGTCGTATCACGACCACAAAAAAGCACGCCACCAACGTCGAAGGCAAGAACGCCTTGCGCCTCGGCGTCCTTCAACGTTTCCAGGTCAATGCCGCGCTGCTGCAGATACATCCGGCCGTAATATGTGGTCGCGCTGCTCTGTTTTGGCAGCGTTGGGGCAGCGCTGGCGATCTTGACCGGCGCAGGACGCATGGGCAGATCAGAAACGCCGCTGGCTGTGCCTATGAGCCTGTAGACGGCATCGTGATACGAGATGCCCGGCTCAATGGTGCGAACAAGCGTGATGTTGTCACCACCCACATTGCCGAGATTGTCGCAGTGGACCCAATCACCGTTGTCGGCCAGATCGACTCGGTATTGTTCGTCCCGTCCGGCCCTAATCGAGAGGGAGCCTGACGCCCAACGTTTTACCGTATAACCCTTCCCCTGCGCATAAGAGGTCGGATCAACCTGGTGAGCCCTTCGACGGTCAATTTCCGGAACGCCGGCAACGCCAAATTTACGGGATGTTTTTTTTTCAGCCTCAACTTTGTTGAGCTTGTTTCGCGAGGCATGCGCTTGAGCTTGCTTGAAACGTAAGCGCCAGTCTTTCCCAGCCGACTTTAAAACATCAAGGCTTTGTTCATTTTTCATTTTCGTGGCGTGAACTAGGGCGAAATCAAATCCACAGGATTTAATTTCCGCACGTTTTCAACTACAATCGCCACATCCGATCCAAGGATGTAGCACCCGTAACAAAGCCAGGTCGCACTGGCTGCATTGCCCGACCGCCTTAGCCGGCGGTCTTTCTTTTTCTGCTTACCGCTTTACTTCTACTACCTCGCACTATCGGCACGTCGCAATGCCGGATTTTCAGTCGTGCTTGATCTTGTATTGTGCTGCCATCGCATCTTCAATCAGCTTTGCCCGGCTTACGCTCTGCTTGTCCAGCCACTCGATCAGCCAAGGTGCCAGTTTTAAGCCGATCGGTCGTTTCTTTTGCTCAGGCGGCATTGGCGGCCTGCCGCCTGCATGTTTGGGCTTACTACGCTCCGTCGTGTTCATTCTTTGCCCCTAAATCAGTGGAATCATCGTCCTAATTAGAATAAGTATAGACGTAAACTAAAGCTATGCAAGGAAATTTCATGCTGGAATCACAAAAAACCTACAATCGCCATCGCCGTCCTGCACTGCCTTCTTTTATGCAAACTAACCAATGAAAACCATTCACGTTACCTTTGCCATGCGCGTCGATGACCTGGTGCACATCAGCGATGTCCCCAGCGGGTTAGCCTGCGGTTGCGTCTGCCCGGGTTGCGGCGGCCAGATGGTGGCCAATAAGGGGTTAATAAAAATCCACTACTTCAGCCACGCTGGCGGCAGCGAGTGCGCTGGCGGATTGGAAACGACGCTTCACCGAGCAGCCAAGAAAATATTGTTCAAAGAACGTAGGATGGTTCTCCCCGAACTAAAGCTGCGGATTGAAGTTGTTGATGCGAATGGTAGAAAACATGAGGTAAGAGAGAGGGCGCTTGATGTCCAATCCGTTGTGTTTGATGAAGTGACGGAAGAAGAGTGGCTGGGCAACATCACTCCCGACCTAGTCTGCAAGTTTGGCGGCCGCACGTTACTGGTCGAAGTCGCTGTAACGCACTTCATTAACGAAATTAAAGCCGAGAAAATCCGGGCGAGGAACATAGATTGCATCGAGATTGACCTGGGCCATTTACATCACCGGCAATCTGGATGGAACTGGCATTCGCTTAGAAACGCGCTAGTCGATGGTGTTGAGCACAAGACATGGATTGCGAAACAAGATGGTGAGCATCTGCGCGCCGAAGTGCAGCGTCGGGCGCAACAGAAAATTGATATGGAAAATCAGGCCATCCTGGAAGCAAAGCGGATGGAAATACCTGGCTGGGGCGAAGCGATCCGGCGATTGGAGGAATTTAAGATTTCCGGCCAATCACAGCAGGAGCGCGATGCGTTAGATGACGCCGGCCCTAAAGAACAGGCATGGATTGCGGCAGCGAGTCTGATGGATCTGGATTGGGATAATCCACCGCACTACATTGACATTCCAGTTCCCGGCGATGGCGTATTTCTCGTTGCGCGCAAGGTATGGCAGGCAGCTGTGTACGCAGTCTTTATTGCGGGCCAGGTAGATGATTCAGTTTTTTCACCAAGACCGGGCCAAGTGAATGATTCGATTGCCTCAATAAAAGTTGCTTGGTGGTGCCTTCGCAAGTTCTCTGTCCGACCTGAATTTGATTTGCTGCACAAGCATATCGAGCTTCTAACGCCTGACCAGAAAGACGTTCTGCCTAGTGTAAATGATGCGGTCAGAGGTTATCTGATGGCGTTGGCAGACCTTGGCTACTTGAAAACATCCAACGCCGGCCTTGGCTGCCAGATACAAGAGGACGCTCCACACTGGAAGCGGCGTATCCCCAGGCGGTTTAACTAGCTGTGGTCAAGAAAGACCAGCATAGGAACCGTCCAGATAGTTTTTCCCTTCTTCGCTATCAAGGTCCAAACCTTGGAGCACCTTATCTTCTTCAGTGATCAACAACCTCTCCAGCATTTCGCGCTTCGTTACGCCGTAACGATTCGATAACCGCTGAAGCGCCAGCGCCGCCCGGGTGCTGACATAAGCATTTATCCGACGCTCGCCGTTCTCACCAGCAACCTGCCTGTTTCTTCGATATTCCTTTTGCCGCTCTGCCGCTGTCTTAGCCACAAGTCTCTCCGATTCGTTACGCTGTAACGAACGTTACGCCGTCACGAATGAAAAGGCAAAAGCCGCATGTACGAAAACGACCGGTTGCGTACTCCCCTTGAAACAACTGTACCAAAGTATGCTTGCAGTGATTTCGTACATGCCTTAAGATTAGTACATTGATTTCGTACACAATTAGGAGAAAAATCACCACCATGTCACGCACATTTGCCTACTGCCGCGTTTCGACCGCGGACCAGACCACAGACAACCAGGTGCAGGAGATCGCCGCGGCCGGCTTTGCTGTCACCAAGGCGCGGACCATCGTTGAAACGGTTTCAGGAAGTGTCTCCGCGAAAGAGCGTAAGGGATTCGCCAGGCTGCTCGACAAGATGGAAGCCGGCGACGTGCTGATTGTCACGAAGCTCGACCGGCTGGGCCGCAATGCGATGGATGTGCGCGCCACGGTCGAACAGTTGGAAGCGGCCGGCGTGCGCGTGCATTGCCTTGCGCTTGGCGGCGTCGACCTGACCAGCCCGGCCGGAAAGATGACCATGCAGGTGATCAATGCTGTTGCCGAATTTGAGCGCGACCTGCTCATTGAGCGCACAAACAGCGGCATCAAGCGGGCCAGGGCTGAAGGGAAGAAGTTTGGTCGTCCTTCCGTACTGACCGATGCGCAGAAAAGCGCGGTGCTGGGCCTGCTGGCTGAAGGTATGTCCGTTGCGCAGCTGGCCCGCCAGTTTGATACAACCCGCCAGACGATCATGCGGATTCGCGCTAGTAATCAATAACGGCTCATTTATCCGCAAGCTGATTGGCTGGCCCATGGCAGCATCATCAAATATTCGTTAAGCCTGCCTTTACAAGGCAATATGCGGGGTCAAGTACCTTACTTGGCATTAGATAGGGCACGGGTCAGAGTATTCCGCAGTTCAGCTACCGTGTATGGCTTAGGCAAAAATAGAGTACCGGCATGTTCCAGCCGCTCTGGGGAAATCATGTAGCCGCTGGTCAGCACGACCGGCACTTTCGGGTGGCGCGCGGCCACCATCCTTGCCAGGTCGATTCCGTCAATCTTGCCCGGCATTGAGATATCCGAAAAAATCAGGTCGAAGTTCCGCATGTCGCGCTCAAGCGCCTCTTCGGCCGATGTCGCGTGTTCAACCGTACATCCAAGCTGTCCAAGCACCGTAACAGTGACGTCTGCCAACTGGTCATTGTCTTCTACACATAGCACCCGCGCCCCAGAAAACAAGGCATTCGATGTTATGTCCGAGAGTAACGCCAAAGGCATTTTGTCCGTGCATTGCTCGCTGCGAGGTAGGGCTAGCGCAACCGATGTGCCCAGCTGCGGTTGACTAATCCATACCGTGCCGCCTGACTGCTTGGCAAAGCCGTAGACCTGGCTGAGGCCAAGACCAGTCTTCCCGCTTTCCTGACGGGTGGTGAAGAAAGGCTCAAATGCCTGGCTTGCAATCTCGGGCGGCATGCCTGGGCCGGTATCTGTTACCAACACAATGACAAAATCGCCGCTCAAGTGCCGAGCTTTTGGATAGGCAAGCGAGGGCAGTGAGACGTTTTCTGCGTGTATTGTCAGCAAGCCACCTTCATGCATGGCCTCTTTTGCATTCAAGGCGAGGTTCAGGATTGCCGCCTCAAGCTGCGTGAGATCAGCTTTTACAGACCATAAAGAGTGCGGCAGATCCAGAACTAGACGCACCCTTCCTTCCATGGCTTGCTGCAGATCGTCGCCCATACTGAGAAGCTTTTTACGCAGGCTAAAGTGTTGCGGATGCAAGGGCTGGCGCATAGCGAAGGCAAGCAACTGATGTGTCAGTTTAGACCCGCGGTCAGCCGCACGCTGGATTGCCTGCACTGCCCGCTCGCGGCGAGTTGCATCCAAGGCTTGGGCTTGGCCCAGGATGGTGGAAGATAGCGTAATGACCTGGAGAATGTTATTGAAGTCGTGCGCTACTCCGCCAGTTAGCCGACCAATCGACTCAAGCTTCTTTGCTTCCGCCAACGCCTCCTCCACTTGTTTTTTTTCCTCGATCGTTGCGTACAGCGATTCGGTTCGCTCCCTGACTCGTTGCTCGAGTTCGCTAGCCACCTCTTTTGCATCCTCCATCTGCTGACGGACAAGCCACTGCCAAGTCCGACCACGAAGCGCCGCGCGGATGGCAATCAGCAAACTTTTGGCATGTAATGGCCTCTCGAGCACGGTTGCATTGCCCAGATTCTGGAACAGCGACCATCGCTCATCGCTGCCCGTCCTTCCGCGGCTGTTACTGAGCAGGACGACAGGAATGTCGGACCATGGCGGCTGCTGCTGCAGGCGATAAGCAAGCATTGCCATGTCATCGTGCAACGCCTCTTCGACAATGACCATTGCAGAAATATCGTCGCTGAAAGAGGCGCACAGCATCGTAACTGAGTCGCAGACGACTGCCTGTGCGCCGGCACTTTCAACTACCCTCATGATGATTTCTGCATCGCGGCCAAATGGAGCAAGCACTTCGACGCGCGGAAGTTGCAAGTGCTCCCCATACGACGCCGAAGCAGACGCATTAGTCACGTTATCCTCTCCCGGCGTTACGAGGTCGTTACGGTGGTCAAATCCGCAGTGTGACGCGCCAAGCCTGGGTCCGTCCGCATCAGGGGCAAATGCTGTGGCAACCGAGAACCGATGCCGACGCCGGTAGCCGACAACAAGTATTCGTGAATGGAGCAGTCGTGCTTGCCAGGACGTTTCTTGGCCACCGTGATTCCCTTTTTCACTTCGCCATCCTGCTCAAAAAAGTGTAATAGGATCACGGCGTCACTGATGAGCGTAACACCGAGAGGGTCGCAAGCGGTGTCGGTGCCAGAGCCGTGACCAAGAACCCAAATGCAGACTACGCCCTGATGATTCAGATAAGTAAAGAGTTCGTGCAGCTGCGGCATCAGTGCATCGACGCCTTCGAGGGTTTCCAAGTAGGAGTTCAGGCTATCAATGACCACAATCCTGGCCTGTTTTTTCTCGACCTCCATCCGTACTTTCCAGATAAATTCGCCTGGAGAGATGCGTGACGGATTGATCCGTTCCCAGTGTATCGTCTGGTTTTCGATCGGCTCGTGAATGGTGATATTCAGGCCCCTGGCGCGGTCATAAAGCGTCTCTAGCGTTTCGTCGAAAGAGAAGTAGGCAATGTGTTCTTTGCGCTTTGCGCCTGCTATAGCGTATTGCAGAGCGAGCGAAGACTTTCCGACGCCGGTCGGCCCCTGCAAGACGACGGTAGTCCCCCGCATTAACCCGCCGCCCATAAGGGAATCAAGCTCGGGAACGTCGCTGGAAACAGCTTCACGTTGATATTCCTTGCGATGCTCATCCGCAATCAGGCTGGGAAAGACCAATACTTCATTGTGCACAATCGCAAAATCATGCCAGCCACTCTGGAAATCACCGCCGCGCATCTTCACCACTCTCAGGCGCCGGCGGGCTGATCCGAATGCCCGCTCCCGCTGCTCCAGCGAGATGACGCCGTGGACTGACCCTTGGAGATCATGATCCCGTGGTTCGGAGGTCAGGTCATCCAGCAGCAGTGCAGTACACTGCTGCTGCAAAAGGAACTGACGAAGCGCGATGATTTGCCGCCGATAGGATGCGGACTCAGTCGCCAAGAGGCGCAACTCTGCCATCGAATCGATTACCACGCGAGTAGGGTTGTACTCTCGAATTTTTTTAGCGATCAGTTCAATAGTGGCATTGAGCTCGACTTCGCTGGGAAAAAGAATGCTTTGTTCCTGCCCCAGTCTGGCCTCTGCAGGGACTAGCTCGTAGATATTGATGCCTTCAATGGACCAGTCGTGACTAGCCGCACAAACCTGTAATTCGCGCCTTGTTTCCGAAAGCGTAACGTAAAGGCAGCGTTCCTGGCGTTCGGAGCCATTGATCAGAAAGCGCAGTCCAAAAGTAGTTTTACCGGTACCGGGTAGTCCTTCAATGAGATGGATTCTTTCTGCCAGCAAGCCACCGCGCAGCACTACGTCCAGTTCTGGAATGCCAGTAAGTATTCGTTTCTGGTCCATATTGCTTCCAAAAATTGTTTTTATACAAACCAAGTCGATTCAAGTAACGCCAATTTAGAGTAATTTTCCTGGCGGCTTTTGCAAGGGCGCAATAGTAAGACCGTTTATTGCTAAAAATGCAGCGAGTGGCTTTTTTTGCACACTGCTTCCGCTGCTGTGCTGAGCCTACTCTCTTGAATAGCTAGCGGCGGGCGAGCGGACGAAAACGAACAGGTAAATGACTGAGAGCGTTGCATTACAATACGTTGCTCATAAGGATTCGGCCGACACGACTGTAATACCCAGCATTCAGTGTAATTGTCCGGATTGCGCCGCGGCATTGACATCGAGGACTCCATCAAGAACCGTGACAATTAGCTCTTGAGTCAGAACATAAATTATGCCTGTTAAGCAACTTTTTTTTAAAGATGCGCGCTTGGCTGCGATTGCCCTGAGCTACGCAGCAGCGAAGGCAGGTTCACGATAAACACCGTCCCCTGCCCGACACCGGCGCTTTCCACGCTAATCATCCCGCCATGCAGCTCGGCGATATGCCGCGCGATGAACAGCCCCAGCCCCAGCCCTTCGGCGTTCTGTTCCTGCTGCTTTTTGAATGCGCCGAACACCTCGGGCAGGAATTGCTCGGCGATGCCTTGACCGGTGTCGCTGACCCTCACTGTGTGCATGTCGCTGCCGGCGATCACCTCGACACCCACCTGCCCTCCCGCCTGCGTAAACTTGATCGCGTTCGACAACAAATTCCAGAACAGCTGCTGCAGACGCTGCGCATCGCCGCGCACGAAGACGTCGGCTTGCTCCAGCGACGACACCAGCAGCGTGACGCCCTTGACCTCGGCCCTGGGTTCGACCGTGGACAGCGCGTCGCGCAGAATGCGCAGCAGCGACACGTCTTCCAGCTGGATCGCCAGTTGGCCGTTGCGGGTCTTAGCAGCATCGATCAGGTCTTCCACCATGCGCGCTTCCTGCGTGACGTGCCCCATCATCGCGCCGAGTTCGCGGCGCAGCCGCACCGGGTCGTCCAGCTTACTGATCAGCAGCATGTCCAGCCGCATCGAAATGGCGGTCAGTGGCGTGCGCATTTCATGCGACACCGTTGCCAGAAATACTTCGCGCATCCGGTTGAGCTCATTGAGCCGGGCGATGGCTTCCTTCTGCCGGGTGTTGGAGTTGATCAGCGTGCGCAGCAGTCCGGTATGGGTATCCATTCGCGTTGTTGACACCGGCGACTCCAGCCGCGCCTGGGTCCACAACCTGGCGCCGGACAAGCCGAGCAGGCGGGCGATGCGGTCGCAGGCCATGCCTGACGTAAAGCGGTTGAAAGTCCAGCCGTACACCACCGCCCCATAGAACACGCCGAACATGGTCAGCGGCACCGCCATCACGCAGAGTTCATCGCAAAAGGTGGCGCTGGCCTGGCCTTGCTGAGCGGCACGGCGCGCCAGTTCTTGCTCGAACCGGGTGCCGTCGCCATCATCGTTCCACAACGAGGAACCTGCCAGCAGCTTGGAAAACGGTGACTGCAGGAAAGGGCCGACCTGGCGCTTTCCTGCAGTGTCGTAGGCTGACACCACCAGCCCGCTGGCAGCGGAAAACTGCGCAAGCGCGGTCTCCCACGCGTTCCAGTCGTGATCCACCACACCATGATCGGCCACATTGCTCAATTCGGCAATTCTGCCTGCGGCGCGCTGGACGGCGGCATGCCGGAGCCCTTGGACACTGCTTCCTCGATCACCGGGCTGCGCCGCGTCGGCGAGCGCGCCAGCAAGCCGTAGTACGACGAGAACGGAAGCTGGGGCACCGCGTTGCCGTCGTCTACTTCCTCGACTTCATCGATCAGGGTAATGCCGCCCTCGCCTATCGTGTACTCCCGTGTCAGCTGCAGATTCCTGCTGCCGCGCACCTTGGGGATGGCGATCGCGCGCCGCAGCCGGGTCGAAATTTCCACGTAGTTGAGCAGGATGATGTTGTCGACCAGGTGCGACCCCTTCAGCTCTTCGCTGATCTGCGACAGACCCAGCAGCTCCGGGCTTTCATAGTTCAGGAACACCGTCGCCAGCCTGTCCTTGAAATAGCTGGCCAGCGCATACAGGAAGTCGGCCACCTCGTCGGGACTGGCCATTTCATACACCGCCACCGAGT
>Ga0308169_10001142_pt1 | contig 32388 bp, 24 predicted proteins | sample PhyBR1_2_FD_202139 | JGI IMG/M metagenome (GOLD analysis project Ga0308169, IMG submission 202139) | Phyllosphere microbial communities from UC Gill Tract Community Farm, Albany, California, United States - DLSLSB.R1 | ecosystem: Host-associated > Plants > Phyllosphere > Unclassified | place...
TGGCGGTCGGGCGGTGGTTGAGCATGTCGATGCCGGGGAACAGGACGGGCGTCGAGTTGTCCTTGTCGCCGTCGATGAGCGACGACGGAAACGCGCGCGACCTGGACTTCGGGAGCACGTCAGCTGGGAAACGAAGGGTGGAGGTTGAGATGAGGGAGACGTGACGCACGAGAGGATGGTGCACGCCCAGAGCCACCTGTCCCAGCTGAGCTCCTCTCGCACCGCCTCGTCCGAGATCCACCCGCGCACCTCGTCCCACTCTTGCCGCCAACCCTGCTCCCTCTCCTCGGTCGCGCCGTACAGGTTGCTCCCTCGCAGGAGCTCGCGCTCGGCGGGCGAGAAGTACAGCGTCGTGCGCATCGACTCGCTCGTCGGGAGGTGGTCGACGTAGACCTGGTGCGCGAGCTCGAGGCCGACGATGGTGCGGACGGTCGAAGGGCCGAGGACGTGCAGGCACAGGTACAGGGCCATGAGCTCGTGGTTGGGCTGTCGAGACTTGCGGGCGGAGGTTGGCGAGGAGGGGAAGAGCGAGGTCGGGATGGAGCGGCGCGCGCGTGTCGGCGTCACCGCGAGGGCGAAGGGGCAGCTGACGACCTTGGCGCCGGCCTTGAGTGTGTCGGGACCGTTGAAGACCGACGTGCCGTACGCGTCTGCGAGCGAATGAGGGGGGAGAGGAGAGACGGTGGAGGAGCAGGGGTCAGCTCGACTCGGTTGGTGTGAGGTTGAGGGGACGCACCTTGCTTAGACTCGAGAGCGGGGTGAAATGAGCCTCCTGCACGAGCCAGATACTCGCCCAGCGGTGTCGCCGAAGAGGAGGAGGAGGGCGACATCTCGAGCTGATGAAGGCGAGTAGGGCGGCGGCGAGAGCTCGGGGAGGTGTGTATGGCGGCTGGGCGGCGTAAAGAGCTTGCGAGACTCTGCTGGGGAGCACTCGTGGTCGGTAGACGAGGTTGCGCCCACTGCAGCCGGAGCAGCTCGAGGTCGACCAGGTCGCTCACTCTTGCTCTTCGCCGCCCACCCTCGACTGCAGCGCACGCTTGTCAGGTTGCCTAGACTAGGCACAGAGTCGCACCTCGCCCTCGCTGCAGGTCGCCGTGCTTCTGGTGCTTGAAGAGCCGGCCCTCCCCGTTGCTCGTCCTCCCTGGCTCTGCCTGAGCCGGGCAAGAGCTTCGCTGCTGCCATAACGCTGAGCAGCGAGTGAGAAGCGCTCGCCGCCGCAGATCTGCCGAGACGCTCTCCTTTCGCTTGGCGACGGCGGCCCGAGAGGAGGTCGGGGCCGCGTTCGTGCTCCCAGCGAGGTGTCGGGGAACGACGACAGCGAGGGCGACAGGGAGAGCGACACCTAGACCGACGACGGCGAGTTGCGCGACTGAGGGGGATTCGGCTGCCGTCACCGTGTCGGGCGAGTGCGTCGGCGCGCAGGACGCGCGGCCGGATCGACGCTCGAGCCCCATTTCTCCCTCTGCGCTCATTCTTTGTACTTCTCGCGCCGCTCTTGCGCCTGGAATCGAGTGCCAGCTTGTTGGTCTCTCTCTTCGCCGAGGCCTCTCGCAGCTGTCATCCGAGCCTCGCTCGAAGCTCGAGAGCAAGGTCCTGCTCTCGTTCGAACCTGCAGAAAGCGTAAAAGACGAAACCTTGCACGTTGCGATTGCGATACGAAAGCCGACCCCTGCCCATCCTGCGCACCGACGCCCTACCTCGCCGCCTCCTTGGGCGCTTCGGGAGCAGGCGCGACGGCCGGGACCGGGCGGCCGGTCGAGGAGGGGCGCTCGGCCCAGCCTTGGGCGCCCTGGATCGCGAGGACACCGGTGAGCGAGACCTGCGTCGACGATGGAGAGAGGGAGTGAGTCAGTGCGTGCTGCACAAGGAGAGAGAGAGAAAGAGAGAGAGCGAGAGGACGACGCACAGCGATAATCATGTGCGACGCGGCGACGCTCTGCAGCGCCTCAACGAGGCGCACCGGGCCGAGGTTGCCGCCTGCGACGCTCCTGACGCGCGCGAGGGTCGTGACCGGGTCGATCGAGGGGAAGAAGGACGAGGGCGGGAGGGCGTCGAGCGGGAGGAAGCGCAGCGCGGCGAGCACGTTCGAGGTGTAGACGGTGAGGGCCGAGAGGAGGAGCACTGCCGGGGCGGGGCGCAGAGTCAGTAGAGGGACTTTGAGGGGAGCAGGGCTCAGATAGGGGGAGAGAGGCCAGCGCACTGAGGGTTGCGCCGTCGAAGAGGAGGCCCTCGACGGGCGACAGGACGAGCTTGGCGACGGTCGAGAGGATCGTGATGGCGGCGACGGCCGACAGGGTGCCGGCGTAGTAAGGCGGCGAGTGGTAGAACTGCGAGTAGTAGCCTGTGAGGAGGACGCGCGAGGGTCATCAGTCGCGAGGACAAGGGGGACGACGAGGAGGAGGAGGAGGAGGAGGAGCAGGAGGGACGCACGGAGGGCATTGGCGACTGCGTGATCTGATGGGGCTGGGCCTTGCCAGATGAGCGGGTGGTCTGCGAGCCAGTGGACGTAGAAGGCGCCGAGGAGGAAACTGGTGCCGACGACGACCGCCTTTGAGAGGATCGAGGCGAAGGGGACACTCATGGTCGTCTGGGCTGAGCGCAGGTTGAAGGTGAGCCCTTTGGCGGTCCTTGCAGTGCAGGCGAGGAGGTGTGAGCCGGAGCGAGGCCGAGAGAGGAGCGAGGAGGAGGAGAGGGAGACGACCGCCTCCTCGCTCTTCTCTACCGGCACCCGCTGCTCTGCTGTACAGGCCAACGCTGCCCTACACGCACCCTACAGCACCTCGACCGCCCAGTCCACCCGTCACCGCCCTCGTCGAGCCGCGTCGTCCCTCCCCCTCGTCATCACCCCCACCTCGTCCTGAGCCCCGGCATCCACCGCCGCTGAGCAGCTGTTGACGACCGTACTAGCCTGTGAGCACAGTCTCGAGCTAAGTCCATCCCCTCGTCGAGCCGTCCTGACCCCTCCCTCCTCGTCGCAGCAGCACCACCCTCGGCCCTCTCTCCCGACCGACTCGCTCCTCGCCGCCAACCTCGAACCATGTCGCGCCTCGCTCCAGTCGTCCTCGACAATGGCACGGGCTACACCAAGATGGGGTGCGTCGCCCTCTCCCTCCTCGCCTCGAGTCCGACCTCCCCCCTCCTCCTCGCTGCGCAGCCCTGGCTCACTCGCTCTTCTTCCCCTGCCGCAGCTTTGCCGGCAACTCGGACCCGTCCTTCGTCATCCCGACCTGCATCGCCACTCGCGGCTCGCCTTCGTCCGGCTCGCGCGGCCCTGCCGTTCCGTCCAAGCCCTCGAGCCTCGGCTCGTCCTCGGGCCACCTCTCGAGCAAGCGCGGCATCGAGGACCTCGACTTCTTCATCGGCGACGAGGCCCTCGCCAACTCCAAGACGTACGCCATCAACTACCCGATCAAGCACGGCCAGATCGACGACTGGGACCACATGGAGCGCTACTGGGAGCAGTGCATCTTCAAGTACCTCCGCGCCGAGCCCGAGGACCACCACTTCCTCCTCGTGCGTCCCCTCTCTCTTCCTCTAGAAGCTCCGCATCGCACTCGCTGACCCTGTGCGCGGTGCCACGCAGACCGAGCCGCCTCTGAACCCGCCCGAGAACCGCGAGGCGACGGCCGAGATCATGTTCGAGTCGTTCAACGTCCAGGGCCTGTACATCGCCGTCCAGGCCGTCCTCGCCCTCGCCGCGTCGTGGACGAGCAAGAGCGTCCAGCACCGCACCTTGACCGGCACCGTCATCGACTCGGGCGACGGCGTGACCCACGTCATCCCTGTCGTGCGTCCACCTCTCTCCCTCCTGCGGTCTCCTCGAGCGAGACCGTCTCGCTGACGCCGCGAACTTGCACGCAACAGGCCGAGGGCTACGTGATCGGCTCTGCGATCCGCCACATCCCGATCGCCGGTCGCGACATCTCGTCGTTCGTGCAGCAGCTCCTGCGCGACCGCAACGAGCAGGGGATCCCGCCCGAGGACTCGCTGCGCGTCGCCGAAAAGATCAAGGAGGACTACTCGTACGTGTGCGGCGACATGGTCAAGGAGTTTGGCAAGTACGACCGCGAGCCGGAAAAGTTCTTTGCCAAGTTCGAGGGCGAGAACTCGGTCACGCGCAGGGTGCGTCCCTCTCCTCCCTCCTCCTTCTTCGTCGCTGCGAGGTGCTTCACACTGACCCCTGGACTCGTGCGCGCCGCAGAAATACTCTGTCGACGTCGGCTACGAGCGGTTCCTCGCCCCCGAGATCTTCTTCAACCCCGAGATCTACTCGTCCGACTTCCTCACGCCGCTCCCCGACGTCGTCGACCAGGTGATCCAGACGTCGCCGATCGACGTGCGGCGCGGCCTGTACAGCAACATTGTCCTCTCGGGCGGCTCGACCATGTTCGACCATTTCGGACGCCGGCTGCAGCGCGACCTCAAGGGCATCGTCGACCAGCGCATCGCGTCGAGCGAGCTCGCGAGCGGGAGCCACATGCGGTCGTCGGGCGTCGACGTCAACGTCATCTCGCACAAGAAGCAGCGCTACGCCGTCTGGTTCGGCGGCTCGCTCCTCGCCTCGACGCCCGAGTTCTACTCGTACTGCCACGACCGCCAGGCCTACCAGGAGTACGGTGCGTCTAGCTCTCTTTCTCTTTGCTTGCCTGCGTCGAACGCGCTGACTCTCGCTCTCGCTTTGCGCGCAGGCCCGTCGTTGGTGCGCCGGTTCGCCATCTTCGGCAGCGCGACCGACTGAATGTAGACCTCTGTTGCGCTCTCCTTGCTTCTCTCTCTCTGCAAACAGACTCTCTTGTTCCTCCGTGCCGAGCGCTGTGCAGCCTGCGAGAGAGAGAGTTGTCCTCGCGAGTTGGCCGTGCGCCCTGCTGCCGAGCCGCTCCAAGCCGGCCCCGGCGCCGGATCAGTCGGCTTTCTCGCCTCTCGCTCCCTCGCGCCTGCCCTGCTGCACGCATGAGCGGTCTGCACTTTGCGCACCCTGCGCCCGCCTCTGCGCGCGCCGTCGAGCTCCCGCCGTTCGGCGCCGCCATCCCGACTTCGGCCAACGCTCCCGCGGCCGGTCCTCCGCCGCCGCCTCGCCCTCAGCCCGGTCCAGCGCACGCCAGCACGAGCACGATGAGCGCACCTGCTCCAGGTCCAGGGCCGAAGCGCACCACGCCCGCTTGCCAGAGGTGCGTCCGCTCCCTCCTCGTCCTCGTCCGGATCCCAGCCGGCCCGCCGGGCAACCTCGGCTGACGCTCTCCCTCTCTCTCCTTTCGCGCAACAGGTGCAGGCGGGGCAAGGTCAAGTGTGTGACGGTCGACGGCGCGCTGCCGTGCCAGGTGTGCGTCTCGCGCGGGCACGCCGACTCGTGCGTCCGGGGCGAGAAGGGCAAGGCGGCCGACGACAGGACGGTGCGTCGCGCTGTCCCTCACTTTCCTCTTCCCGCTCTAAATGATCGAGCTGACTCGAGAACCGCGCAGCCCTACGTCCGCAAACGGCCCGCCGCCACCGTCGACCTCGAGGACCTCGCCGACTCGCCGACCTTCTCGTTCTCGGGCGCGCAGTCCTCGAGCCGCCGCACGTCGTTCCAGAGCCACGCCGCCGTCCAGCGGGCGAGCGGGCGCGGCGCGAGCCTCGGCGGCGCGTCGGGCAGCTGTGGAGCGGCGGCGGCAGGAGGAGGAGGAGCGTACGCCGGCTCGCCGTCGCCGTCGAGCCCGGCATGGTCGCCGCAGGCCGTGCCGACCCCGCTACGAGCTGCTCCAGTCGTCGGTACCTCCAGCGAGGCGGTCAAGCGCGAGGAGGGAGCGAGCGAGGGCGTGCTGCCGCCGTCGGCGGTGCTCGTCGCGGGCTGCGAGTGTGCGTCCCCTTCCTCTCCCTCGAGGCCTGCGCGCGCTCGTTGCGATCTCGTGCAGGCTCCTACTAGACTGTGACGAACGCATACTGACGCCCCTCGTGCTCGCAGGCTTCTTCGAGAGCTGCTTCCAGCTCGGCTTCCTCCACCGGCCGTCCTTCATCCACCAGCTCTCAACCCGTCCCGACACCGTCTCGCCCTTCCTCCTCCTCGCCATCCTCTCCATCTCGGCGCGCTTCGTCCCCGCCCTCGTCGCCCAGAACGGCTCGCCCACCCGAGCGAGCGAGCACTACGCCGCTCGGGCCCACGAGCTCCTCCTCGCCGAGCTCGTCTCGCCGTCGCTCGCCGCCGTCCAGGGCCTGTACCTCCTCGGCGTCCACGACTACGGCAACGGCGTCACCTTCCGGGCCAAGGTCTTCCTGTCGATCGCGCGCGAGATGGCCGGCACGCTCAAGCTCCACGAGGACCTCGCCGGCGCGAGCGTCATCGACAACGAGGTCCGGCGCCGCACGTGGCACTTCCTCGCACTCGACGCCAACCTCGCCAGCACCTCATCGCCGCCGGGCTCGCCGTTCGACCCGCTCACGGGCCCGGTCCCGCTCCCCTCGCACGAGCAGGACTTCTCGTTCGGCGTCCCGTCGCGCGTCGTCCAATACTTGCCCGGCGCGACGTCTCCCTCCGCGCAGGCGCACCCGACGGTGCCGGGCGAGGCGTCGCTCCTCGGCGCGCTCCTCGCCGTCGTCGGCATCTTCGGCCAGGCGGCTCGAGCGCTCTCGAGCCTCGGCGGCGGCGGCGGCGGAGTGCAGATCGCCGACGAGAGCACGACGCTCGCGCCGTGGCTCGAGCGCAGCCTCTTCAGCACGACGCAGAGCGCGCTCGACGCCTGGCTCTCGTCGCTCGACGGTACGCGCCAGAAATGGTCGACGCCCAACCTCCTCGCGTACCGCAACCTGCACCTCGACGTCGGGTTCTGGCACTGCTGGGCCGACTTCCACGCCGTGCACATCCTCGCGCGTCGGGCGTACCTCACGCAGATGATCCGGGCGCTCGCGCCGTCGAGCCAGGACGACCCGGCGGCGAGTGCGGTCAAGGCCGAGACGCCGCCCGAGGGCCGGGCGTACTGGGCCGGCATGGCCGAGGAGCTCGTCGCGCACGCGTTCGACCTCGTCGAGCTGCAGGAGGAGGTATTGAGAGGGAGGCCGGCAACGACGAGCATCACGCCGCACCTGTGCGTCCCTCTCCCTCCTCTTCTTTCTTCGTCTTCCCCGGGCGCGAGTTGACATCCTCCCCGTTGCCGACCGCAGGGCCTTCTGCGTCTACCTCGCCGCGACGATCCTCACCTATCTGCGCGTCTGCCCGTGGCGTGCGTCCCTGTCCTCATCGCGCTCCTCGCGGCGCATCCCTCTCTGACCCGCTCGCCCTTCCGCTCGCAGTCTGCCCCTCTCGAGCCTCTTCCGCCTCGTCCCGCATCGCGACCGCCCTCGACATGCTCCAGCACGCCTCGACCGTCTGGCCCGTCGCCGCGCGCTGGCACCGCTCGCTCTGCGCTCAGGCCGCCTCGCCCGTCCTCCTCTCCAGCTCGACCTCGCACGACTCGGCCGCCGGCGTCAGGCACGTCCCCACCCTCGTCGATGCCGACTCGAGCTCGCACCGCCTCGGCCCCCTCGCCGACGCAGCTCATCTCGCCTCGCCGCACGACCCGAGCCCGGCGGGCCAGATGGACGCCGCGAGCGCGCTCGCCGCCATGAGCGGCGCGGCGGGCCCGCCGCCCGTGCTCGTCGCCGGGCCCGTGCACCCACAAAGCGCGTCGGCGGCGCCGGCGGCGCACCCGGGCGAGCCGGCGCGGCGCTCGGACGCCATGTCGGGCTTGCTGCGCGCTGCAGCGGCGGGCGCGGCGGACGCCGAGCTCGACGAGCTGAGCGACGATGCGCCGCCCGTCGTGTCGGTCAAGCAGCAGGACGGCGACAGCGCGGCGTTCGGCGGCCTGCACACGCCGCACTCGGAACGAGGTCCGAGCGGCGCGGTCGAGCCGGGCGAGCTGCGCGTGCCCAACTTTGGCGACCTCGACGAGCTCAGGGCCTTTGTTGGCATCGCTGCGTAGACCGAGCGCGCTGAGAGCGCGGCAGGAGTGGCAGGGTGGCCGAGCTGAGCAAGCGAGGGGCGCGGCATGAGTCGAGGAGCGGGACGAGCGGGTGAGCGGTCGAGGCGATCCGGGCGGGTGTGTAGCTTCCTCGCCCATGAGTGATCCAGCGGTAGCTTTTCTCCTCACTGCAAAGGCTTTGAAAACGCGTCGAGGCTTGTGTTGCTCGCTGGGTCGGCAAGCCGGCAGGAAAACGACCTTCTCAAATTCCCTCGTGCCACGCTTCCTCCCCGAGCAGCAGCTCTTTGCGTCAGCTCCTCCCCAGAACGACAGCAACCACTCTCGAGTAAGGGGCCGAGAGCGAAGAGCAAGGCAGGACATGGCGAGAGAGGCCGGCGCGGCTCGAGCGTGAACCCAGGACGCGAGCGACGAGGAGGGGAAGGAGTCCAACGAGCCTGCACTGCAGCGGTGAAGCGACGACGACGAAAACGCTACAAGAAGAAGGAGAGAGAGAGAGAAAGAAGAAGGAGATGCTACAAGCGAGATAGGATCACAGCACGGGCAGGTACCTCAGCTCGCGCTCGTCGGCCGTCGTCCTCCCGACAGCGCTCTTCCTCCTCTCCTGCTGCGCCGGCCGCGCCGCCCCACCGCCGCCATTGACAGCCCTCCCATCGTGCATCTCCTCGGCAGCGAGCACGCGCTCGGACCGGCGCACGGCCGTCGCGCGCGCGGGCGGCATCGGCTTGACGAGCTTGTTCGGCTGCGGCTGTTGCTGCAAGCCGCCCGCACCGCCGTCGCGCGCTCCCCGCTCGCGGCTCACGCCCTCGACGCTCGCCGCCGAGCTGCCGCTCGAGGCGATGCCCGTCCCCGAGGCGGGCGCGCTCGGACCGCGGCGCTTGAGCCGGCGGAGGCGGTCGCGCAGGCGAGTGACGAGGCGCGCGTTCTGCTCCTCGGGCGCCTGCGGGCGCGGGCGAGGCGAGGCGACGGTAGGCGTAGGTGCGCCGGACGGGGAGGAGGTCGAGGCGCCGAGAGGTCCCGGGCTCGAGGCGGGAAGAGGGTCCGAGCGCGCCGAGTCCAGGTGCGCCGGCGCCGTCGCCGCCGACTCGTCATGCCGCCGCTCACGGTCCTGCGCCGCACGAGCGAGCGCCGAGATGGCGTCGGCAAGCTCGCGCATGGCCGAGTAGCCCGACTCGTGGCCGTCGGGCGAGTGGGCCTGCTGCGCGGGCTGCGTCGCGCGTGCGATGCCGGCGAGGTGCCGCAGCGTGTAGAGCTGGATGGCGAGGCTCGAGAGGCGCGTCGGGAGGTGGAGAAGGTCGGGGAGGGCGAACGTCGCGAACGGCCAGGCGGCGGCGGCAGCGGGCTGTGCGCGCGCTTTGCCCTTGCCCTTGTCGGCCGACTCGCGCGGCGCCGGGTGCGTCACGTTCAGCTCGCGGTGCTCGGCGAGGTGCGACGCCGCCTCGCTCGGCGGCACGAGCGCGACGACGAGCCGCAGGACGGGCAGGCCCTCGTCGTCGGGGCGGAACTCGAGCCGGGCCGTTGCCGCGCAGCGCTGCGAGCGGCTCTGCGCGAGGTCGGCGCGTGCGGCCGAGATGGTCGAGTCGCCGTGCCACATGAGGGCACGCACGAGCGCGACCCACGAGTGCGCCTCGATGGCCCACGCGGCGCGGGGCGCACGGACCTCGTCCTCGTCCGCCGCCGCCGCCTCGTCCTCGCCCGCAGCGCACGACAGCTCGATGCGCGCCGGCACGTCGGTCGACGAGTCGAGCCCGTCGGCCGGGCACGCGTGCGCAAGCTCGTGCGAGCACGCCGCCGGGTGCCCGAAGCGCAGGCCGTCCTCGTGCATGTCGTGCGCGACGGCGGCGGCGGTCGCCGCCTGCGACTCGACGTGCGGGTTGCTCGACGCCGACTGACCGTAAGCGGCAGGCGCAGCGCCGGGAGGGAGCGTCGGCGCGCGCGAGGACGACTCGCGCTGCGGCATGGGCGGGCGCGGCGCCGACGCCGACGCCGTACCGTGTTGCGCGCCGCCGCCGCCGGCGAGCCACGTGCGCTCGTCAAGCGCAGGCTCGTCCGGCAGGCGGTGCCGGCGAGTCGAAGCGTCGCTCGAGGCGAGCGAGACCTCGTCGGGGAACCGGCCGTCGTAGTGCGCGCGGGCCCGGTCCTGCTCGATGACGTGCTCGTCTGCGCCGCCCTGCTCGGTCGCGTACACCGAGCTCGCCGGCTCGGTCGTCTCGTCGATGGCCGACATGGACCGGCCGGCGTACGCCGAGAGGCCCGTGAGGCCCGCCGGGAACATCGGCAGGTCCTCGATCCACAGGCTCTCGACACGCTGCCCGTCGTCGCCGGCGCCCTCATCGCCGCCCGACGCCGACGTCGTCGTCGACACGCTCGAGAGGGTCGACGCGCGCGACGACGACACGCTCGGCGTCCCGTCCGGGTTGCGCACCGACAGCGGCGACATGGGCGGGCCCGAGTCGCTGCTGCGCGCGCTCGAGTCGCTGCGCCCATCGCCGGCGGCGCCGCCGCCCGACGTCGACATGCTGACGCGGCGGCTCGGCTCGCCGCCGCTGTGCGAGCTCGTCGACAGGGGCTCGTATAACGACGAGCCGCCGCCGCTGCGGCTGTCCCACTGCGCGCTCGCGCCGGCGAGGCCCGGGCGCAGGTGCCCGTTGCTCCGGAGCGAGTTGCTCGGCGTGAGGAACGGGAGCTCGTACGGCGAGCCGTTGTTGTCGTCGCGGTACGACTCGGCGATGGCGAGGTTCTGGGGCGAGGGGAAGGGGACGGCCGACGACGAGGCGTCGGCAGGCGGTGCGGGAGGAAGGCGAGTCGGCCTCTGAGGGGCGGTGCCGGTAGACGAGGGCGGGGGAGGGGGAGCCGGGCGAGCCGGGCGGGGCGGCGGGGCGGGTGCGACGGCGTCGAGGTTCGAGAAGGGGAGGCCCTCGGGCGCGGTGCGGTACGTCTCGACGGTCGCGACCGAGTCGGCGCGGGCCGTCGGGAGGGGGCGAGGCGGCGGGAGAGGCGCGACGGCGGCGAGAGGCGGCGACGAGGGCGCGTCGGTCGCGAGCTTGCTCGTCAAGGGCGGGCGCAGCCACGAACGGCGCTGCGTCCTCGGCGAGCGAGGCGACGTCGACGCCTCGTTTGGCGACCCGCCGCCCTCGAGCGAGTCGGACGTCGCGCCGTTCTCGGCGCTGTCGTCGCCGCTCGTCGTCGCGGCGAGCTCGCTGCGCCGCAGGGCCTCCTCGACCTCGGCGACCTCGAAGCGCAGGCGCTCCTCCTCCTCCTCCTTGCTGATGCGGATCGCCTCGGCGAGAAGTTCCATCTCGCGCTGCTCGTCGTCCCAAGCGCTGCCGGCGCCGGGCGGGAGCGTCGGACGGCCCTGCGGGAACGCGCGCTGCTTCTCGGGCAGGTAGCTCGACGAGGCAAAGTCGGTCGCCGAGAACGAGGGGAGGGTCTGCGACCGAGAGTGGTACAGGGTGTGCTGAGGGTCGTGTTGGGCGGCGGGCGAGGTCGAGGAGGCGAGGAGGGCGGCCGTGAGGTCGGACTGCTCCTGGGCGGCGACTTGCTCTTGCCGAGCGAGCTCGTCGTCGCGCGACTGCTCGAGGACCTCGCGCAGCTCGGTGTCGCTCGCCGTCGTCTGCGAAGGTACCGAGTCAGTTCTTTCGCGGCGAGAGGAGAACTGCAGAGGGAGGGGGACGCACCTGCTGAGGAACGGGTCGCTCGTCGTGCAGGCTGGCCTCGAGGGCGGCGTTGAGGGCGGCATCCTCCTCCTCCTGCTCGAAGCTCTGGCGCGCTTTGCCCTTGTCGAACGCCGCCGAGGGCAGGACGGGCGTGTCGCCGAGGTCGGGCGTGTCGGGCGGCGAAGGCGGGTACCGCGAGCGGTCGAACGAGGACGGGATGGCCGAGGGCGGCGGCGGCGGCGCAAAGTGGGGCGAGTCGAGAGGAGCGGTCGCGACGGATGACCTGGCGGACGACGAGCGGGCCGAGTGTGCGCGGAGTGGCGGCAGGGGCAGAGGCTGTCGGGCGAGGTGGGGGCAGAGTGGAGGAGGGTCAGCGACGGCGGCTTTCCTGCTCGTCCAGGAGCCGTGCAGAGGGATGGATAGGGACGCACCTGCGAATCCTTTGTGCCTGCCCTGTCCCACTCGTCCTGGACGAGGCGCTTGAGCGAGGTGGCCGCGGTGCCGAGTCGCTCGCGCTTGGAGAGAGGCGGGCCTTGGTGCGGGCCTGGATGGAGGGCGTGCGACAAAGTTGTCGATGGCGCCATGTCGAGCGGCAGCCTTGCCCAGCCGGTGGAGCGGTAGCGAGGGAGAGAGACGGGCGAGAGGAGGCGGTGCGCTCACCGCCAATTCGCACGACGTCGACGACGGCCAGACCACCGAGCGCCGCCCCTCTTGGAGCTGGACAAGGCTCTCCAGCTGCTCGTACGATCCCTCTCCTACCGTACGCGCCCGAGCACACCCTGCAGCGAGAGAGGCGAGCGCTGCGGATTCGAGCGGGGCGGTGCAGCCAGAGTCGCTCAGCGGCGACTGCTCGAAGTCTTGGTTCGACAAGCTCTGCATGTGTACGAAGTACTCTCACATGGCTCGAGAGGACTAGACCACGTCCAGCGACGGCGAGAGGGGCGCCGACTTCATCTCCCGCCCGCGAGCTCGAGCAAAAGCCTCCCCGCTCCCTCCCAGCTCCCCTCCCACCTCCAGCCCCAGCTCTATACTTGCGACCATGAGCTCTCGTGGCGGATTCCGAGGCGGTCGCGGCGGCGGGTCCGACCGCGGCGGTCGTGGTGGCTTCTCGCGCGGTGGTGCACCCGGTGAGCCCGCGCTTCCCCTCTCCTCGCCTTCTCGGTCGTCGGGCGGCCTGTTGGGCCGATTGCCGTCATCGGGTGCTCCAGTGGCCCTGCGTGCTCGAGCCAAGCGCTCTGCGTTGCCGTCCGGGAGCAGGACATCGGCCTCCAGCCTCCGGCAGGAGCAGCTCGAGATGGAGCTCCCCCCACCTCGCAGCAACCCCTGTACGCCCTAGCAGGACTCGCACTGACTCTCCTTTGCCCTCGCAGGCGGCCGTGGTGGCTTCCGTGGCGGTGGACGCGGCGGCTTCGGCGGCGGCTACCGCGACGACGGCCCTCCTGCCGAGGTCATCGGTCCGTCCCTCTCCTCCTCGCAGGGTCTCACAGGGTGCACGTGCTGACTCACGTACATTCTCGCAGAGATCGGCACCTTCATGCACGCCGTCGAGGGCGAGATGCTCTGCGCGTCGACCCTCCCGTCCAAGGTCCGTTCTCCCTCCTGTCGTCGCCCGAGCGTTCGAGCTGCAGCTGACTCTGTTCCGTGCGCGCAGGTCCCCTACTTCAACGCGCCCATCTACCTCCCGACCAAGGCGCCCATCGGCAAGGTTGACGAGATCCTCGGCCCCATCAGTGCGTCCCTCTCGCTGCTCTCGATGGCTCGTCGGCGGCGCAGTGACTGACTGCCTGTCTCTCTACCCTCTACTCTCCCCGTCACTCGTCCACCCGCTCACGTCCGCCGTCGCCGCCCTCGCTCACGCCTACCGTCGCGCCTCGTCCCCCCTCAACCCTCGCCCGCTCGCCCTCGCCCGCCCTCGCTCCTCGCTCGCCGCCTCTCAGACGAGGTCTACTTCACCATCAAGCCCCAGGCCGGCATCGTCGCGACGTCGTTCACGGCCGGCGACAAGGTGTGCATCTCGACCGACAAGCTCCTCCCGATCGAGCGCTTCCTGCCTCAACCCAAGGCGCCCGCCGGCCCCAAGAAGAAGCGCGGCGCAGCCGGTGCCGGCGGTCGCGGCGGTCGCGGTGCGCCGAGGGGCCGCGGTGGGCCCGGCGGCTTCTCGTCCCGAGGCGGCGGCGGGCGCGGCGGCGGGTTCTCGAGCCGCGGCGGCGCACCGAGGGGCGGCGGGTTCTCGCGCGGCGGCGGGCGCGGCGCACCGCGGGGCCGTGGCCGCGGTGGGTACTAAGGAGGAGGGCGCTCGAGGAGACCTTGTTGCGTGTTCTTGTCGGCTCGTCCGCTCGGCGCGAGCGAGCCCCTTGCCAAGCTGTACTTTTATCGCCTCGCGCTTTCTCTTTCCTTTTCTCGGCTCTCGAGAGCATCGAGTACGTACATGGTGAGTGTAGAGCAGGTATCTCTCGCAGCCTCAGTGAGCGCACTTGCAGCTCGAGCGAGGTCGACGTGCGCACGGTTCCGCTGCAAGCCGGCCTTCTCGTCCGTCCTCCGCACTTCTCTCAGGGACGGAGAACGGAGCAAAGTGTGTCTCGGCGAGAAGCATTGCGCCCAAGATCGGGTCCCGATGAGCTGCCGCTGAGGAATGCGCGCGAGAGGCGAGGAGGAGAAGGTCGACCGCGGCGAGAGGAGAGGGTGCAGCGACCGTGTACCAAGCAGCGCGCACAGGTGTGAAGAGTCGAGCAAGGCTGCACAGTGCATGCGCTTGGCCATTGTCGCCCCCGGTCGACGCGGGTGAGAGCCGCAAGGTGGGTCGCGTCGGCTCACTCAACCTCGATCTGGCCAAGGGCTTCGCCTTGCTCCTCGTCTCGCTCCTGCACTGCTTGCGACGCACCTCGTTCAGCACGCACGACAGCACCAGCACCCACCAACCACCCGCTCGATGCGCCGCCCCCGCCTCCGCACCTCGCCCGCGAGCCTCGCCCTCGCTGCCGCCATCGCAGCAACCTCGCTCGCCTCGCTCGTCACCGCCTCGTCCTCCTCGGGCCCGGCCAGCCCGCACGCGCCCCACCCCGCCGGCCACGGCGCCATCCCGCACGCTGCAGGGCACAGCCGCTTCGCCGCGCGCGCCGCCGCCGGCAGCAACAGCGACCCCGACTTGTTGCTCGTCGAGCGAGGGGCCGCCGACGACCAGGCGCGCTCGGCGCTCTTCGAGGGCGAGGTCGCCGGCAACGCGATCGCGGGCGAGGTCAAGATCAGCGGCTGGACGGCCGACGACGACCTGTGGATGACCTCGGGCACGTACGACGTCGAGGGCGCGGCGGGCGCGCTCCACATCAAGGTCAGCGACAACTCGACCGCGGCGGCGTCGGCGTCGAGTGCGGGCGAGGACGACGGCGAGGCGGCGGCGAGCGCGAGCGCGAGCGCAGCAGCAGCAGCAGCAGCAGCAGCAGCAGCGTCGGCGGGCGACGGCTCGTCGTCGCAGGCGGCATCTCCGGCGAGCGCGTCCTCGGGCGCAGCGTCGGGCGCAGACTCGACGACGTCGTGCACCGATGCGCAGGCGACCTCGACGGCGTCGTCGGACGGGCGCAAGTCGTCGGCGGCGTCGGCGGCGTCGGCCGACTCGGCAGCGCCGACGGGCAGCAGCAGCGGCGCGAGGTCGTCGACGACGAGTCGCAAGATGTTCCACGGCCCGACGGGCTCGTCGACCAAGGTCAAGGCGACCGGCACCAAGACGCTCGACCCGGACTCGCTCGAGACCAAGCTCTGGATCAACCCCAAGTGGATCGCGCTCAACCCCAAATGGACGCCCACCGCCCTCCTCGCGACCGTCGTCACGTCGGCCCCGACCAAGACGTCGTCGGCGAGCGCGACCAAGACGTCGACCGTCGCCCTGACGCTCCCGGCCCCGCCGGCGTCGACGTGCCAGCCGCAGTACACCAACACGGCCGGCGGCGCCGTGTACGGGCCCGGGCTCGGCTCGTTCAACTTCCTCCCGCGCCCGTCGACGTTCGTCAAGCGCAGCGGCAACAAGCTCACGCTCGACGGCGACACGTACCGCATCGTCGGCCCGAGTGCGTCCCCTCTCTCGCTTCGCCTCGTCCTTCCTCGCCCGCCTGCACGACCTCGTCCTGACGCTCGACTCTCGCACGCAGACATCTACTGGCTCGGCCTCGACGAGAACGTCAACTGGCAGGTGTCGTACCCGTCCAAGCAGCGCGTGCGCGAGGCCATGGCCATCACGGTCGCGATGGGCGGCAACACGATCCGGTCGCACACGCTCGGCGTCAGGTGCGTCTCCTTCTCCTCGATCTGGAGAGGACGCAGCGCTCGCACAGCTGCTGACTCGGAGGCGGACGACCTGCAGCACCGGGCACAGCAAGACGCTCTGGCCCAACGCCTGGAGCACCAACAACGCTGCCGTACGTTCAGACTCTCCCTCTCTTTCTTCCCCTCGTGTCGAAGACGTCGAGTTGACCTTCCCCTGACGTGCACGCAGTTCGACTCGATCGACTACGCCATCTTCGCCGCGCGCAACTACGGCCTGCGCCTCATCATCCCGCTCACCGGTGCGTCGAGCTCTCTCCTCGCATCCTTCGACACTCACTGACTCGATCTTCCCCCTCGCAGACAACTACGCCTACTGTGCGCCGGCTCGTTCGCCTCGTCGTCTCGCCGCCGCCGACCTAAAGCTGACCTTCTCATCCTGCCTCTCCTCGTCGCGCAGACCACGGCGGCAAGTACGACTTCATCGGGTGCGTCCTTCTCTCTCTTCTGCACGTCCCTCTCAAGTGCTCGAGCTGACAGGAGCACTCGCAGGTGGGCCGGTGCCGACACGAGCGACGCGAGCCAGTTCTACTGGAACGACGACGTCGTCACGCTGTTCAAGGGCTACATCTCGGTCCTGCTCAATCACGTCAACGCCTACACCGGCGTACGTCCTCTCTCTCTCTCTTCCTTCTCGCCGTCGTGCGGCAGGACGTCGAGCTCACTCGTCCTCGTCCACGTCCTCGTCTCGCAGGTCGCGCTCAAGGACGACCCGACCATTATGGGTGCGCCCCTCTTTCCCTCTCCTGCTCCCTCTTCCCCTCGCGCCGAGCTGACGATGATGTGTGCGCGCAGCGTGGGAGACGGGCAACGAGCTCGGCGGCTACATGCTCGGCGGCGGCGCCCCTCCTGCCTCGTGGACCAAGGACATCGCGTCGTACATCAAGAACCTCGCGCCGAACCACCTCGTCGCCGACGGCACCGACGGCTTGACCGACTACGGCGGCAGCTTGGCCAACACGGGCATGAAGGTGTCGAACGTCGACCTCGTGTGCGTCCCGCTTCCTCATCCGTGCTCTCCTCCGCTTCGTCGCGCACGGACCGCTCACGCCGTCTCCTCGCCTCTTCTCGTCGTGCAGGACCGATCACTTCTACCCGGCACTGCAGTGGCTTCTCGTCAAGGACAAGAACTGGATGAACAGCTACCAGAGCAAGGTCTTCTTCGTCGGCGAGAATGACTGGACCGGGCTCGTGCGTCGCGCTCCCTCCCTCTCCCTTCTCCCCCTCTTCCTGTCCTCGTGACCGCACAGACGCTGACGGAAGGAACCTGTTGCTCGAGCAGAAGGGCGGCGACAACCTCGACACGTTCTACTCGACGATCGAGGGCATGGACGGCTCGGGCTCGATGATGTGGTCCATCTTCGGTCACGGTGCGTCGCTTCCTCGTACATCCTTCTCTCTCCTCGTTTTCGTACTGACGAAGATCCTCTTCCTGCAGACGACCGCTGCTGCGACTGGATCTACCACGTGAGCTTGCGCTCGACCTCGTCGCTCGCGCTCTCGAGCAGGCCCCGACTTACCCACCTCGTCTCCCTCCCGCTGCAGAACGACGGCTACTCGCTCTACTACCCGAACGGCATGAACAGCTCGATGAACAAGGCCGCCATCAAGCTTATGAAGGTGCGCTCGCCCGTTCCCCTTCCTCTCGTCCACGTTGAGAAGGACAAGCTCGTCGCGCAAGAGCAGGTCTGACGCTCTCGCCTCGCGCCGCAACAGCACTGGTACCGCATGCGCGGCCTCACGCCGCCGTCGGCGCTGCCCGCCGTCGCCTGCCCGCAGCCAGAGCTCACCGCCTGAGCCAACCTCGCGAGCTCTCCCTTCTCGCCCGCGCCGCCTTTCGCATTTCGTCCTCGCACACTTCGTATCTCTGCATTAGACACTCCCACCTTGAGCTCCTTCTATTTGTGCATAGCCTTCTTGCCGAGCCGTCGAGCGACGAGCGACGAGCTCTTCCTCCTCCCCCTCCTCCCCTTGGCCTTTCTTCCCCTCCCTCTTGCCCTCCTGTTCCCTTCTTTGATCGCCCTCGGGCCTGTCACGACTCACGTAGCGCACGGCCCGCAACCAACAGACACTGTGCCTTGCTATGCTGCCACGCGAGCGAGTTCTCGATGTCGCTCTCAACTGGATGGGTCCGAGCGGGCGGTCCGGAGAAGAGAGGGGTCAAGCGAGGCAGAGCGTCCATTGACAGGCGAGGACAGGGTATGCAAAGAGAGCTACGCAAGGGTATGAAGGAAAGGGGAACAGAGGGCGAGAGCAAAGTCGACGAGGGCAAGGGGCCCGAGCGCTCAGTGCCCGACCGCGAGCCTGCGCTTGTCGCGCCCGTGCACCCTCCTGCGCTGCTCCTGCTGCTCGACGAGCGCCGCAAAGTCCTGCTCGACCTCCTTCTCGATCCACCGCTCGAGGTACTTCATCGCGAGCGCGCCAAACCGAGCGTCGAGCTTGGCGTCGAGCGTGAGGCTCGTCTTGCTCGTCGCCTTGTGCGGGCGCGTGTGCGGCAGCTCGAGCTTGATGGCGCCCTCGCCGTGCTGCGCCTTCTCCGCCTTCTTTTTGCGCGCCGCCTCAACTTTGTGCGCTCGCTCCTCCGCCGCACGGACCGCCTCGAGCGCCGCCCTCGCGACCGCCGCAGCGTGCTCCTCGGCCCTGCGCGCCTCCTTCGCCGCCCGCAGCGCCTTTTTGCGCGCCTGCGCGAGCGCCGCCAGCTCGACTTTGCGCCTCGCGGCGAACGCGCGCGCGCGGCGGCGCGCGAGCGCCTTGTTGCGCTTGAGGTGGGCGAGGGCCTGCGTGCGGGCCTGGTCGGCAACGGCGAGGGCGGCTTGAAGGGCGGGCGAGAGGGAGGGTGCGGCGGAGTGCAGGGCGGGAGAGGTAGTGCCGGGCGAGGGGGAGGAAGAGGTCGTTGCGGCGGGACGAAGCGCGGCTGCGCCGGCGGCGGTCGTCGTCGCAGGGTGGACCGCGGCGGACGAGGACGACGCCGAGGTGGAGAGAGACGGCTTCGAGGTCGCCTGGGTCGACATAGCGTCGACGACGGGCGCGGACGAGGTCGAAGAGGTGCTCGCGCTTCTCGAGGCGGACGAAGCTGCGCTCGTCGCGTTGCCGCTGGCCGGTGCGGCGTGCGCCGTCGTCGAGGTCGAGCTTGGAAGCGACGCGGCTGCCGAGGAGGCGCTGCCGCTCGACGAAGCGGCGGTCGTCGAGGTGCTGCTCGCGGCGGACGACGACGACAACGAGGACGAGCCCACGACCTCCTCGCCGTACGCCGACGGGCCCTCAATGAGGGCCGCCGACACGAAGCGCTGAATCGCCGTCGAGAAGTCGTAGTACTGGGTCGGCCTCGACACGGTGTTGCCGCCGCAGTAAACCGTGACTTGAGGACCGGCAGCGGCGACATCGCAGATGACCTGGTGGACGTCCGAGAAGGGCGAGAGGTAGTCGATGCAGGATGAGTCCCAGTCGTCGCAGAACGCCTCGGTATCGGTGTCTTTTGCGGGTGCCGACGGAGAGTCAGCTGGGTCGAGGAGGTGGCGGATGACGAGGAGGAGGAGCAGGACGCACAGACGTCCTCGTCGAACTGCGAGCGGGCATATCTGGGTCAGCAATACGCTCAGGAGTCCAGCCAGGGTGGAAGTGGACGCACGCTCATTGTGTAGAGATAGCTGGAGGGGACATCGGGAGCGACGACGGCGGGCGAAGTCGAGGCGGCCGAGCTGGCGCTGGTGGTAGTGGTGGCCGTGCTGCTGGTCGTGCTGACCTGAGAGCTGGTGGTCGTGGTACTGGCGGCGTCGCTCGTGGCGGCGGGCGAGGTGAGGGCGGCGGCGTGAGCGCGGATGGATGAGCCGAGGACGAGGGCGAGGGCGACTGGGCCGAGTAGGCGCGGGGCCATGGCGCAAGGTGAACGAGTGTGGTGGGTGCAAGCGAGTGACGAGGGTGGCCAGAGGCACACAGCAGCCTTGACGAGAGGAGAGCGAAGGAGAGAGAGGCGCCGCCGGGGAGAAGGAGCGGGAGGAGCGTGCGGAGTGCGGGGTAAACCTCAATCACCGCCGCCGACTACCCTCTTAACGCGCAGGAGACGCCGCAGAGCAGCTGCAGAGCTACGAGCAAGGTATGAGAAGGCGAGCGGGGACCCTCGCGCTGCGCGGAGGAGCGCTCGACCGCCTCGGCCGTCTCTCCTCGCCTCGCGACCATGGACCGGGAGCAAGCCGAGTGCAGGTACGACACTACAACGCAAATGCGAATGAGACCACGACGGGGAGGGAGAGGAAGGATGTGCACAACGAGGGAGGGAGAGAGACGGCGCGCTCACACCTTCTGCTTCTTGCTCGGCCCACCCTGCGCCGACGACCCTGCGCGCTTGGCCTGCTTGCCCGACTCTGCGACGGAACGAGCGTCAGTCCAGCTTCTCCGGCCTTAGCCTCCTCGACCGCCTGCTCGAGCAAGGAGGGCGGGCGAGGCGAGAGAGGGAGAAGCAGACGCACCGATGCGGATGCGCTTGATGTTCTCGTGGAAGGCGTCCGACAGGGCCCGCCCGCTGACCGAGACGTGACTCTCGGTGCCGTTGAACCGGTAGCAATTGTTGATCATGAGGTCAAAGTCGGCGACGAAGGCGTCGATCGTCGTGTACTCGTCGTTCTCGAGCTTGCGCCGGATCATGATCAGGTCGCGCGCTTGGTCGGGCGGGATGAAGTCGTAGTAGTTCGGCACCTGGGCGACGAGGTCCTTGATCTGCGGGCGCGGGCAAGAGAGAGCGTCAGCAGAGCCCACCGGCGACGGTCGAGCGACGAGGAGGAAGGAAGAGGACGCACGGGCACCATGAAGGGCGCAGCGACGCCGGCGGTTCTGCAGCGAGGAAGGAGGGAGAGAGTCAGGACGATGCTGAGGGAGCTTGAAGGGCGAGGGAGAGGGAGAGGGACGCACGGCGACGTGTTCATGAGGCGCTTGAGCATGCCGCCGAGGCTGCGCTTCGTGTTGTAGCTGAGCTTGTTGGCCTTCTCCCACTCGGTGCGCCAAGCGCGGTCAAGGATGTGCACGTGCCAGATCGGCTCCGTGTTGGGCGTGTTGAAGCGCTCGCAGTTGGCGACGATCAGGTCAAAGTCGCCGAACAGGTGCGCGTAGCTCGCGTACACGCCCGCCTCGAGCCGGCGCCCGAGCGTCGCGAGGTCCATCGGGTGCTCGATCTCGTCGTAGTAGGTCGCGAGCGGGCCCTCAGCGACGACGGGCTGCTGGAAGAAGAAGGCCTCGCGGATGTGGGCGACCTTGTTGAGCACCTGGCGCGCCTTGGCTATGTCGACGGGCTCGTCCGGGTTGACCCACTTGGTCGGGTACGGCGGCTTGGGCGTGTTGAGGATCTCGGGCCGCTGCGGGACGCCGTACGCGAGGGGCGCCGCAGCGTGCGTGACGGCGACCGTGTCGGCCTCGTCGTCCTCGAAGTCGGGCGGCTCGGCGTAGTTGATCGGCGCCTTCATCTTCTGCTGCGCCTTGATCGACTCCTTGCGCTTGGGCTTGGAGCCGCCGGCCGCCGCGCCGTCCCACTCGCCGCCGTACGGCGAGCCGGCGGGGCTGTACGAGACCTCGGGCGAAAACGACGTCGTCTTGACCGGCCTCGGCGCCGCCGCTGCCGCCGCCTCGGTGACCGACGACCCGCCGAACTTGATCTTCAAGCCCGACTTGGGCGCCGCAGGTGCGGCGAGAGGAGCCGAAGCCGGTGCGGGCGAGGCGCTCGCCGACTGCGAGGGGAGCGACGGCAGCGACGACGCCGGCGCGACGACAGGTTCCGACGCCGGCATGGTCGGCGCGGGCGCAGGAGGTGGCGGGACGGCGGGTGCTGCGCTCGGCGTGCGCTGGAGGTGAGGGGCCGCAGCCGGGGAAGGTGCGGCTGATGCGGGTGCTGGGGCTGGTGCCGGCGGCGGCGGCGGCGGAGGGCGAGGTGCGGCCGACGGCATGGGCGGGAGCGCCGGCAGCGCCGAAAGAGGAGGTGGTGGAGGCGGAGGGGCCGGCGTCTTGAGCTTGAGGCTGAGGGTCGGCGCCGACGACGAAGGGGCGTGCGCCGGCGGTGCGGGCGACGCGTGCGCCGGGACGAGCGGCGGCGGCGGGGCCGGCACTTGGCGCGTAACGAGCTTGATCTTGTTCAGGGGAGCGGCAGGCGCTGGCGCAGGTGCGGCGGGCGCGGCGTACGTCGGCGCGGGCGCGGGAGGAGGAGGGGGTGGAGGCTGGTGGTGCGAGTGGTGCGGCTGCTGGTGATGCGGGTGCGCCGGCGCGTGCGAGTGGTGCGTCGGCGGAGCGGCGCCAGGCTGGAACCGGGCGAGCGTCGCCTCGATGCGGGCCCACTGCGACTCGAACAGGGCGTCGAGGTCGTCGGCGAGCGCGCCGATCGGACTCTCGGCGCCGTTGTACTGCTTGGCGTTGGCGACGATGAGCTTGAAGTCGTCGCGGAACGCGTACCGGTCGGCGTAGACGCCGGCGGCGAGCTTGGCGCCGAGCGTGCTCAGGTCCATCGGGCTCGCGATGCGGTCGTAGTAGTCGACGGCGCCCGTCTTGACCGGGTCGACGGGCTTCTTGAACATGAAGGCCGACGGCGCCTTGGAGAGCTTCTTGAGGACGGCTCGGCACGCCGTCACCTCGGGCCCGCTCATGCCGCCCGCCTGCGCCGGCATCGCCTTGGGCAGCTTGGGCGCACGGTCCTTCTTGGGCTTGGGCGCCGACGGCGGCTGCGCGACCGGCGGCGGGTGCATGACGGCGGGCGCGGGCTCGTACGTGCCGGCGTAGGGGTCGTACGCCGCCTCGACGGCGCCGTAGTCGTGCGGGTCCTGGACGGCGAACCGAGGCGTCGACGGCCCGCCGAGCTTGAGCTTGGGGAACGAGCCCGGCGTCGGCGCCGGCGCCGGCTCGGACGGGATCGACGGGATGGCGGCCGGTGTGGGCGGAAGGCGGAACCGCATCTTGGGCATCGGCTCGGCCTCGGGGCGGACCGTCGCCTCGCAAATCTTGAGGCAGCACAGGCGCACCTCCGGGTCGACGTCGGCGTGCGTGAGCGTCTGGAGGAGGCTCGTGCGGTAGTTCATCGAGCGGCCGGGCTTCTTGCGCAGCGACTTGAGGACGTTGGCGAGCTCGTCGCGCTCCTTCTTGGCGTCGCCGCCTCCTGCTGCGCCGTCGCTCGCGCTCGGGTCGGGCGGCGCGAGGTCCTGGACGGCGACGAGGATCGGGAGCGACTCGAGGACGCTCTGCGCGAGGCGGCGCTGGACGAGGCGGGACGAGTCGTCGCGCATGACGGCGAAGAGGTACCGCACGAGGGGCATGACGTCCTGGAGCGGGTTGAGGAGGAGGAGGGCGTCGAACGCGGCCATGCGGACCGGCGGGTAGTTGCCGTCGCGCGTGTAGTTGAAGAGCGACATGCGGTCCTCGGGGATGAGGGACGCGAGCGTGAGCTTGAGCTTGAACTGCGAGCACGGTGTTCGACCGTCAGCTCTTCCGCCTCTCGTTGCTCAGGCTCAGGAAGGACAGCGAGAGTGACGCACCTCGATGCCGGCAACGGTGACGATGTTGTGGTAGCTCGGGACGAGCCTGTCGGCGCTCAAGTACCGCTCGACCTCCTGGACGGCCGGGACGAGGTTCTCGTTGGCGTCGACCTCGGTGAGGAGCTCGGTCTCGCCGCGCGGCAGGACGTTGACGAGGGCGTGCGACAGGGCGTGCATGATCGACGTGATGTAGTGCGCGTCCGAGTACTGCGAGCGCAAGGAGAGAGGGAGCGGGCGTCAGCGATGGGCTCGAGGAGGCTCGAGCGCGACGAGGGACGAGGTCGAGAACGAGAGGAACGCACCTTGTTGCCGAGGTTGTCGTTGTAGGTGAGGAGGTCGACGAGGAACTGCTGGATGACGGGCGGCGTCTGGCCGTGCTCGTCGCGCACCATCGAGACGGCCGTGAGGACGGCCTTCTTGAGGAAGTAGAGCGTGAAGTCGGCAAAGTCGTTCGTCTTGGGGATGCACCGAAAGCCGAACGGGTCCTTGGTCTCGACGTCGGGCTCGAAGCAGTACCACGTCTGGAAGATCTTGAAGAGGTGGAACAGGCCGAGGTAGTCTTGCTGCGCGGTCGCACACTGCGAGGCGAGGGAGGGGAGGGTCAACAGCAGCTCCCCGAGCGAGCGAGACGACGACGACGACGAGGAGGAAGAGAGCAGGAGACGCACCGAGATGAGAGCGAGGGCGGCCTCGATGCGGATGCGGAAGAAGTAGTTCGACACGAGGACCGTCTTGCACAGGTTGGCCGACACGATGGGCGACGGGATGCTCGACAGAGCGTGGATGGCCTGCGAGCAGAAGCGAAGTGCGAGAGAGAGAGAGAGAGCGTCAGCCTAAAGGTCCGAGACGAGGGAGCCGAGAAGGAGAAGGAGAGGGGGGAGGAGGAGGAGGACGAGGGACGCACCTCGAGCTGGGCGACGACGTCGCGGTCGCGCTGGAGCTGCGAGACCCACATAAAGTCGGGCTGGGTGAACTTGACGATGCAGATCCACTCGAGGTCGGCGTCGATCCGTATCCACTCGTACGTCGCCTGGCTCATGGTCGCGTCGTCCTCCTCGGACCAGTCGACGACGCGCCACCGGTCGCGCTCGCGCTCGTCCTCCCACATGCCGAGCGAGAAGCCGACGTCGATGAGGCCCATGTCCTCGGCGGCCTCGGCGTCGCCGAGCGCGGCGGCGGTCGCGGCGGCCTGGCGCGCCTGGTAGCGCTTCGTGTTGCGGCGCACGCGCTTGTACTTGGTGTTGAACGGCACCTCGTGGCGCTTGAACGTCTCGGCGAGCGACAGGACGTGCTCGTACGGCGTGCCGTCGGCCTCGTGGATGCGGATCGTCATCTGGCCGTCGAAGAGCGGGATCGGGCGCAGGTGGCCCTGTGCCTCCCAGGGCGCCTTCTGCGCCCAGGCGTACGCGTAGCAGCGCTGGGTGACGTTGAGCTCGACGGCCATGCGCTTGCGGTTGAAGTTGGCCTGGATCTCGAACGTCGGGCACCCGCTGCCGTACACCCACTGGTCGAAGAAGACCTTGAGCGCCTCGGACGAGCCGCCGCACGCCTTGCGGCACGTGCGCATGAACGACGTTGTCGAGAGCGAGTTGCCCTGGTTGGCGAGCTCGCCGGCGATGGCGTCGAGGAAGAGCTTGGGGAGGACCTTGTCGAGGCCGAGCGACGTGCCGGCCTTGCGCAGGTGCTTGTCGAGGATGTGGAGGACGAGGGGCGCCTTGAGCGCGACGAACTGCATCTGCGTCGGCTCGGGCAGCGTCAAGCGCGCCGGGACGCAGATGGGCTCGAACTGGATGTCCTGCTCGACGCAGCGGTTCATGTCCTTCTTGAGCCGGAACCGGAACTCGTTCATGCCCCACAGGTGGCGCACGAACCGGCCCGTCATGTGGAGCGCGATGCCGATGACGAGCCAGCTGTCGCTCGCCGTGCGCGGGACGAGGTTGACGCCGGACCACTGGACGGCGGCGGCGTGGGCGAGGAGGTGCCGCGTCTCGTACGCCTGGTCGATGACGCTCTGCGGGTGCAGGACGTCGCTCGCGACGAGGGCGAGGCCGGCCGAGTGGAACGTCGGCGCGCCGCTCGCGAGCGAGTCGACAAAGGCGACCGTGAAGCTGACGAACGGGTACGAGCCGAACGTCGACGCGTAGAACTCGATCGCCTGCCGCACGACGCCGACCGAGTACTCCATCTCGGCCTCGCGACCGGGGAGGCACAGCGCGTGGAGCGTCGGCCCGTCGTCCCGAGCGGCGCCGTCGGTCGCACCGTCGTCGTCGTCGTCGTCGACGTCCTGCTGCTGCTGCTGCTGCTCGTCGCCGCCCTTGTCGTCCGAGCCCTCGGCGCCTGCTCCTGCGCGCGCCTTGGCCTTGGCGCCGCTGCGGATCTCGGTGACGACGAACGGGCCGACGGCCCACGCGATCTGCTGGACGCTGACGGGCGTCACCTGGACAAAGTGCCAGATGACCCGATCCGAGCGGTCTGGGTGCACGACCTGCTCGACGAGCTCGCCCGAAGCGACGACCGTGACGGGCCACTCGGCGTCGACCTCGTCCTCGTCGTCCGAGTCGTCGTCCGAGTCGTCGGCCGGCTCGCGCGCTCCTGCTGCGCCGTCGCCGTTGGCCTCGGTCGCCGCCGAATCGGCGCCGTCGAGCGCCGCGCCGTTGCGCCCTGCGCCCGGGCCCGCCTCGTCGGCATCGGCGCCGGTGCCGCCGCGCTTCTTGCGCTCGGGCGGCGCGCTCGCGAGGACGCGCGGGACGACGAGCTCGAGGTCCCACGAGCAGCGCTCGCGGGGCGTGTCGATGCACGGGACCCAGGTGCGGGCGGCGATGTCGCTCGCGCTCGAGGTAAAGACGTGCGGGAACCGGGCCGGGTTGGCCTCGTCGGGCCCGACGACGACGACGCCGAGGCCGGGCTTGAGGACCTCGTACTCGATGGCGATCGTGAAGGGCTCGTACTCGTCGAGGCCGGCGGGCTGGCCGGGCGTCGGGGCGGCCGAGGCGTTGGCGGTCGGGACGATGCAGCCCGAGGGGATGGCGATGCCGAGCTCGCCCTCCTCGCCCTCGTTGTCGGCGCGCCAGATGTGGCGCTTCATTTCGGGGTAGGTGTGGATGTTGTCGGGCTGGGTGAGGGACGGGGCGGCAGGCGGGAGGTGGGTGAAGGCGAGCGGGACGACGGTGGGGAGGCGGAGCGAGGCGCCGAGGATGGTGAGGGACCGGGCATGGAGCCACACGGTCTTGAGGTCGGGGAGGTTGGGGACGATGGTGAGCTCGGTAAAGCCCTGCGTGCGTGCCCAAAGGTGCGAGAGTCAGCTGAGTCGGCCTCGGCGGGGACAGGGAGAGGGAGGGGAGGAGAGGGAGGACGAGACGCACGTTGATGCGGCCGTTGAGGCCCACGGCGATCGAGACCTTCTGGTTGGTGATGACGAAGCCCTTGCCCATGGCTGCGCAGCCCTTGGCGGGACGAGGCGAGAGACGGAGGGCGGCGAGGCGATGAGGACGACGAGGGGCGAGTCGAGGGACGGGGGCAAGCAAGCGAATGCCTCCCCGGGGGTCGGTGTAGCTGCTGGCTGCTCGCTAGATGCTCGCCTGCGGTCCTGGTCGAGCAGCGGCGAGTGGTGGTCGCTTGACCTCGAGCGAGGCGGCCGTACCAGCTTGACCTCCGGCTCGTCACCACCACTCGCTCAGTCCGAGCCTTGCTTGAGCCCTGCTAGCGCTCAGACCCTGTCCAACCAGCCTGCGCTCGCTTGAAGCCTTCCCCGAGCTGTCGCCGCCTCGTCCGCCTCGACCTCCTTCGCCCGACCACGCCTCGAGGCAAGTCCGCCTCGCAACCGCCCTCTGTGCGTCTCCTATCTCTCTGCAGCGCCTTGTAGGCATTCGCTGATCGCTTGCACGCGCCCGCAGGAGCAGCGCCCCGCTCGCCGTGGCTCTCGTGCGGCCCGCCTCTGGGTCTCGGCGTTCGCCCTTCTCTCCTCGACCTTTCGCGCTGCTCGGGCCGAGGTGCTGCAGCGCATCCGCCTGCGTGCTACAGGCTGAGCCGCTCAGCGCGCGAGGTCTGGTCAGGCTGGCCGGCCTCGTGCGGCGGCTCGCTTTTTCCCTCGTTTCCGACAGCCGTGCCACCTCTCGTAAGGAGCAGGCCCCGCTCGATGGGCCAGTCCTCGTCTTCTGCAAACTCCTCGAGACGGTGCTCTCGCGACCAGTCCAGCCTGACAAGCTGCTCGCCGCTGCGCTCGACCGCTCGAGGTTGTCAAGGCCGAGTCGGAGCGGCTGTTGCTCCGCCGCCTGCGCACCCTCGTCTTCCTGCTCCGAGTCTCGATCGTACCTAGAGACCGTCTCGCTGAATTGAGCTGTCGCACGAGCCAGCCGGCGGCCCGTCTCGCTGCGCAAGGGGTCCAGGCGCACAGGAAAGCGCTGCGGCTGGCTCGAGAAGAGCCTCGCTCGGCGAGATCGCACGCGCAGACGTCGACGAGAGCGTGCTCGAGTGATCAAGAGAGAAGGGGAGCCGAAAGGCGGCCGTCGAGAGCAAGGAAGCCGGTGCCCAGCCAGCAAGAGGAGCTCGCAGCGGGCCGAGGCCGAGGCCGCGTCGTCCTCCCTCATCTCTCTCCTCCAACACACAGCTCTTGGCCCACGCTGGCTACTGCTGCCCTCCTTCTCGATCGCTACTGCTCCCTACCAACCTCTACTGCACTCATGGCCCCCAAGATGGGCTCTGTCGAGGTGCGCTCCCTCTCGATGACGGCTCCCCACCCCACATCCTCCCTCGCTCTTCTCACACACCACGGGCGAGCCCGTACTGACCCACACTTTGCTCCACACAGGTCGGTCCTCCCGCCCAGCCAGGCGAGGGCCGCGCTCGCCGCTCGTTCGTCTGCCCGGACGAGCTCATCACCTCGCCCGCCCCTGGCAAGGTCTCGGTCCTCGCCCACATCCTCGACCACGCCGCGCGCGAGTTTGCCGACGTGCAAGCCCTCGGCTGGAGGGACACGGTCGACGTCATCAAGGAGGACAAGGACGTCAAGAAGGTGCGGCACCTCTCCCTCGTCCCCCAACCTTCTCCCGCTCTTGATCGAGGCAAAGGCTCGGCGCTGACTCTCGCTCCACCTCTCCTTCTTACCACCCCTTTCTCCCTACCATCCTACCCTCTTCCACTCTCCCGGCCGCCTCGACGTCGACCCGTCCGCGCCCGACGTCGCCTCGTCCCCCACCCTGCCGCCCTCGTCTCGTGACCTCGTCGACGTCGACCCGCTCTCGCATCCGCTCTTCGCTCGGCACAGATCGTCGGCGGCAAGGAGGTGACCGAGAAGAAGACGTGGTCGTACTTCCACCTGAGCGACTACCAGTGGTGGACGTACGCCCAGTTCAAGGCCACGGTCGACCACGTCGGCGGCGCGCTTCGCCATGTCGGGTGCGAGCCCAACTCGGTCTTCAACATCTACAGCGCGACGAGCCGTCACTGGCAGGTCATGGCCAATGGTGCGTCCCCCCTCTCTCGACCCCACTCTCCTGCGACGCGGACGAGGACGGGCACTGACCCTTCCTCCCTCGCCCTCCTCCTTCTCGTTCGTCCCCCTCTCTCAGCCTGCGCGCAGCAGGGCATCACGTTCGCGACGGCGTACGACTCGCTCGGCGAGGAGGGCCTGCAGCACTCGATCAACGAGCCCGACGCGTACGGCATCTTCACCAACGCCAACCTCCTCCACACGCTCGCCGGCGTCGTCGCCAACACGCCGTCGCTGCGCATCGTCGTCTACGACGGCCGCGCCGAGGACGTCCCTAAGGGCGCGCTCGACGCGCTCAAGTCGTCGCGCTCCAAGGACGGCGACCACGCGCTCGAGGTCTACACCTTTGACGAGTTTGTCGCGCTTGGCAAGGCGCACCCGAGCGAGCCGCACCTGCCCGGACCGGAGGACATTGCGTGCCTCATGTACACGAGCGGCTCGACCGGCCCGCCCAAGGGCGTCCAGATCACCAACGCCAACATCATCGCCTGCATCGGCGCCGTGCAGAAGCTCATCGGCCACATCGTCTGCAAGGGCGAGACCTACATCGCGTACCTCGTGCGTCCCTCTCTCTCTCTCTCTCTCTTGATGACGGGCGCGGAAGAGGACCGACTCGCTGACCCTGTCGTCGTCGCGCTCGCAGCCGCTCGCGCACATCATGGAGTTCGCGGTCGAGATGTGCTTCATGTTCGTCGGCGCGCGCATGGGCTACGGCAACGGTGCGTCCTCTCCTCTCTCGTGCGCGAGGGTCGAAAGTCAGCGCAGGCGCTGACGCCGATCCTGCTCGTCTCGCGCTCGCAGTCAAGACGCTCACGGACGCGTCGGTGCGCAACTGCCTCGGCGACATCCGCACGCTCCAGCCGACCATCATGGTCGGCGTCCCGGCCGTGTGGGAGACGATCCGCAAGGGCATCGTGTCCAAGGTGCGCTCGAGCGGCGCCCTCAAGTCCAAGGTGTTCGACCTCGGCGTCGCCGCCAAGCGCTTCGGCGGCCGCGGCAGCTTCCTCGGCAACCTCGCCGACAAGGTCGTGTTCGAGGCCGTCAAGCAGGGCACGGGCGGCAAGCTCAAGTACGCCATGAGCGGCGGCGCGCCCATCAGCAAGGAGACGCAGGAGTTCCTCAGCATCGCCCTCGTCCTCATCATCCAGGGGTGCGTCCGTCTCTCGCCTCGCCTCTCTCTCTCTCGACGACAGAGCCTGACTCTTGCTCTCGCTCGCTCGCAGCTACGGCATGACCGAGTCGACTGCGTGCGTCTCGACTTCCCTCTCCCTCACTCCTCGTCGACCGCAGCTGACCTCTCCTCCTCTCCCTCCTCCCTCTCTCACGCTCATAGCATGTGCTGCATCCTCCCGCCCGAGATGCACCAGTACCAGACCGTCGGCGTCCCCGTCCCGTCGTGCGAGGTCAAGCTCGTCGACGGTGCGTCCTGCCACTTGACCTCCTCTCTCTCTCTTCGAGCGTGTCCCTGACGGCCGGTGCGCGCCTCCTTCTACGTCTGCAGTCGAGGAGGCGGGCTACAAGTCGAGCAACCCTACGCCCGAGGGCGAGATCTGGATCCGCGGTCCGAGCGTCACCAAGGGCTACTGTGCGTCCCTCCTCCCCTCCTCTCTTCCCCATCCTTGACCCGAGGCTGACGCTTCCCTCTCTCGCCCGCAGACAAGCAGGACAAGCTCACCAAGGAGGCCTGGACCGACGACGGCTGGTTCATGACGGGCGACGTCGGGCGCTGGAACAAGGTGCGCTCTCTCTCTCTCCCTTCTCTCGCCCTTGCTCGTCCTTCGGCTCTCGCTGACGCCCACCACGACACAGGACGGCACGCTCTCGGTCATCGACCGCAAGAAGAACCTCGTCAAGCTGTCGGGCGGCGAATACATCGCGCTCGAGCGCCTCGAGTCGCTGTACGGCTCGTGCGAGTACGCCGCGCGCATCATGGTCTACGCCGACAGCAACGCCAGCAAGCCCATGGCTGTGCGTCCCTCTCCCTGGTGCCGTGGCGTCGTCGTCGGCGCCGTCGTCGCCGAATTGACCCTCTCGACCTCGTCGCCAACAGGTCATCTTCCCGCACGAGGCCAACCTCAAGCAGCTCGCCTCGTCCCTCGGCGTTACGGGCGACCTCGGCACGCTCGTGCACGATCACAAGATCCAGGACGCCGTTCTCAAGAGCCTCAACGCCGTCGGCAAGAAGGCCGGCCTCAAGCCCCTCGAGCAGCTCGCCAGCGTCGTCCTCGACGACGAGGAGTGGACGCCGCAAAACGGCCTCCTCACCGCCGCCGCCAAGCTCAACCGCAAGCAGATCGTGCAGAAGAACAAGCAGGCCATCGACGTGCGTCCCTTCGACCTCTCCTCGTCTCTGGCCCCTTCCCCGGGCTCGAAGCTGACTCGGCGCCTTCTCCCTCGCTCGCAGGCCGTCTACCCGTGATCTACCTCACCTCATCTCTGTGTGCCATAGCTCTCACCGCTCTCGCCTAGCCTGTCTTGCCTAATTTCGTCCATCGCCGTCGAGTACCGCCCGGTTTGCCCCCTCCCCTCCTCTCTTGTCCCTCCTCGTAATCCTTCTTCGCCCCCTACCTTTTGAGTGTAACGAGCTCTAGCTGTCTTGCCTTGACTCTGCGTGTGCGGTACCGAAAGGAGAGCGTCGGACACCGCCTAGACGAGATCGGCAGCTCGAGGACCGGAGAGTCGGCTCGAGGGTCCGAGCGCTCTGGATCTGCAGCAAGCGTCGCTCTAGCCTAGCCTCGCAGCGTACTAGAGCACGCAGGGAATGCTTCAAGGGCCGGAATTGAGCGGCAAGCAGCGGGCGAAGGCGGAGGGGACGGGGAGCGGCCGACGCACGGGCCCCTGCGCCCGCTCCTGCTTTCGCGCGGCCCCGCTCGCCGCCTGTGCGACAGCATGTCGACCTTGTGCAAGGAACGTGAGCGACGCCGAGCGCCGAGAGCGAGCGAGCGAGGACAGGCAGCGCGCGCGAGCCAGGGAGGAGAGGGCGCGCGGACCTCGCCTAGCTCGAGTCGCTCGCTTTCGATCCCTGCTCGCGCTGCCCTCGTCGTCGACTCGGAGAGCAGAGTGCTCGACTCGAGCGAGCTTGAGCCGTGACTCGAGGATGAAAGGCGAGAAGGGGAGGCGCGAAAGGCAGAGTGCAAGGAGCAGATGCAGGCGCAGTGGTAATGCCGACGTCGCGCCGGTCGGTGGAACCGCCGCGAAAGAGGACAGCGAGAGGTAGTCCAGAATAGGCAGGGAGGGCTCGCCCTATAGTGAGAGGTTTGTAATCGCTCATTAGGCCTGTTCAGCTATGCTCCTTTGGCTGCTTCGTCCGCCTCTCGCGCGTCGCTTCCTCCTACCTGTCGACGGCGCTACTTGACTAAAAAATTTGGAGGTCCCTAGAAGCCCACATTTCAAGCAACAGGCCGCGTAGTTCAGTGGTTTAGAATGCACCCCTCCTACCACCTCGTCGGCTCTTCCAGCAGGAGCAGTCGGGAGGACAGGGTGTGGTCGACGGTTCGACC